>Ga0210044_10007853_pt1 | contig 13455 bp, 12 predicted proteins | sample CryGey13umfilter_2_FD_183959 | JGI IMG/M metagenome (GOLD analysis project Ga0210044, IMG submission 183959) | Groundwater microbial communities from aquifer in Utah, USA - Crystal Geyser 4/9/14 3 um filter (SPAdes) (version 2) | ecosystem: Environmental > Aquatic > Deep subsurface >... | reverse complement strand
CTTCTAATAATTTATAAATAATTTCATAACTATGAATAGTAACATCACTTTCCATCGCCAAGGTTTCAGCTGACTTAGCTGTTTTGACGTGAAAGCCGATCAGCATGGCTTTAGCTGCTTGCGCTTCTAAAATATCGTTTTCAGTGATATTGCCCAAGCCTCTTTTAATAATTTTAACTTGCGCCTTAGCTGTATTTAATTTCATTAGTGATTCAATAATAGCTTCTTGGGAGCCAACAACATCAGCTTTCAGAATGATGGGTAGTGTAGGAATAGCATTTTCATCATCACTGCCTTGGTCAGCAAAAGAATCGTGTGAATTGGCTGTTGTTCTATTACGTTTAGAATCTTTCATTCTTTGCTTCAATAGCTTGGGGTCATCAATTGCTTCTAAGACATCACCAACCGCAGGAGTTTCTTTCAAGCCAAGAATTTTGACGGGCTTAGCTGGTGGTGCGGCTGTCACCTCTTTATTAAATTCATCGCGCATCGCTTTGATCTTGCCAGTGACAGTGCCGACGGCAATAGTATCACCAACTCTCAAGGTGCCTGTTTGCACCAAGACTGTGGCGACAGGGCCTTCATTGCGATCTTTATGTGCTTCGATGATCGTACCAGCAGCCAGAGCATCGGGGTTTGACTTCAATTCTTCCATATCAGCGATAAGTAAAACCATTTCCAATAGTTCTGCTAGATTTTTCTTTTGTTTGGCAGAAATCAACATACAAACCGTTTTACCGCCCCAGTCTTCAGGTACCAAGTTGATATCGGAGAGCTCTTTTTTTACTCTTTCTGGATCAGCATTGTCCTTGTCTATTTTATTAATAGCGATAATAAAGGGTAAATTTTCTTTTTGACAAAGCGTGATCACCTCAATAGTTTGTGGTTGTAAACCATCATCGGCTGCTACCACAATGATCGCTACATCAGCAATCTTGCTACCGCGCGAACGCATGGTTTTAAAAGCTTCGTGTCCAGGTGTGTCTAAGAAAGTGATCAAACGATCTTTGATCTTTGCCTGATAAGCACCAATGTGTTGTGTAATGCCGCCAGATTCAGTATCGATCACATTAGTTTCACGGAAAGCATCAAGCAGTTTTGTTTTGCCATGATCAACATGACCCATCACAACAACGACTGGTGGTCGAGTAGCTTTATTTTTTTGATTATCAATAATATCTTTTAATTTTTGTTCCTGCCTGGCTGATGTTTTTTCTTCTATTTCTTTATCAGTGATTTTGGTGACTTTATAACCCAAGTCTTCACCAATGATAGTAGCGGTGTCAAAATCAATCGCTTGATTGAGATTGCCCATGATGCCATTTTTCATTAATTCAACCATCAATTTATTGACGGGTAGGTTTAGTTTTTCAGCAAATTCACGAACAATAATAGAGTAGGGAATGGCTACAGTTTTTTCTAGTTTTTTTTCTTCTTGTTGATCGTCAAGTCTGACTTCTGTCACCTTTTCTTCATCTGCTATCATTCTTTCTTTTCTTTTGTGATCAACCCAAGACTTTGTAATCTTATCAATCAAACGGCTATCGATCTTAATTGCTTTTTTACCAATATCAAAACCGAGCTCTGGTAATTTTTCGAGGAGCTCTTTGGTGGGGACCTTTAATTTTCGTGCTAGTTCTGTAACATTCATTGGTAATAAGTTAAATTAGCTTATTAAAATTTACTTTATTTTACCTACTTTGTCAACTCTGCTATAATATAGACATGAGTTTAGAACAATTATTTAGTACAGCCGTTGATCAGAAAGCTTCAGACCTACATTTGATTGTTGGTTTGAAACCCTATCTGCGAATCGATGGTAAATTGGTAGCAATTGAAAGCGAGCCACAATTAACCCCAGCTAAGTCTCGGGAGTGGATTTTTGCTTTGTTGGATGCAGAAAAAAAGGCGCGTTTTGAAGAAGATAAAGACTTAGATTTTTCTTATGAGATCAAGGATGGTTCTCGGTTTAGAGTCAATATTCATTTTGAGAAAGGTAATGTTGGTTTGGTTGCTAGAACCATCCCGGTCATTGTACCAAGCATGGAAGACCTAGCCATGCCGCCCATCGTTTATGATATTGTCCGTGAACCACAAGGTTTGGTTTTATTAACTGGTCCTACTGGTTCGGGCAAGTCCACTTCTTTAGCAGCGATGATTGATTTGATTAATAAAGAAAAGGCAGTCCATATTATTACTTTGGAAGACCCAATTGAATACTTGCATAAACCGGACAAGAGCATTATCATCCAGCGTGAGCTTGGTGAAGATCTGACAAATTTCAATGAAGGTTTGAAACATGCGCTGCGACAAGATCCTAATGTGATCATGGTTGGCGAGATGAGAGATTTGGATACGATAGCTACTACTTTGACTTTAGCGGAGACAGGACATTTGGTTTTAGCGACGCTACATACCCACGATGCTTCACAAACCATTGACCGCATTGTCGACGTTTTCCCACCTCATCAACAAAATCAAATTCGGATGCAATTATCATTAACATTGAAAGCGGTAATTTCTCAACATCTATTGCCATCAACTCAGGGTGGGCGTATTGCTATCAGAGAAGTGATGTTAAATTCACCAGCGATTGGTAATATCATTCGAGAGAACAAAATTGCTCAACTAAAAACAGCTATCCAGACATCTGCTGATAAGGGTATGTTTACCATGGAGCAAGATATAAAAAGATTATTAAAGGAAGGTTTGATCTCAGAAGAATCTGCAGAGATTTATATGAGATACATGCCTTATAAGGATTAAGCAGTCTTCATCCTTTGGATTTTGACTGCCATAGAATTTAAAGAGAAATGGATCCAGTGAAAGTTGCTTTTATGATTACGTCAATTACTATTGCATATTATGCGGTAGTTTTTTCTTTCTTTGGTTTACCAAACTTTTAGGACATTATATGCAAATAGAAAACCAGTCTCACTTGAGACTGGTCTTTTTTTAATACTATACAGGAAACCCTGCCAGTAGAAAGGCTTTAGAAGCTAAAGCCTGACGGATGGCAGGGATGGATGGTTTAACATACTGCAAGTATGTTAAACTGTTATCATGAGAATTCGTAAACTAAATCATAGTGTTTATCAGCTACAATACCATATCGTTTGGGGCACAAAGTATCGTAGAAAGGTATTAAAACCTTATGTTAGAACAGAGCTTATTAAATCCATGTATAAAGTACTAAGGAAGTGCCCAGACTGGTATTTGCACGAAATAAACACAGGAGATGACCACGTTCATATTCTTCTTGAATTACCACCTAAATATACCATCAGCTTTGCTATTAAACAGTTTAAGTCACACTCTAACACCTCTATTAAAAAACACTTCAAATTCATACGTGAAATATATCTAGGGCGTAGTATGTGGAGTGTTGGCTACTTTGTCTCCAGTGTAGGGCTCAATGAGGAACAAATTAGAAAATATATAAGAAAACAAAGTAAGTACGAACTGCCTAAAGACATTACTAACGAATTCTCATGAGTAGCGGAGCAAAAGAAACCCCGCCACAAGCGTTAGCGGTGGCGGGGAGTACGTCATTTGTGTTATGCTATGTCTATGAGTAGTAAGATTAAACAAGTTATTGTAGCAGCTGGACCCATCATTATTGAAGATGGGAGAGTTTTGCTTAATAAACACGGGGAGGATAAGTTTTGGAAGTTTTTGGGTGGTAGGGTTGAAAGCGAGGACTCAAATGATGCGGTAATGTCTTTAGAAAATGCATGTAAACGAGAAGTAAAAGAAGAGAATGGATTCGATATAGATATTATTTGTCCACTAAAGCCGATGATGGTTCCTAAGCCTAATAGCGACGGTGTGTATGTGGTATTGATTCATTTTTTAGCTAAACGTTTGGGAGATGGTAAATTAGGTGAGGATATCAAGGACTCTCAGGAGTTTAATATTGAACAGCTCATTGCTGGTAAATATGCGGGTGAAGAGTTTGCACCAAACATCGTACCTGTTCTACAGAGCTACTTAGATTTAAAGAAGAAAGGATTTCCTGTTTAGGTTGTGAGTTAACTTTGGTATTATTGATAGGCTATTAAAGTAAAAATATATACTAACTGGGAGAAGCGGTAATGCCGTTTTTTTTCTTAATAAATGGCGGATTTTCTGCTATAATAAGATCATGAAAAAGATGATTTTTATTGAATCAGTGGCAATTCTTATCGGTACAACTATTGGCGCTGGTATTTTAGCCATTCCTTTTGTGATGGCCAAGGCCGGCTTTTTGACTGGTTTATTAGTTTTGGCAGTAGTGGCAGTGATGATGGTTGTAATCAATTTAATAATTGGTGAGATCACTCTAGCCTCGAGCAAGCTTCATCAGTTACCAGGTTATGCTGAGAAATATCTTGGTAAATGGGGTAAGTGGAGTATGTTTTATACCATGCTCTTTGTGCTTTATGGTGCTTTACTGGCTTATATCATTGGCGAAGGGCAAGTACTGACAGCTTTGTTTGACGGCAATGTAACAGTCAATAGTTTGCTCTTTTTTGCAGTTGGTGCATTTTTAGTCTATTTAGGATTGAATATCGTCAAGAGATTTGAAGTATATTTATCACTGGCTATCTTATTAATTATTTTTGTGATCTATTATTTTAGTAGTACTCATATCCAGACAGTAAATTTACTGGAATTTAGTTGGAGTAAAATTTTGATTCCTTATGGAGTGATTTTGACTGCTAGTATGGGCTATTCATCTATTCCGCAAATGAGAGAAATATTAAACGGTCAGGAAAACTTATTAAAAAAAGCAATCATTTTTGGCACGTTAATTCCAATCATTGTCTATCTATTTTTTGCCTTAATAGTAGTGGGCGTCACTGGCAGCTCAACAACAGAGCTAGCCACTATTGGTCTAGGCGACATTGTTGGTACAAAAATGATCATTTTTGGCAATTTTTTTGCTTTTATTGCCATGGCGACCAGCTTTCTCACTTTGGGTTTAGCCGTCAAGAAAACCTATATTCAGGATTTTAAATTAAGTAATAATTTTGCTTGGGTTTTAACATGCTCTGTACCTTTAGTCTTATTTCTATCTGGTATCCATAGTTTTGTTGGTGTGATTAGCTTTATTGGTGCCTTGGCCGGGGGTTTACAAGGGGTGGTAATTATACTAGTATTTATGAGGATGAAACAAAGAGATCGAGTGACAGAGTTTCATCTGCCACATAGTTGGTGGCTCGCTATACCAATGATTATTATTTTTGTTCTTGGTATGGTAACTGTCTTTATTAAATAAAATACGGAAAGATATGAATTATAAGAAAATTGCTTGGATTGGAGGGGCTATTATACTGATTATTGTTATTATTGTAGTAGCTACAAGAAAAGAACAAACAAATTATGTCACAGCAGAAGTTGGCTATCAGACACTGATTAAGACTGTTTCCGCAACAGGTTCGGTTCGCTCAGCGGACGAGATTGATTTGACTTTTGAAGCAACAGGCAGAATTAACAAAATCAATATTGCAGTGGGGGATGAGGTAAGGGCTGGCCAAACTTTAGCACAGCTTAATACAGCAACAGTTTCGGCAGATGTCGCCAATGCGCAAGCCAATCTAGCAGCAGCCAATGCTGAATTAGAGCGTATCATGGCTGGCTCATCAGCAGAAGATCGAGCGATTTCAGAGCAACAAGTTACTCAAGCTGAACTCAATTTAGAGCAGGCTTATAATGATTTACAAAGCACAGAAGGGGAACGAGATGATAAAATTGAAACTTATCGCCAAATAGCTCTTAATAATTTAGCGACGAAGAATTTTTATTCTCGTACGTCTCTTGATATCATTGACACAATATTGTCTGATAGTGATGCTATAAATCTTTTAGGTATTCTAAATACTAGCTATAAAAACGCAACCATCAATGACTATGATTTATTGGAAAATCAATATACTGATATTGAACTGCTTTTGAATTTGACTACTAGCAGCTCAACTAGTGAGAGCATCATTGAAACTTTAGCTCAATTGATTAATTATCAAACAAATATTGCTGACTTATTAGTTAATGCCTATTTGATGTTAGAAAATTCTGTTACTAGCGCTACATTTACAACAACTGAATTAGAGGCTTATAAGACTAATGTCAAAACACAGCAAACAAATCTAGACACTGCTCTGAGCAATCTACAAACAGCAAAAACAAATCTGAGTTATAATATTATTTTTTATAATAATTCAGTGGCTTCAGCTGAAGATAGTATTCAGACCAGTCAGGAAGCTTTGGCTTTAGCTCAGGCACAGTTAATGCTTAAGACAGCAGAACCCAGGTCATTTGAGATTTCACTTTATCAAGCAAGAATACAACAAGCACAAGCTGCTGTACAGACTACTTATGCCAACTTAAACAAATATCTGATCAAAGCGCCTTTGGATGGTACGATCACTAGTATCAGCAAGGAAGTGGGAGAGCAAACTATGTCCAGTGAAGCTGTGATAAAAATGATTGGTAAGTCAGAGTTGGAAATCGAAGTTGATATTCCTGAAGCTGATATTGCCTTGGTCAATGTTGGTGACCCAGTAGACATCACTCTAGATGCTTATGGCAGCGCAGTAGTATTCAATGGTCAGGTGGTGTTTATTGATCCAGCTGAGACAATCATTCAAGATGTGGTCTATTATAAAGTAAAGGTTCAATTTACTTTAGTTGATCAGGCAGTCAAAACAGGTATGACCGCTAATGTTGATATTTTGATAGAAGAAAAAGAAGGTGTCTTAGCTGTTCCTTCCCGTTCAGTCTATCGAGTAGATGGTCAAGACTATGTCAAGGTCTTACAAGACAATGAGCTTGTGGAAAGAGTAGTAACCACCGGTTTACGAGACGACCTTGGCTATATTGAGATCTTGTCTGGTTTGGACAGTGGTTTAAATATTGTTTTATCTGAGAATAATGGCCAATAAACTGATTGAGATAACAGATTTAAGAAAGCAATTTGGTAGTGATGAGGTGATCACCAAAGTTCTTCACGGTGTCAGCTTTACTGTCAATGAAGGCGAATACATGGCAATTATGGGACCTTCAGGCTCTGGTAAGTCAACCTTGATGCACATCATTGGTTTTTTGGATCGATTAACAACAGGCTCTTATCTCTATAATGGTCTGGATGTGACTAAGTTTTCTGACAATAAACTGGCTAGCATTAGAAATAGTGAGGTTGGTTTTGTTTTTCAACAATTCAATTTACTATCCAATACAACTGTTTTTGATAATGTAAAATTGCCATTACTTTATAGTGAAAAGAAAAATAAAGATGAACTTGTTAAACAAGCGATTGCAGCAGTAGATCTAGAGCATCGCACAAACTATATTTCCAATAAATTGTCAGGTGGTGAAAAACAGAGAGTGGCTATTGCCAGAGCAATTGTCAACCAACCCAAGATTATTTTTGCTGATGAGCCTACTGGAAATCTTGACTCAAAGGCTGGTACTAAGATTATGGAGATCTTTGAAGCTTTGCACCAGGAAGGAAAGACTATTATGTTGGTTACTCATGAGCAGGATACAGCCAATCATGCAGGGCGAATCTTAAGCATTCGTGATGGTTTGATCGCCAGTGATATTATGGTTGAAAAAAGACGATTGGCGTCAGAAGCAGTATTACAAAAATAATGCCTTTATCTGAATTATTTAAATTAGCTTATCAGAGCTTGACCAAGAATCGTTGGCAGGCTTTTTTAACAATGTTGGGGATCATCATTGGTGTTGCTGGCGTGGTGATGATCTTATCGGTTGGTGCTGGTGCACAAAGTCTGATTTTCAATCAAGTAGAAAGTATGGGATCAAACTTGATTGGTATTATGCCTGGTGCTTCAGATGATAATGGACCGCCGGCATCGGTCATGGGCATTACTGTGACGACATTGGTCAATGATGATTTAAAGGCTATTGTTGAGGCTGTTCCAGAAGTAGTAGCGGCTACAGGTTATGTTCAGGGATTGGCAACATTGCAGTGGGAGAATCAGCAGAGTGAAGTCACTTATGTCGGTACAGCAGCGAGCTATTTAGATGTTGAGGATGTTTTACTTAGTACTGGTAGATACTTTACAGAGATAGAAGATGATGGCATGAACAATGTTGCTGTTTTGGGTTCGCAAGTAGCTCAAGACATTTTTGGTAGTCAAAATCCGATTGGTCAAAAAATAAAATTGAAAAGAGATGCTTTCAAAATTATTGGTGTTTTTGCTGAGCGGGGTGGCTCATTCTTTAGTAGTCAAGATGAGCAGGTTTTTATTCCTTTGCAAACAGCGCAAAAAAAGTTATTAGGCATCAGTCATTTGAGTATGGCTAGATTAAAAGTTGGGGACAATGCTGATTTTGATTCTATTATTGGTCAAACAGAAGCTGTGCTGCGCTATCGACATGATATCAATACAGCCGGCGAAGATGATTTTACTGTGCGTAGTCAGACACAAGCTTTGGATGTTCTCAGTACTCTGACCGGAGCTTTAAATTTCTTTTTAGCTGCTATTGCGGCAATTGCTTTATTGGTTGGTGGTGTAGGTATTATGAATATTATGTTAGTAGCAGTGACAGAGCGCACAGCGGAGATTGGTTTACGCAAAGCAGTCGGTGCCAAAAAAAGTATTATTATTTGGCAATTTTTATTAGAAGCGATTTTATTAACCTTGATCGGAGGTATCCTCGGAATTATTTTAGGGGCTTTGTTTGCTGGTTTGATTGCGATTATTGCTAATTATATGGGTTATCATTGGGAATATATAGTCAGTTTATTATCTATTTTGATTAGTTCTGGTGTCGCCATTGCTGTTGGCTTATTCTTTGGTTTGTATCCAGCTTTTAAAGCAGCTCAGCTAGACCCAGTGGAAGCATTAAGATATGAATAAATGAAATTAATAAAGACATTGGGCATTGCCTATCAATCATTAAGCAAACATAAAGTACGAACAGCTTTAACTGTTTTGGGTATTGTGATTGGTGTGGGGGCAGTGATCATTGTGATGGCTGCTGGCGAAGGCGTGAAAGGCTTTGTCACAGACGAAATTGCAGCCTTTGGCTATGATATTATCGAAATAGAGGTCAAGACCCCAAATACATGCAAAACATCGACACAGAATGCTACTCAGATGGCACAAGGTCTGTCCATCACTACTTTAAAGCTGTCTGATGCTGAAGCTATCAGCAAGTTGCCTTATGTCAAAACTATGAACGTTGGTGTGATAGGGCAAGAAGTTTTCAATTATGGTGGCAATACCAAGACTTCTATGATTTTTGGCACGGATGAAAATTTTTTAGATGCGTATAATATTTCCCTGGCCCAGGGAGCAAATCTGACAGCTGAGCACAACAATAGTCTTTCTAAAGTAGTTGTCTTGGGTTATGAATTAAAAAATAAAATTTTCGGTACAGAAGAAGCGCTTGGTAAAATAGTAAAGATACGCAATAAGAATTTTAAAGTCATTGGTGTTTTGGAGGAGCGGGGAGCCAGCTTTATGATGGATTTTGATAATATTGCTCTCGTGCCGGTCACGACCTTGCAAAAACAATTGATGGGCATTGATCATATTAGTTTTATGATCGCTAAATTGAATGATACTTCTTTTGTTGATCAAGCAGTGATAGAAATTTCGGATATTCTTCGGGAACGTCACAATATTTTGGAACCAGATCCTGATAAATATGACTTCTCTGTTAATACCATGCAAGAGGCACTTGATATGCTGACAGTGATCTTAGATGGCATTACATTATTATTAATTGCTATTGCTAGCATTTCTCTAGTAGTAGGCGGTATTGGTATTATGAATATTATGTATGTTTCTGTTTCCGAAAGAACATATGAAATTGGTCTGCGTAAAGCAGTTGGTGCCAGTAATAAAGAAATACTTAGACAATTTTTATACGAGGCAGCTTTGGTAACATTTGGTGGAGCAATTGCAGGGGTGATGTTTGGCGCACTGATTTCATGGCTGATTGTGATCATTGCAAAATCACAAAGTTTTGGTTGGTCATTTGTTCTACCAATTTCATCAGTTGTTTTGTCTGTTGTCGTAGCTGTTGGCATTGGTTTACTATTTGGTCTTTTACCAGCCAAAAAGGCCTCAAAATTGGATCCCATTGAAGCTTTAAGAAGATCTTAATGACCTTAGAGGTAGAAATAAAATATAGAGTAAAGGATAAGAAAAAGCTGATCACCAAGCTAAATCTTTTGGGGGCTCGTTTTGTTGTGAAGACTCATCTAAAAGATGTTTATTTTTCACCTCATAAAGGTAAACGATTTATTGATCCAAACCCAAGATTGCGTATTAGAAACAATATGACCGACGGTACAGCCCGTCTTGAATACCATATTGATCAGGATAGCTATTCTGTAGTTGAAACTGAAGTCAATGTATCTGATGGACAAATGATGAAACTAATGCTAAAGAACTTAGATTTTAGGGAAGAAGGTGCTGTTGATAAAATTCGCAATAGCTATCAGTATAAAAATATAAATCTTGATGTAGACATTGTTAAGGGTTTAGGAACCTTTTTAGAAATCGAATTAATCAATCCATTAAACAGCAAGCAAGCCATTCGTGCCATTCAAGAGGTGGAACGCGATCTGAGTTTGTCAAAAAATAGTGTGTGTCAACACGGGTATTTATTTATGGTCCTTAAAAAAAAGGGCTTATTGTAAACGAGTAGCCGCAGAGATGCAAGGTAGCAGCTATCCCAGGCTGTTTTTTTGTTATTTGGTTGTCAGCCATAAAAAATGGTATAATTTACGCATAAAACAGATTTATGAATTTAGAAAAATGGGAAGAAATTAAGCTTAATATCAAGATTTCATTTGGAGTTATTGACTCTGGTAATGAAATCAAGGATCTTGGCGATGGACATCAGCGGGAAACAGACTGGTTGGAGTTTGAATCACCAATAGGCAAAGTCAAGCTAGAGTATAGTACTAGCCCTTTAGTGTTGGATAAAAGAAACAATTTTTCCAACCGCGTTGGTGCTGATACGAAGATGATTTACAAATATTCTGACGATGAAGATGTTAGTTATTTAAAGGCTTATCAGTGGGATCAGGACCAAGAAGAGTGGAAGGTAATTGATGCTAAGTCGTTTAGTTAGTGAATATAAAAAAAATGAGAACAACACAATTTACTTTTTTTGTAATACTTATCTTATTAACATCTGTTTTGGCGATAATTATTATTGGTGAGAACAAATATTTTGCCAAAGAACAAAGCCTTCCAGGCCCAGTTGAAGAAATAATTTCGTCGTCCAGTGTGGAAGAAGAGTCAGCTGTGATAGCTTTGGCCAATGACCAAACAGAATATCAGGATTCAGTAAAGCTGATTTTTATTACCTGGCAACAACAAATTTTACAGCAATCAATTAGTAGAGAAGATGCAGCACAGCAAATAAGAGAACAACTATTATCTTTAGCGGACATCCCAAGTGAGATGCAAAATGTACACTTGCAATTGGTTTTGGCTCTGACTAAAGATATTAGTGGTGCTAGGGCAGAGGCCAATCAGATAATCCAAAGTATTAGTGAAAATGAAGATTGGTTGCAGGATTCATTAATTAAGTTTATGCAGTAATATGATACTAGTAAATCGCTTTTTAACATTTGTTTTGCCAGTACTATATTTGTTATTTTCATTGCTTTGGCTGATCAGACCGCATTTTATTTATGGGACTAGTGCTATTTTGATTTTATTGTTGATCTACCAGGTTTATTTGACTTTGTATCGTCAGTTTAAACTCCCGACTTTTATTAGAGAATTATTAAAACCACTATTATTCTTGATAATCGCCCAGGTCTATATGATTTTTACACCGAAAAATTGGGAATATGTGGTATTGTCATTAATATTTACGGTCATCATTTATTATTTGTTGTCTGATTTGTTCAATCGCTACAATCCGTATCTGATCAAACTTACCTTACAACGGCGCGTCAATCTTATTTATCGTTTAGCAGCTGTCTTTTTTATGGCGACCATTGCTTACAATTTTATTGTTTATTTGAACTGGTCATTGTGGTTAATGCTGGTAATAAGTTTACTGATTATGTTTGGCGTCATGCTCATAACTAGAGACGAAAAAGTCACGAAGAATAATCTGGCATGGTATTTTTTTGTAACCGTGATCAGTGCCGAACTGATGACTGTATTATATTGGCTACCAAGTGATATATATTTGAAGAGTTTGATAATAACACTTAACTTTGTTTATCTCACTCGCTATTGGCAAAATAGATTAAAAATTATTTAAAGATAGTATGAAAAAAGACTCAACTAATAAAGCCAACATTAATGAGAATCAGCACGCAAAAGCTGAAACGATAAGAGAAATCTATGCTCAAAGCGAGGATATCAAATTACCAACAAAGCACTTAAACTGGACAGCTGTGTTTGTTCTAGCAACTTTATGTGGTTTATTGGCTGGTTTTTTTGGTGGTTATTGGCAAGCCAAGAGTGAGCCTGCGTGGTTGACTAACGTCAATGATCAAGAGACTGAAGATATTGGGACGATATTAGATTTAGCAACTAGCACTGATCGTTTGAGTAGAGATTTTAATATTTTAACGATTGAGTCTTTAAGTGGCCAAACAGTGGCAATTTATCAACTAAAAGCTTTTGATAAAAATGAAGATTTTGACAATTTTTATTCAGATGACAATCTGGTCGGGCAGGGTTTGATCATCACAACTGATGGTTGGATTGTGACTCATGGGGGAGTGATCAATGATTTCAATGAGGAGTATTTGGTGATCACCAGTGATCGTCAAGGTTATAATATTGAAGAGTTTATCTATGACAAATTTGCTGATTTAGTTTTCATCAAGATTGATCAAGACAATTTAAAACCGATTACTATGGGCTCTTTGAGCAGTATTGCCAATAATGAGGACTTGGTTGTGATCAAAAATAATCTTCGTTATCGTCAACCTTCAGTAAGTTATGTCCGATTATCAAATCGTGACTATTTACCAGTCACTGAGACAAGTGATTATTTACGGAGTACAGAAAACCTAAGATCTTTTATCTTGCTAGGCGATCAATTTCCACTAGTCTATGCCGGGGCAATGTTGGCTAATGGTGATAGTGAAATCATTGGTTTGCTCTATAGCAATGGAGAAAGCACCATCCAGTATGCTATACCAATTTTCTATATTAAGATTGCGGTAACAAATTTCTTAGCTGATTTAGAAAAGATACCAAGAAACTCATTGGGTCTGAGCTATTTAGATTTGGCTGAAGTTGTTGGTCTCAGTTCTGATCTGCATCGTGGCTATAGTAAGGGTTTATTGGTTTATGGAAATGAACAATTAGAGATTGAGGCAGTTATTCCCAAAAGTGCTGCTGCACAGGCAAAATTGGAACAGGGTGATATTATCCTGGCAATTAATGACCAAGAGATCACTGCTAAGGACAACTTTACCAAGATTCTTCAGGGTTTAGCACTGGGGACAACAAT
>Ga0210044_10007852_pt1 | contig 13457 bp, 11 predicted proteins | sample CryGey13umfilter_2_FD_183959 | JGI IMG/M metagenome (GOLD analysis project Ga0210044, IMG submission 183959) | Groundwater microbial communities from aquifer in Utah, USA - Crystal Geyser 4/9/14 3 um filter (SPAdes) (version 2) | ecosystem: Environmental > Aquatic > Deep subsurface >... | reverse complement strand
TTCACTTATGAGTTCAACTTTTTCGGGCTGAAATAAAAATGCGATATCGATACCTCTTCTATCGGGCGATTCGTAATGAACAATTCTATAATTGCTATTTTTTATATTGGTATTATTTATAAGATTTAGCAGCACATGTTTATTTTCTATTTCAACCAGGCCAATCATTTCCACGGCTTCCCATCCCCCAATGGCACTAATAACTTTTGAAATATTTTTCTGCTTTTCCCAATATTTTCTCATATCCCAATGATATAATCCATCAGCGGTGAAGCTTTTGTCGTCTTTCAAACTATCGTGTTCGATATCGAAAAGATTTTCGCAGTTGTAGAAAGCTATTCTCACACCTTGATTTCCTCGCGGTCTATCGTCGAAACCGGAAAAAAGAGCATTTGTGTCGGTGCTTTGCCCAATGGTACAAAGTGGAAGTAAAAACGAAATTAATTGAAATAATAACTTCATCTTAATGTCGAATGCTAAATTTTCCTTGAGATAATTCTTGGTTATTTGAAATTTGATAGAAATATATTCCATTTACCAAATCGCTTACATCCAGATAATTGTCTGTAATATTTTCTGATTTAATAATCTTACCTTGAACGTCGAAAACTTTTATTGAGCTGTTTTTTAAATTATTATCTAATTCAAAAAATATTTTTGAAGAAGCTGGATTTGGATAAACTTTCAAATTAGATTGCTGATAATCTTCGGCTATTCCTAATGGTGCAAACTCAATATTCAATGAATCAATTATTAACACACTTCCTGCATGAACATTTGGTCTATTGTCATAAATATTTGATGAGGCGAAAGCTATTCCGAGGGTATCTATTCTTGGATATCCAAGGTATGTAAGGTGAATTTCAAAATATGTATAAGTTGAAGCGGCACCCAATTTTAAAATGCTATTGTCAAGATTTGAATAGTTAGCTTGATTGTTAAATCCAAACGCTCGCAATGCGACTAATGCGCTGTCGTTGCCAACGGGAGTATATTTGTAATATCCGCTAACTTTGGAAGGATTTTGAGGGACGTAAATTCCGCCAGAAAAATCATCGGACATAATTCTACCATTAGTAACATGTGCAATAGTATCTTGATTGTCATTAAATAATGTGGTAGTGATTTTTAATGCATAAGTTCCGCTGTAGGCATCAGTTGTTTTTACTGCATAAGCTGGTGGATATAATAACGAAATAATATTAAATGAATTCCAATTATCGGCATCTTCGACAGATTTGTTTAACCAAGTTTCAAAATCGCCATGAGGCATCAAAGTATTTCCAAGTTTTACATCATCTACTATAATATAACTTCCATTTACAGGATTCTTACCAGGATTAGAGCTAAATAAAACAAAAAGCATGGAATCTGGTACTGCAGGATATGGCGCAAACCATTGAACAGCAGTTGAATAATTTATATAACTGCTCGATGAAGCTTGAAAATTAGTTGAAGCCACTCCTATTATATTGCCACTATATTTGAACAAAGCCAGCATTGTGGCAGTATCTCCAGCTAATAAATTAAATTTAGCCGAAAATTTGACAGAATCAACTCTTGTAGTATAAGGGATTCCACCAGAAAGTCCTCCCTGTCCAAGATTCCCATTAGTAAGAATAGCAAATATTGTATCCAAACCTACAATTTTTGTTTCCATTTTCGCTGCAAAATTTCCGTTATGGCTATCAGTTGATTTAGTAACATTTCCAGTTTGAGTTCTCATATAACTTTGAATATTTGAAGTTCCAAAGCCTTGCGGCTCTTGAAAAAAAGTGCTGGTAGTCCAATTTTCAAAGTTAGAATTTGGGATGTTTTGACCAAAAACTTCAGTTGCCATTAAGCAAATTAACAAGAGAGTAATGAGATTTTTCATATTCGTAAGGTTTAATAAGTTAATTATGCAAAGTTAATGCAAATCAACTTGAAAAATACATTAAAAATATAATAGCTAAAAACCATTATATCAACAGTATAAGCAATTTTATTTAGATTAAAACAATAAATCTTAAAATAGCTTATAAGCGGCAAGAAGAAAATAAAAATTTGAAAGTCCGAAATAATTGTATATTTGCAGCCCTAAATTTACACAGAAGTTCAATGCGGATGTGGCGTAATTGGTAGCCGCGCTAGACTTAGGATCTAGTGCCGAAAGGCGTGGGGGTTCGAGTCCCTTCATCCGTACAATGCACCCTTTAGGGTGCTTTTATTGTTTTATTAATTTACACTTACCAAAATAATTTTAGGTAAAATTCATTGAATCAATATTTTACAAATGGAAATTAAACACCAAATAACAGAAAATCTTACCGCAAAAATTAGCATTAATTTTGTCGAAGAAGACTATCAACAAGAAGTAACAAAAGCTTTAAAGGAGCAAAGTCGCAAGGCAAGTATTCATGGCTTTCGTCCAGGAAAAGTGCCTTTTGGAATGATAAAAAAAATGTACGGAGAAGCTGTAATGGCAGACACAATCTCCAACAAATTGGGAACTGCCTTAGATGAATATTTAAAGTCGAAAGATTTTAAAACTTTAGGTCAACCTTTGATTGATGATGAGGAAATGAAAGCTGTTAATTTTAACACCGATAAAGAATTTACATTTAATTATGTTGTTGGACTAAAACCAGAATTTGATATTGAAATTGATGATAAATTAAAACTTGATTTTTATAATATCACCGTAGCCAAAGATGCTGTAGATAAATATCTTATGGACGTTCGCAAGCGCTTTGGAACTCAATCGGATACTGAGTTTGCCGCAGAAGATGACATAGTAATGGGTAACTTTGCTGAAGTTAATTCAGATGGAAATGAAGTTGAAAATGGCGTTAAAAAAGACTCATCAATTCATTTAGATTATATCAAAAATAAAGAAATCAAAGCGGATTTTCTAAAATTAAAAAAGAATGAATCGCTGATTTTTAATCCACAAAAAGCTTTCAAAAACGAAATAGAATTAGCAAGCATTTTAGGCATTGCACTTTCGGAAGTTAAAAACTTTAAATCTGATGTAAAATTTACACTTAGTGGTATCAGTCATTTTGAACCTGCTGATATAAACGAGGATTTATTTTCAAAAGTTTATGAGAACGATCATATCACCAACGAAGATGAGCTCAGAGAAAGAATTTTAAGGGATATAGAGGGAACCTATAAAAGCGAGAGCAAAAATCAGTTTATGAATGAATTGGTTGATACTCTTTTAGAGCTTACCAACTTGAATTTGCCTGATGAATTCATGAAAAAATGGATACTCGAAAACAACGCTAGAGAAGAAAATGATAAAAAAATTAGTCGCGATGAACTTGATTTGCAATATGTAAATTATCGTGACACTTTGAGATGGCAAATTATTGAAGAGCACATCTCTGATAAATATGGGTTGAAAATTTCTAATGATGAGATTAAAGTTAGAGTTGGAGAATTGCTTGGAATGCAAGCCTTTGGAGGTGATGATGAAAGCAGCCAAAAAATCATAGATCAGGTTACAGAATCTGTAATGCAAAATAAAGAAGAAGTAAATAAAATTGCCAGCCAAATAATGGAGCAAAAATTGACAGCACTTTTTAAGGAAAAAGCAAAGGTCAATGAACAAAACATTAGCTATGAAGATTTCATTACAATGGTTAGCAAAAAAGTTATTGCAAAATCTGAGAAGAAATAGCTACAATTAATATTCAATTTAAAACCGCCATTCTTTATTGATTGACGGTTTTTTTATTGCTTTCGAATTCTTTACATTAAAACACTATAAATCTGAGAGTGAAAATTTAACAATAAAAATTTAAAATAAATCCAAAACAAAATTAATTGTTTTCCTATTTTTCTTATTTTTGCGGTCTTATTTTTATTTATTCTAAATTAATTCAAGATGGATAAAGGCGAAGACCAATTATTAAAAGACGTTACACAAAACGAATATAAGTACGGTTTCACATCAAATATAGATACTGATTTTATTGCAAAAGGACTTAACGAAGATGTTGTTAGACTTATCTCTGCGAAAAAAAAAGAACCGGAATTTCTGCTTGAATATAGACTTAAAGCATTCAGAAAATGGAAAACAATGGAGTTTAAAGAATGGGCTCATTTAAAGATTCCTAAAATTGACTATCAAGAAATCATCTACTTTGCTGCACCTAAAAACACAAAAAATTTAGAAAGTTTGGATGAAGTAGATCCAGAATTGTTGGCGACTTTTGACAAACTTGGTATTTCGCTTCAAGAGCAAAAAATACTTTCTGGCGTGGCTGTCGATGCTGTTATTGATAGCGTAAGTGTGAAGACCACTTTCTCTGAAACTCTTTCGAAATTTGGAATAATTTTCTGTTCTTTTAGCGAAGCTGTCCAAAATCATCCAGATTTAATTCGAAAATATTTAGGTTCAGTTGTCCCTATTGCCGACAATTATTTTGCAGCTTTAAACTCAGCAGTTTTTAGCGACGGCTCATTCTGTTACATCCCCAAAGGAGTGCGTTGTCCCGTTGAATTATCAACATATTTTAGGATAAATGCTGCAAATACTGGACAGTTTGAAAGGACTTTGATAATTGCCGACGAGGGTGCTTATGTAAGTTATTTAGAGGGATGCACAGCTCCTCAACGTGATGAAAATCAACTTCATGCAGCTATTGTAGAAATTGTAGCGCATAAAGATGCTGAAGTAAAATATTCGACAGTTCAAAATTGGTATCCAGGAAATAAAGATGGCAAAGGTGGTATTTATAATTTCGTTACCAAACGCGGGTTGTGCGAAGGAAACAATTCAAAAATATCATGGACGCAGGTTGAAACTGGCTCAGCTATCACATGGAAATATCCATCGTGTATTTTAAAAGGTGATAATTCTGTAGGCGAATTTTATTCTGTTGCTGTTACCAACAATCATCAGCAGGCCGACACCGGGAGCAAGATGATTCACCTTGGAAAAAATACCAAAAGCACTATTATATCAAAAGGAATTTCTGGAGGCAAAAGCCACAATAGTTATAGAGGACTTGTTAGAATAAATAAGAATGCTATCAACGCAAGAAACTTTTCACAATGCGACTCGTTGCTTCTTGGCGATAGATGTGGAGCTCACACCTATCCTTACATCGAAACCAATAACTCCACTGCCATTGTAGAGCATGAAGCAACAACTTCTAAGATTTCCGACGATCAATTATTTTATTGTAAGCAAAGAGGAATTGCCGCAGAAAAAGCCATTGGACTAATAATAAATGGCTATGCAAAAGAAGTGTTAAACAAATTGCCAATGGAATTTGCAGTGGAAGCCCAAAAACTTCTTGCCATAAGTTTAGAAGGTAGCGTAGGATAAGAAAATATTAAAACATAAAATATCTGTATAATGTTAGAAATAAAGAATTTACATGTTTCCATACAAGGAAAAGAAATATTAAAAGGACTAAATTTAAAAATAGGTTTCGGCGAAGTACATGCTATTATGGGACCAAATGGAACGGGCAAAAGCACTCTTGCTAATGTCATCACTGGAAGAGATTTATATGATATTACTGAAGGTGAAATAATCTATAAAGGCAAAAATCTTCTTGCAATGCCAATAGAAGACAGAGCAAGAGAAGGAATATTTTTGAGTTTTCAATATCCTGTCGAAATTCCTGGCGTAAGTATCACCAATTTTATGAGAGCATCATTAGATGAAATAAGGCAGTACAAAGGATTGCCACCAATGGCAGCAGGAGAATTTTTGAAATATTTCAACGAGAAAAAAAATCTTGTTGAAATGACAGCCAATTTAGCAAAACGTTCAGTAAATGAGGGTTTCTCTGGTGGCGAAAAAAAGAAAAATGAAATCTTTCAAATGGCTATGCTTAACCCTGATTTGGCTATCCTCGATGAAACCGATTCGGGTTTGGATATCGATGCTCTTAGAATTGTAGCTCAAGGCGTTAATAAATTGAAGAGAGCCGACAACTCAACCATTGTTATAACTCACTATCAGAGACTTTTAGATTATATTGTTCCAGATTTTGTACATGTACTTTATGACGGAATAATAATGAAAACTGGAGGCAAGGAATTAGCTCTTGAACTTGAAGAAAAAGGTTACGACTGGATTAAAGATCAGGGAAAGGCTTAAGATTATGATTATGAAGAAAATAGAAACCAAATTATATGATGATTTCTTAGAGCTTTTTAGAATAAATCCAAAAGCTTTTTCGCATGGAAACAGTAATTTTGTTAAGCAGCAAAGAGAATTATCGCGACAAAATTTTGAAGCTAATGGATTCCCTTCAAACAAGAATGAAAATTGGAGGAAAACAGATCTCTCGAAAGCTTTAAATAACAATTATATAATTGATTATCAAGAGATAGAACGTGGCAAAGAAACTAAATCTCTTTTTGAATGTGAGATTATTGATTTCGACACAAAATTATTTACAATATTAAATGGTTGGTGGGCTTCAAATACTGATTTGACTTCTAATAGCCAAGGCGTTATCATCAGCAGCATGAGAAAAGCTCAGCTCGATTTCCCAGAAATATTTGATAAATATTATGGTAAAGTTGCTAAAGAAGAAAATGGCTTAATATCTTTAAATTGTGCCTTTTATACCGATGGATATTTTATTTATATTCCTGACAATGTAGAATTTACACAAACAATTCAAATTGTAAACCTTATCGAAAGTCAAAGCAAATTGTTTTCAAACACAAGAAATTTGGTTGTCATGGGCAGAAATTCAAAGCTGAAGCTTGTTCATTGTGACGACTCTCTTTCACGCGTTGACTCCGTAGTAAACTCGGTTACCGAAATAATTGTGGGAGATGGTGCAAATTTAGATTTTTATAAACTTCAGAATAAAGACGAGCATTCAACAGTGCTTACCAGCAATTTTATTGAGCAAGGTGCCAACAGCCAAACCAACAGCAACACCATTACTTTAAACGGTGGATTAATAAGAAATCACATCGATGTGAAGCTTGCTGGTAAAGGAGGAAATGCCAATGTTTTCGGACTTTATTTGGTTGATAAAACTCAATTTGTCGATAATCATATTTTCGTAGATCACGCTATGCCAAATTGCACAAGCCGTCAACTTTTTAAAGGCATAGCCGATGATAATGCAAAAGCTGTTTTCAGCGGACATATTTTAGTGAGGCAAGATGCACAAAAAACAGAAGCTTATCAAAATAATAATAACATTCAACTTACCGACACGGCAGGGATTTTTACACATCCTTTTCTTGAAATTTTTGCCGATGATGTGAAATGTAGCCATGGTGCAACCGTTGGTCAGCTCGATAATGATGCCTTGTTTTATATGATGCAGCGTGGTATATGCGAGCGAACAGCCAAAATGTTACTTATGTTTTCTTTTACGCAGCAAGTCATCGAGCACATTCAGCTGTCGAAATTGCGCGAGCGAATTGTTCATTTAGTAACACGCCGTCTTAAAGGGGAGCTTGCCTCTTGCGAAAATTGTGCTCTTTCATGCGAAAATCCAAACTCGGTTATGACTTTTGAAATTGATATGGAAAAAGTATAAATTATGACTTTTGATGTAAACAAAATAAGAAAAGACTTCCCTGCACTTGAACAAAAAGTCTATGGCAAAGAATTAGTTTATTTCGACAATGCAGCTACAACATTAAAACCCTCTGTGGTTATAGAAAGGCTTAGTAATTTTTATAAAAAAGAAAATTCCAATGTTCATCGTGGAGTACATTTTCTTAGCCAAGAAGCCACTACTGCTATGGAAAATGCCCGTCAATATATCAAAGAATTTATTGGAGCTTCATCCACTTCAGAAATTATTTTTACCAAAGGAACTACCGAATCAATAAATCTTGTGGCGTCTTCTTTTGGAAAAAAATTCATAGAGAAAGGCGATGAAATAATAGTTTCTGAGCTTGAACACCATGCCAATATAATTCCATGGCAACTTCTTTGCGAAGAAAAAGAAGCTATTTTGAAGGTGATTCCAGTGGATGATGCTGGCGAATTAGATATGGAAGCTTATAAAAATCTAATCACTTCTCGAACTAAAATAGTTGCTGTAGCACATATTTCAAATGCTTTGGGGACAATAAATCCGATAGTCAAAATTATTGAAATTGCTCACCACAGAAATGTTCCAGTTTTGATTGATGGAGCACAAGGAATTTCGCATAAGAGTGTAAATGTTAGCATTTTAGATTGTGATTTTTATGCTTTTTCTGGACATAAAATCTTTGCTCCTATGGGTATTGGAGTGCTTTATGGAAAAGAAAAACTGTTAAATGAGATGCCACCATATCAGTCCGGCGGCGAAATGATTAAAGAAGTAAGTTTTGAGAAGACAACTTTCAATGAACTGCCATTTAAATTTGAGGCAGGCACTCCAAATGTTGGAGGAATTCTTGCCCTCGAATCAGCATTAAAATATATTAAAAACATTGGAATTGATGTAATTGAATCTTACGAACATGAGCTTTTGACATACGCCACAGCACAACTTAAAAATATGCCAGAGATAAATATTATTGGCAATGCAAGCAACAAATCTTCTTTGATTTCTTTTGTCATCAAGGGAGTTCACCACTATGATGCTGGCACCATTTTGGACAAGCTCGGTATAGCCGTAAGAACTGGACACCATTGCGCTCAGCCAATAATGACTCGCTTTGGAATTGATGGAACTCTAAGAATTTCTTTCGCCTTTTATAATACAAAAGAAGAAATTAATATTTTTGTTGATGCATTGAAGACGGTAATAAAAATGTTTTTATAAATGATTGATGATGACTATTCAAGAAAAAGCAAACGAGATTGTTGATGAGTTTTCAATTTTTGAAGATTGGATGGATAAATACAACTATCTCATAGATATGGGAAAAGAAATGGAACCTATGGAGGAAGAATCGAAAACGAAACAAAATCTTATTTCTGGTTGTCAATCGCAGCTTTGGCTTACAGCAAAATACGACAAAGGAAAAATTTACCTGAAAGCCGACAGCGATGCCATTATCACGAAAGGAATTGCTAATGTTTTAATTAGAGTTTTGAATGGAGAAACTCCCGACATCATCTTAAATTATGATCTTTCATTTCTCGATAAAATCGGTTTACAGGAACACCTCTCGCCCACAAGATCTAACGGTCTTGTATCAATGATTAGGCAAATAAAACTTTATGCCGTAGTTTTTAAATCTAAGTACGAACAAATATAAAAAGAAGAATAATGAATTCCGACAATAAAGCTATGGATTTTTTAATCCTTGAAGGACAGATAGTTCAAGTATTAAAAACTATATACGATCCTGAGATTCCAGTAGATATTTATGAGCTGGGAATGATTTACGAAATTTCTGTTGACGATAACTCCAATGCAAAAATTGTGATGACTTTGACAAGTCCAAATTGCCCTGTTGCAGAATCTATGCCTCAGGAAGTGAGAGAAAAAGTTGCCTCAATACCCAACATAAACGAAATTGATCTTCAATTAACTTTTGAGCCACCATGGACAATGGAAATGATGAGCGACGAAGCTAAACTGGAGCTGGGAATGATGTAATAAAATTCGTTTTTGCCAATTTTAAAAACTCTACCTTTTGGTGATTCTTAATTGGGAATATCCAAGAGGTTTTTTATTTTATCGTTGATAGGAAAATAAATTATTTTTTTGCAATGAATTATTATATCTTTACAATCTGATTTTCTGAATATAAACTCCGAACTTTTTTAATCAGTAAATTATGCAACTTATTTCAATAGTTCTGTAAGTGTTTTATCATTAGAATAAATCATTTTTGTAAATTCTATCAATAGACATAATTTGAAATTACATATAAAATACATGGTGAGTAACCGCTGCAAAATGGCGGTGAAAGAGGATTTAAAAAGCCTTGGCCTACATTTTATCTTAGTTGATTTAGGTGAAGTAGAAATCATGGAAGATCTCACTTTTGAGCAGCGAGAACAATTGAAAATGACTTTGGAAAAGTCTGGCTTCGAATTGATGGACAATAAAAGAGCTGTTTTAATAGAAAAAATTAAAAATACAATTATCGAAATGGTTCACTATTCTGATGAATTCATTAAAGTAAATTTTTCAGATTATTTAGCAGAAAAATTGGACCATGATTATACTTATTTATCAAATCTATTCTCAGAGGTACAGGGAACAACAATAGAGCAATTTGTTATTTCTCACAAAATTGAAAGAATTAAAGAATTGATAACTTATGATGAGCTAAACATTACCGAAATTGCATGGAAAATGAATTATAGCAGTGTGGCTCACTTATCAAATCAATTTAAAAAAATGACTGGATTAACTCCATCTCATTTTAAACAATTGAAGGATAAAAGACGCAGTCCAATTGAAGATATTGGAAATGCTAAAGAAATAATTTAAACAGAAATTGCAAAACAGATCATGGCTAAAATATTAAAAACGGATAAAGAGGAGTTAAAAATTGCCAATCAAAAACTTGCTTTTCAAGACTCTGAAAAGAAGAAAAGAGCTGCTGAGTTGGCAGTTGCAAATATAGAACTCGCTTTTCAAAATGATGAGAAAGATAAAAGAGCTGCTGAATTGGTAATTGCAAACATTGAACTCGCCTTTCAAAATGATGAAAAAGATAAAAGAGCTGCTGAGTTAACAATTGTTAGCGATGATCTTGTAATTCAAACGGAAAGAAAAGAAAGACAAAAAATTGCCAACAAAGAACTTAAGGCAATTAATCAAAGGGCAAAATTATCATCTGATTATACTCTCAGCCTTATAGAAGCAAGTCTCGACCCTTTGGTTACCATTAATGCCTCGGGAAAGATAACCGATATGAATGAAGCTACCGTTAATATTACTGGGTTGCCACGCGAAACTTTAAGAGGTACTGACTTTTTGGATTATTTTACCGAACCACAAAAAGCAAAGGAAGTTTATCTAAAAGTTTTTGCAGACGGATTTGTGACTAATTCTCCTCTTACCCTCAAGCATAATACTGGCAAATTAACAGCCGTTCTCTTCAATGGCTCTGTTTATAAAGATGACAAGGGAAAAGTAGTCGGAGTAGTAATTGTTGCAAGAGATGTAACTGAGCAAAAAAGAATAGCAGCGGAACTCTCAGAAGCTATTGTAATTGCCGAAATGGCTACAAGTTTGGCAGAAGAGGCAAAAAATAAGGCTGAAAAAGCTAAAATAATAGCAGAAACTGCTGTAAAAGCTAAGCAGCAATTCCTTTCAAATATGAGCCATGAAATCCGTACTCCAATGAACGCAATTATTGGTTTTACAAAAGTACTTTTGAAATCTGAAATGACTCCAAAACAAAAAGAATATTTAATGGCAATAAAAACCAGTGGTGATGCATTAATAGTTCTTATAAATGATATACTCGATTTGGCAAAAGTTGATTCTGGGAAAATGGTGTTTGAGCAAATCCCTTTCAAACTGAGCTCCTCATTATCTGCAATGATTCATTTGTTTGAACCCAAAATATTAGAAAAAAACTTGGAATTAATAAAAAAATATGATCAAAATATTCCTGAAATAATACTTGGCGACCCAGTAAGATTGCATCAAATAATTTTAAACCTATTGAGTAATGCTGTAAAATTTACTCCTGTAGGCAAAATTATTGTAAGTGTAAAATTGCATAAGCAAGATGATGAAAAAGTAATATTAAAATTCACAGTATCTGATACTGGTATTGGAATAAGAAAATCAAAAATATCAAGCATATTTGAAAACTTTCAACAAGCATCAAGTGGCACTTCGCGAATCTTTGGCGGAACAGGTTTAGGACTTGCCATCGTAAAACATTTAGTAGAATCGCAAGGTGGAAGCATTACCGTAAAAAGTAAAATTAATAATGGTTCAACCTTTAGCTTTCTATTGCCTTTCAAAAAAACAGAGTTAAAAATCGAAGAAAATATTAATAAATTAGAGCTTGATGAAGATTTAAAAGAAATAAAAGTATTAGTTGTTGAGGATGTAATACTCAATCAATTGCTAATGAGAACACTTTTAGATGATTTCGGATTTGAATATGATGTTGCCAGCAATGGGAAAATAGCCATCGAAAAAATGACTCAAAAGGACGATTCTGGAATCAGCCCAACCTACGATATAATTTTAATGGACTTGCAAATGCCCGAAATGAATGGCTTTGAGGCTACTGAATATATTCGTAACACTCTAAAATCTAATATTCCTATTGTGGCTTTAACAGCTGATGTTACAACTGTAGATTTGACAAAATGCAAATCTGTTGGAATGAATGATTATATCGCCAAACCCGTTGACGAAAAATTATTATACAGCAAAATTGTAGGCATTATAAAAAAAAGAAATATCGCTAACAAATTCATTGAAACGGAAGTAGCCCCCACAACAAAAGTTACGGATTTAACATATCTAAATACCCGAACCAAATCTAATAAAATGCTAATGATGCAGATGATTTCGCTGTATTTAGAACAAACACCTCCATTGATCAATGCTATGTTAACTGGATTAATGAAAAAAGACTGGGAAACTTTATACTCCGCAGTTCATAAATTGATCCCTTCTCTCTCGATAATGGGAATAAGTGCAGATTTTGAAAATATGGCAAAAAAAATACAAGAATACGCAAGCAATCAGCAAATTGCAGATGGAATACCTGAAATGGTGCATCAGCTCGAAAAAGTATGCAAGCAATCTTGCGTTGAGTTAACCGAGCAATACGAAACAATGCAAAAACAATAGAAATGATGAATGAAAATATATCAGCCACTAATAGAATAAAACTTTTCTTAGTTGACGACGATGCTATTTACTTGAAATTATTAGAGCTAGAATTTCTACAACATGCCGATTTCGATATTGAAACTTTTGCCACTGGTGAGCTTTGCTTGAAAAATATGGATCATAAGCCCGATGTTGTAATCTTAGATTATTATCTTGATGGTATTGATAAAACAGCCATGAATGGAATAGAAACTTTGGATAAAATAAAAAAATTAGATAATAACATTCCAGTAATTATGTTATCACAACAAGATAAAATAGACATTGCAATAAGCTGTATGCACCATGGAGCTTTCGATTATGTTGTCAAAAGTGAAACTGCTTTTATCAATTTACAAAAAATTATCACCCGCACCTTTAAATATAAAAAACTTAAAAAACAATTGAACTGGTATATGGAAAGAATGTAATCATGACCTTAGCTAATTTGAATAGTCCAATTACCGTTTTACTAAATTAAATTGGACTTATTTTTATCAATCTCTTTCAGATTTAATTATGTTCTAATGTTTCCATTATAGGATTCAATATTTGTTAACATCATTGTCAGAGTAAAATTGAGACCGTTGCAAGGGAAATTAACAAAAAAATGTTGATATAATGTTGGTAATCAAATAATTGTATTGATTTTTTTTGTAAATTTGCTCCATGGAAAAGAATAATAAAATATCGTTTGCAGATTTAGCTCTTCAAAGAAGAAAAATCAAAGAA
>Ga0210044_10007851_pt1 | contig 13459 bp, 18 predicted proteins | sample CryGey13umfilter_2_FD_183959 | JGI IMG/M metagenome (GOLD analysis project Ga0210044, IMG submission 183959) | Groundwater microbial communities from aquifer in Utah, USA - Crystal Geyser 4/9/14 3 um filter (SPAdes) (version 2) | ecosystem: Environmental > Aquatic > Deep subsurface >... | reverse complement strand
AACCACGCGATCCATCTCGCCGAGAAATCTCTCGACGCGTAACTTCTTCATTTTCATTTTGTACCTCATGCTCGTTTGCATGAAATGATTCTACAGGATTTTTACAGTCTTTTGCAGAGGGTTCTAAAGGTGATGATATCGCCTGCCAGGATCAAAACGTCACCATCTGTATTTTCCGGCAGCCTGAAATCTGCGCCGAACTCAAGATGCAGATCACTGTAAATCAATAACTTCATAATACCCGGTCTTTCTGGAGCCATGAAATCTGATGGCCTCCCATTTCTTCAATTCTGCAATATCACGTTTCGCGGTACTGAGGCTCACGCCAAAATGCCGAACAATATCTTCTGCTGTTTTATTTCGATCATTTTTTAACCTCAGGAGAAACCATTTTTGCCGCTCATTCAAATTTATAGTGTCATTTATAGTGTCATCATTTTGAGGATTTTCTATACCGTTTCCGGTATGGATGCCTAGAATACTCCGCTGATTTTTACTGCTGATGATCAAATAATAATCATCCCAAAATTCCTCCCCGAACAAATAAATGAGCAGACCTTTTCGTAAAGATGGCGAGCATTGCAGCAACCTCAAAAAATGAAGGGATGATGGGGCTTTGCAGCCCTCATACCAGTTTTTAATGCTGCGCAGATTTGCGCCAGTCAGATGGCCGATGGTTTTGATTGTATGAGGCTGTTTTCCAAAATCCCTCTTCAGCGACAAGGCGATTATTTTGATCAGTTCCTGAGTGGAAATATTACCCCCTTTATGTGGAAATAAAGGGTCCATTTTTGTAAAAGACATTTTACTACTCCTTTCTTTATCATTGAAAAAGAGCAGTTTGCGATGATCCGGTTTAAAAAACCCTGGGTCACGCTCGATATTTGCGGCGAAAAGCTAATAGCTATGAAACAGGTTCGGCAGGAATGGATAATTATAACAAGAACCCAAAATTGGGAGACGGCGGTGAGCATGGCGTGAAGAAAGCGGCGATGTATGTTCGCATGTCGACCGATCATCAGAAATACTCAACAGAAAATCAGGAAGACGCTATTCGGGAATATGCCGAGCGGCGCGATATCCAGATTATCTGCACCTATGCAGATCAGGGGAAAAGCGGCCTTGATATTGGCGGACGTGAAGCTTTGCAGCGATTAATATCCGATGTTGAAAACAAACGCGCGGAATTTTCTGTCATTCTTGTTCTGGATGTCACCCGCTGGGGACGCTTCCAAGATGCGGATGAAAGCGCTTATTACGAGTATGTCTGCCGCCGCGCCGGGATTGATGTCCAGTATGTAGCCGAGCAATTCGAGAATGACGGCTCTCCTGTTTCCACCATTGTTAAGGGCGTAAAACGCGCCATGGCTGGCGAATACAGCCGCGAGCTGTCGGCTAAAGTCTTTGCAGGGCAATGCCGCCTCATTGAGAAAGGCTACCGTCAGGGCGGCCCGGCGGGCTACGGTTTGCGCCGCATGCTAATTGATGAACATGGCAATGATAAAGGCACGCTCAAACGCGGTGAGCATAAAAGCCTGCAAACAGACCGTGTTATTTTGGTGCCGGGGCCGGATGATGAAATTGAGACCGTCCGCTGGATATATCACTGCTTTGTTGATAAGCGCATGAATGAAACGGAGATCGCTGATCAGCTCAATAGCCAAGGGATCACAACGGATTTAGATCGTGAGTGGACATCCGGGCGCTTTCCAAGGCAACGGGGCCGGATGATCCTGTCTTTACAACGATAGAAGGAAAATCTGCCAATTCTCTATACAAGGCTTTAATCAGGGACTTGCTTACAGAATCAAAATTGCGCGATGGCCCGTCAGGGATTCCGCGCTCTACATATAGTTTCCGTCATACCTATGCGACCTTCCGTTTAAGTGAAGGCGTTGACGTTTATTTTCTGGCGCAGCAGATGGGAACATCAGTCAAGATGATTGAAGAACATTACGGCCATGTCAACGCCGTCAAACATGCGGATCGCGTGTTGCACGGCATGGGAAGCTGGGAACCAATACAGCCCGATGAACAGGCCAGTCCTGAAACCAGCAAAAGCGGCAAGGCGGGAACGGCCCGTTCCGAGCAGCCCAGACCGCGCAAGAATCCAAAAAAATAAAAGATAACGATCAATCCGGGGCGGCTGAAACAGGACGACGAGCCTCGGCTGTCCCAGATGCCCCTATCTTCAGCCAGCCCTCCGATGCGCCGCTGGCGCGACTTAAATCGGAGGGCTGGCAAGCCATAAGGTCGGAAATAAGGGGAATCGAGTTCGATACACCCCGGACGGTGGCGGAAAAGTCTGCGCTGAACTCCAAAAATCAGAAATCAGAATCAAAAAACCGCAGAAAACAGAGAGCCTAAATGGCTTGAAAAAGGTTGGTTAATCAATTAGGGTTACAATGGAATGACAGGAAAAGGATAAAGACATGATGTATTTCCAGAATATGAGGGGGGGGGTAAAACCACCTCCGGCTAGCAAATCTGATTTTTCAGCTTGTTCTGCTGTCTGTTATTTTTCCAAAAATATAGTTTTTCAAACATTTTTTGCCCTTTGCATCGCGACCTCTCCTGTCTTCGCAGAGGATTCAAAACCGTCCGCCGCCATTACCGATAAGAACCCCGTTGTTGAAATCGGCGATGCCGACACGCATCTGGCTGTCGATACCGAAAACAATATCATCCGCATTATGATCGAAGGCAAGGAAGTGGGCCGCTTTGATAAAAGCGGCCTGCATGTTGTGGGGAATGTTGATTATACAGGTTCCCTGACAGACACACCCCCCACATGGCTCGATCAAACTCCCCCTGTGAAGGGAGAAAAAAATGCGAAATAAATCTTTTACTGCCGCTTTCTTTTCAACCTGTCTTGTTTTGTTTCTCTTTCTGACCTTCCCGGCTCGCGCTGCCGAGCCTGTTCCCGGCGGGGCATGTCCAACGCAATATCTGATTGTCACCACTGGCGGGCCAGAGACAACCGGGATCAGAAACCTGATGATCTGCAACGGCTCGACATGGCAGCAACTGACAACGTGGCTGGCGAACGGGGATGTAGGCATCAAGACAGCGACACCCGCCGCGCCGCTCCATGTCAACGGAGAGGTGATTGTTGGCGCTACCACGGGTATTTCGTGCGGTTCCACCGTCACAGGCGGTCTGCGCTGGAGCAGCGCCAGCAATACCATCGAAATGTGCGATGGCACGAGCTGGCAGAAAATCGCGGCCAGCACCTGCGACAATGTCCCCGCAGGGCCTGTTTTTGCGGATCAGACCAATCTGGCGACCTCAAACCTGACCAATTCCAATATCGTTTTGGTGACGGGAATGGATGCGGCCTGTAATGCCACGGTCGGTATCAGCGGCACGGGCGGCAGCCCGCAATACCGGGTGTGCAGTGATGCGACTTGCTCCAGTGTTGATATTACATGGACAACATCGAACAATTCCGTGGCCATGCAGGGCAAATATATCCAGCTGCGCGCCACCAGCAGCGCCAGCGTGGCGACCGCCTTTACGATCACGGCCAGCATCGGGCCTGTATCGAGCAACTGGGTCATGTCAACCGGCATGAGCGGCTGTACGCCGGAAGGGACAGTCTGTTCGGATGGGACGGTTTATGCCGGATTATCCGGAGCCTCGACCCCGATGTATGTGACACGCTGCGATGCCGGACAGAGTTGGAGTGGATCGGCGTGTACCGGAACGCGCCTTACTTTCTGCTGGAACAACTGTAACACGACAGGTTATGTGACGACATCAACGGCGAATACGGATGGGCAGACCTATACAACCACACTCATCACAACGGATTCAGATTCAGTGGTGGGTGGGACACAGCAACACATTGCCGCGCAATATTGTGCGGATTTATCGCAAGACGGTCATAGCGACTGGTATCTGCCAGCGCAGAATGAATTGCTTACCCTGTACAACAACAAAACGGCAATTGGAAATTTTGTTACAAGCGGTAGTAGCTACTGGTCGTCCTCAGAGGGCAGTAACACCGGTGCGTGGAACCAGAGGTTCAGTGACGGCAATCAGAGCAACCTCAATAAGTCCAGTGGGTTGTTGGCCCGCTGTACCCGGAGATAAACCATTTCGTCATTCAATTATTTCCTGTCCGGGCGAAGCCCGGTCGATTTAAAATTCAGGGTTAGATATGGCTCAATACGAACATTTGCCGATATACAAGTTAACTTATGACCTTCTTATCCGCACTATGACGGCGACCAAGGATTTTCCACGTGAATATAAATATACGCTGGGTCAGAAAATGAAGGATGAAATCATTGAACTTGTCGTTTTGATATATAAGGCCAACAGTGCTGTGGACAAGGAGCAGCATATTGCGATGATTCTGGAGCGTGTGCAGGTGATCCAGCTTTTGATGCGCCTGTCACACGATATGAAGATTTTGACCCGTAAACATTATGCGGCGATTGCAGAAATGACCGATAGCCTTGCGCGGCAGGCGCAGGGCTGGCAAAAGAGTTCGGGGAAGAGGAAGCCGGAACGGGATCAGGTTGCCGCGAATAGCGGAGCCTAGACCCGGAGTGCATATTTATCTCGGATGGTGGCGGTTGGTTTTCCTAAGGAAAGCATAACCAGAGAAGAGGTTCTCAAAAGGAGCCGAAGGCAGGATGGATGAAAACTCGTTTATCTTGACCAAAAGATCACCATCGAAACGGTAGTAGCTACTGGTCGTCCTCAGAGGACAGTAACAACGTTGCGTGGAACCAGAGGTTCAGTGACGGCAATCAGAACAACAACAATAAGAACAATGGGTTGTTGGCCCGCTGTACCCGGAGATGGGTCTTCTTCCCCGAACATCTTTCCGGCAGAACTGACGATTGATGCTGTTTTCGATGCTTATTTTGATTGCAGACGACACAAGCGCAATTCAATCAACCAGCTTCGTTTTGAGGCTGACCTTGAAACCAATCTGGTAACTCTTTTCCGGGAGTTGCAGAATGGCGACTATAAAATAGGGCGCACACTGGCTTTTGTCGTGGCGTATCCGAAAATCCGTGAAATCTGGGCGGCTGATTTTCGTGACCGGGTTGTTCATCATGTGATTTATAACGCGATCAGCGACAGGTTTTACAGGCGGTTTATCCGCGATACCTATGGCTGCATTCCCGGACGCGGTGTGCATGATGCCATGCGCCGGACATCAGGGTTTGCGCGGTCAATCACTAGAAACTGGACTCAACCTGCCTATGCCCTGAAAATTGATGTCGCCAATTTTTTCAACAGCATTGATAAAAACCGCCTGCTGCCCCTGATCGAGTGGTATGTGCCGGAGGAATGGCTAAAGCAGTTGATAAGGCAGGTTTTGTTCCATGATCCGCGCATGAATGCGAAGTTTCGCTCATCACGCGCTTTGTTTGGCCGTGTTCCCCGGCACAAAAGCCTGCTTCACGCCCCGGATGGAAAGGGGCTGCCCATCGGCAACCTGACCAGCCAGTTTTTTGCCAATGTCTATATGAACGAGGTTGACCAGTTTGTGAAACATGGTTTGAAGGCGCATTATTATGGCCGTTATGTTGACGACATGATTTTGTTTCACACGGACGCGGGTGTTCTGAATGAATGGTATGACGAGATTGACAGTTTTTTAAAAGAGAAGCTGGAAATCAGGCTGCACCCGAATAAGAAATGGTTAAACCGTGCCGATACGGGGATTAACTTTGTTGGTTTTATCATTAAGCCGGGGCGTACCTATCTGCGCCAGACATCCCTAACCCGTTGCCACCAGAAAATCAGGGCATGGGAACGGGACGGCTCGCCCGTTGATAGTGAAACGCTTCAGGAACTGGCGGACAGCGTGAACAGCTATCTGGGAATGCTGCGGCAGGTCAACGGCTATAACGCCCGGAAAGCCATTTGCAAAAGGGTTGAGAGCCTGTTTTTGAATGCAGATGAAGACTGCACAAAAATCTGGCCTGTGTGATTTTGTTTAAAGAGCTTAAATTCTATGAAGAAAGGCGTTCTTTAAGAGCCTTAAATTGTTCCGCGTGTTTGTCGGGGTTTTGCTTTATCAGCTTTTGAATGTTCAAAAGTTTCCATTGGACGGCGGGCATTCGGGACAGGTTTTCTAAAGGAAATAAATTCCAGTCCGGCTTGCCTTGTTTAAAGCCGAGAAGGAAGGCGCGGTCATTATCCGACCAGCCTTTGTTAATTTCCTGCACCAGACGTTCCCTTGTCGCTTCAAAATCCGCGTAGCTGAACGGCGTAAAGGCCATGCCTGCAAACTGCGTTTCAAAAACTTTTCCCTGATCCTGAAAATTGGGCCGTATCATTTCATGTATGGGGCGGGAATGGCTTAAAAGCGAAGCCATAAAACCCATGCGAATATCATTTGTCAGCCCCTCATTGGTTAGCATGTGGTGAACGTCAAACAAATCGCGGGGGTGTTGGCGGTCAAGCGCGGCGCATATCTTCCCGCCGAACAATTCCGCATGGGATACAACATTGACCGCCATGAACCGCCCAAATTCGGATTCCACCGTATCGGTAACATCCATTATGCGCGGCGGTAAAAGATTGCCCCGGATGGTGGTATTCACCTCCACCTTGATTTGCGCGTTTTGGGTTTTACAGGTCAGTTTGGCTTCCTGTCCGTCACTTTGCGGAACCAGCGCAACCCTGCAAGCAGGAATAGCGGCTTCCACCCGTGCCTTGACGCGCCGCAGGGCTTCCGTAATGCCCGCCAGCGCCGTGGCGCGATCCTCAAACGGCAAATAGGTCAGATCAATGTCCACCGACAGCCGGGGCATGTCGCGGACAAAGAGGTTAATGGCCGTGCCGCCTTTCAGGGCAAAAGACTCCTCTTTCGCCACATGGGGCAAAACCTGTAACAGCAGATCGACTTGGGCGCGGTAGGTTTCTGAAATCATAATTTTACTAACTCCTCTGGCACGGTCAGGCCGTAGCGGGAAACATAAACCCCACCTTTGGTCACGGTTCTGGCCCCCGCGCCCAAATCGAATTTTGCGGTATCCAGCCGCTTGAACCAGTCATGCCCGGCTTTTTCCGCCATGTAGAGAAACAGACGTTTGACCTTGACCGAGCCGCATTGTTCCAGAAGCGGTTGCAGCAGCTTGGGCCGCAGGGTCGTTAGACCTTCCATCACCTGATAACATTCCACCAGATCGACCGTATCGGGCGACAGGTGCAGACATTCCAGAATGGCCCGTTCCGGCGCTGATATTTTGACCGAAAACGCCCCGGCCTGATAATCCGCCAGCGCAAGGCCGGACGGCAGGACGGAGGTTTTGCAATGGTGGATTTTCTGCCCCCAATCGCGGTTCCTGAACCATGCGGGCAGACTGGTTTTCGGGGACGAGAATAGAAAGACAGTTTCTGCGCCAAGGCGTAGATAATGGGCGTAGCCTTGCAGGGCCAGCGCGGTCAACGCCCCGGCGTGGACGGCCAGTCCGCTTTGCTCTTGTAAGGCGTACAGGCCGCCTTGCCATGTCACTTGCTCACTAGGGCGCTTGAAAGCCCCTGTGCCGACCGTTTCCAGCCAGCCGCTTTTGCGGTAGTATGCTTGGAGGTCGCGGGATATGCCGCGCCCTTCCAGCCACGAAGCGACATAGACTGTTCCCGGTAAATGGGAATCCAGCAGTTTCTTTAATTTTTCATCATTATCTGTAGTCATACTACATAAAATACGGTATTTTTAATGAAACGGCCAGCTTTTTCTTTTCTGTGCGGGGTATCCATGCCCCATTGCCATCCCTAAAAATCGCTTTATAGTCCGCAGAGTTAAGAGGCGAACGGCCCCTATATTTCCGTAACGTAACCTTAATTTCCCCCTGCTATCCTGAATGAAGAAGGGCTAATAGCGCACTTACGCAAACTGCGTTTGCAGTGCTTAAGAGTGCGGCCCTGCCGGGCCTTGGGGCGGCTTTCGCCGCCCTGTGTTGTCGATCTGCCCGGCATTTTAGGAACCGGGCGAATCGACAACACAAGAACAACAATAAATCGCCCATAGAGAAAGAAAGGTTTCGGGGAAACCTTGGCGATTTATCATTGTTCATTACGGGTGTTTTCACGGTCTGACGGCCACTCCGCCGTGGCCGCCGCCGCGCGTACCGCGCCGGGGCGGTGCTGCATGATGAACGGCGGGGCTTTACGCACCGCTACCACAACCGAAAAGGCGTTGTGGCCTCATTCATTCTCACACCACCGCAAGCCCCTGAAACCACCCGCGACCGCGTTTTATTGTGGAACGCGGTCGAAGCAGCAGAAACCCGCAAAAATTCCCGCGTGGCGCGGGAGATTATTTTAGCTCTGCCGTATGAATTACCAGCCCCGGCCCGCGAAGCTCTTGCCCGTGATATGTCCCTTTGGCTGGTGGAACGGTACAACGTGGCCGTTGATACGTCCTTGCATAGCCCCGTTGCCGGGGATGGTCACGACCCGCGCAACCATCACGCCCATCTTTTGTTTACCACGCGGGAGATTACAAAAGACGGGCTGGGCAAGAAAACCCGCATCCTTGACGACCGGGAGCAAGGCCCGCAGGAGGTTGAGTTAATCCGCACCATCTGGGAAACGCTTGCCAATGACGCCTTGGAACAAGCGGGATTGTCCCATGCCAAAATCGACCGCCGGACGCTGGACGATCAGGGCATAGACCGCATACCGCAAATCCATATCGGGCCGGAGGGCAAAGCCGCCAGCGAAAAACGCCGCGAGGATGACAAGGATGACGACGACGAAGGCGACAAAGACGGGGACGATGAAGAAGGCAAATCCGGCGACAAAAGCGGCAAGCAAGGCGGTGGTTCCGGCGATAGCGGCCCAGCCCCCGCGCCAGCCAAGGACAAGGAACAAGCCAGCCAGAAAAGCCGTGAGGTCGATTATAAAACCATCGACCAAGGGCAGACCCGCGCCGAACTGGTTGAGGAGATCAAACGGGTCAACGCCGAGCGCAGCAAATGGCCTGAACTTCCATTAGCAGAGCAAATCCGAACACTAGAAAAAGAAATGGTCAGGCTTGACCATCGTGTCCGGCATTTTGAAAACATCTATGCAAAAACCAGCCTTCCCAATGTCATTAAAAAATCCATTGTCGCCATTGTCAGGTTTTCAAAAGAGCTTTTATTCACCCGCATCCTGAACCGTGAATCTTTGCGCCTGTCGGAGCAGGAATCGCAAGCGCGTGGTGTCAGACAAAATTTTCGTTACGGGCAATCATACCGGGCTGGGATTCATGAACAGATGCAAACCATGAAAACCCGCCTAAAAATCATGGAAGAAACCCATGACCATTCCCGCAAATATAAATCATTCGTGGACTCGATAGAAAAAACGCTGGCAGAGCACCCAGCCATTAAATTTACAGAGAGCGCCAGACCGAAAACAATCACTGATTTAGAATTTTCTATCAGAATTAAACTGAAAGCCGGACTGCTGCGCGAAGGCATACCGGAGATATTCAAACCATCAAAAAAACAATCCGCATAACAGAACCGATCAATAAACAAAGCATTATCCCGCCAACCAAAACACAGGAGCCAGATTCACGCCCTGCAAGCGTTTCCGTTACAACGCCGACAAAACCCGATACAGAAAAACCCACACCACCACCGAAAAGCACTACGCCACCAAGCCCGGAGCGCAAGGACTGGTTTATTCCCGCGACAGACAAAATGCGCGGCTTGCAGGAACAAATAGAAAAAGAACTGGCAAACAGAAAGCAGCAGATTTACACGCCGCAACCGGATAGAGCGGATTCACCTTTGCGGAGCATGTTCAACAGCGCCAGCCAGAACAGACCACCGGAGAAATTCACGACAAACGAATATGTCCGCGAAAAGGTCAGAGAAGAAGCTGCAACAATCAGGGAGAAAATGCCGCCGGAGCATAAAGCCGAACCTTACCCCGAAAACACACCGAAAAGCGCGAAAATGTCCGGCGCATTCAATCGCGCCGCGCCGCCGCCGGGCGATAAACCCGCACAGAACCACGACCCGGATTACAGCCCGTGAACGCATGGACAAAGCCCTTAAACCGGGGCATATTCAGCAGCGTATTTTATGATTTGTGCAGGAAAGTCCTGCACAATATCTACACAGGCGAAAGTGGTGCATTTTATCCCTTTAATTTCAAACGGTTAAAATGGCTGCCACATATTGCCGGAGGACGGGTATCATAAAGAAAGACAAGCCTTTTTTGGTTCGATTGGCAAAACACTGAATCATATTCTTGTCGGTGACAGACTTTGGCTCTCTCGCTTTATCGGTCATTCCGCGCCTTTCAGGACTCTTGATGCCATCCCCTATCCGGAAAGACTGATCCTGTGGGGAAAAAGACAGGAACTGGATCAGGAAATCATGACCCTCTTTTCACATTATAATGACGATATTCTAAAGACACATTTTTCCTATGAGGATACCGAAGGCACTCCGCAATCCATTCCTGCGCCAATCGGTTTTGGCCAGTTTTTTAACCATCAGACCCATCATCGCGGACAGGTGCATAACATGCTCTCCATAGCAGGAACTACTCCGCCCCCTCTTGATTTCAGCTATTTCTATTTTGAAAGCAAAGGTTAAGAAAGAGCGTCAATCCTTCAGCAATAACCACATGTCTGAATCCGGTTTCTTTTGAAGCCGGATTCAGACATGTTGAAATTTTTAGTTACCTCCACGCCGGATCGCCGAGATTAATATCATCTTTATCCGTCAGCGCTCCTGCGGCAGCACCCGCCGCCCCGCCTATAACCGCGCCCGTCACGGGGCTTCCCCCTGTAATTGCGCCGCCTACGGCACCAGCGCCAGCACCTAAGGCACCACCACTAAGGGCACGGTCAGTTTTTGTGCTTCCGCAGCCTGCAACAAACAGGCAAAGCGAAATTATAACTATGGGTCGTAGAAACATGATTACCTCCTTTTTCAATCTTGTTAATCTAACAATTTTCTTACGGTAAAGTTCCTTTTTTAAAGAAAAAAATCCTGCCTTTCATTGCTTCTCTAAGAATGAATTGGCATGGAACTTGCTATCCAGAATATCTGTGGAGCATTTATCATGATTGAAATGGCTTATAATGATGATTCTGGAAGACTTTCCGGAAATATCAGCCCGCCTTCAAAAAGCCTGCAATGGCGAAAAAACGAGCGCATGGGAGGCATGGTTCCTGTTTGGGACACTGTTCAAACGCCTGGGCAGCGTATCGCTGACAATCTTTCACAAGCATTTTCGGGGCAGGAGCCGGAAAGTTTTCACTCAACTCTGGCCTATGTTACAGCCCAGCCGGACAGGATCTCTTCGGCTCCGGAAGAATTCGGTTTTGGTGATTTGATTGATATGGTCAATCCCTTGCAGCACATTCCCCTTATCGGAGGACTTTACCGCGAAATAACCGGTGATGACATCAAGCCGATTTCAAAAATTATCGGTGGCGGTGTTTTTGGCGGCGCGGCGGGTGTCGCTGGCGCGCTTGTTGGCACGGTGATCGAATATGAAACCGGAAAAGATATTACCGGAAATATTATTGCCATGGCTTCTGGCCACGAGAAAATGCAATATCGCAGTCATGATACAAAATCTGATACACCAGAAGAGGCACTGGCAAAAGCCATTCAAAATCCGGATGATAATCCTTATAACCTGCCCGGTACAGCAATCAGTTTTGCGGATCTTGGCCACCAGAGCGCCGGCGCGATCTGGAAACGTGTTCCTGTGGCTGAAGGCCGCACCGCCGGAACAATGCTCCAGAAAGACCACCACACAATAAGACGGCACACTGTCCCGAGGACGGGTTCCACAACCATTGAATAGGTTTCCGGTTAATCATTGCATTCTCGGGAGGGAGCAAACTCGCCCTCTCCTATTTTTTGGGAATACGCCTTCCGGCACATAAATGTTCCGATAGCGGGCAGTGCAGACAACAGCATTTTGATAAAGCGGTAAAATCCTGAATAGATATTTCATGCCCATTTTTAGAAACACCTTTACTTTCAAGCTTTGTAAACATACGGGAAAGAGTCGCAGGATTCATCCCAAGCTGCGCGGCGATAATAGATTTATCATAAGGCAGGGTAAAGACACCTCCTTTTCCCTGCATCCATGACGACAAACGCAAGAGAAGACAACCAAGACGCTGTACTGTTTTCATAGACAGCAGGTGACTATTTTCAATCTGGAGTTGATGCACCCTTTGATTCATTATCGTCATGATTTTCCTTCATCATTTTTTTAAAAAAATCATGCGGAATTTCATTCACTTCTGTCTCGTCTACCGTGATAGCGGAAAAAGAATAAACAGGCACATTAGAAATAATTTCATTACCCAGAACATCCCCTGCACCCAGCATATCAATAATAATTTCTTCTCCGTCATCAGTCACAACGTAAAGCTTCACCACGCCCTTTAGTATAATAAAAAATTTATCCGCTTTGTCTCCCTGTAGAAAAAGAGAGGTACGTTTTGTATGTTTTTTAATCTCCGAAAATTTCTGGAGTATTTGATAATCATCATTTTTTAACATAGTCTGGTTCTTCGAACCATGAGAGGATTTTAAAAGCTGCATTTTAAATAACCATTTAAATGTCATAACAATTATGATGGTGTATATACCTAAGGTTATATCTTTACAATAGTATTGTATAAAATAATAATGGTTATGCGTGTAAAAATCAAGGTGTTTATATATTAGAAATTGTACTCTTAATAAAAAAGTTCTTTTGTCATTTTTCTATAAACCCTGCCTGAAAAAATTGTTACGATGATCGGTATGAATTATCTTTCAGAAGAAAAACTTATTATTATCGCGGACAGGAGATTACAGTCTGTCCTGGAACAGGCTGTAAAACGGTTTGAAAGGCCCTTCTTATTTTATGATGATATGGCAGAATTTAAAAAAAGTAATATGACCGCCACAAAAAGTGATGCTGTTTTTCTTCTGGCAAATAAAAATATCCCGAAGCCGCAGCATATACCGGAAAACAATATTATTTATTACCCTGTCAGACTGGGAGAGCTTCTTGATAAAATTGCCCTCTGCCTTACACAGAAACCCGCAGAACCAATTGTTGTTGGCACTTTCCTTCTTTATCCTGCCGATTACAGACTGGAAAGTGATAACAAAGCCAGCACTGCTCTCACAGAAAAAGAATGCGCGCTTTTATTACGTTTACATGAACAGCGGGGCGATGTTGTTGATCGAAGCACTCTTCTGAATGACATCTGGGGGTATAAAGACGGTATTGAGACTCATACACTGGAAACCCATATCTACCGTTTACGACAAAAAATTGAAAAAGATCCGGCGCAACCCACCCTGCTAATAACCTGCGACCAGGGCTACTGTTTATTATAGAACCCTCTGCAAAAGTTTGAAGTAACGGTGGTGGAGCGCCATTTTGGACAATTTGAGGAGAGGATTTTTGAGTTTTATATCCTGAAGCGCATTTTCTGGTTCGTTTCAGGCGCAATTATCCT
>Ga0210044_10007849_pt1 | contig 13466 bp, 13 predicted proteins | sample CryGey13umfilter_2_FD_183959 | JGI IMG/M metagenome (GOLD analysis project Ga0210044, IMG submission 183959) | Groundwater microbial communities from aquifer in Utah, USA - Crystal Geyser 4/9/14 3 um filter (SPAdes) (version 2) | ecosystem: Environmental > Aquatic > Deep subsurface >... | reverse complement strand
GGTTTTTCTTCCATTAAGAATCCCGAAAATATGTGCCCCTCAATGTGATTAACCGGAACGAAAGGTTTTTTGAGAGAATATGCAAGCCCCTTTGCAAAAGTTAAACCGACAAGTAAAGCGCCAATTAATCCCGGACCAGCCGTAGCAGCAATTACATCAATATCTTTAAGTTCTAAGTTTGATTTATAGAGAGCATCTTTAACAAGAGGAATAATTATTTGAAGATGCGCCCTGCTGGAAAGTTCGGGAACTACTCCTCCATATTTTGAATGAAAATCCTGTGAAGAAATTAAATTAGCTTTTAACTCATAATCAGTCAACATTGCAACAGAAGTTTCATCACAAGAACTTTCAATGCCAAGAACATTCATCTATCTAATACCAAAAATATTTTTCACAATATGCCCTGCCATTTGTGGGTTTTCCTTCAACCGGCGAATGGAATAAGCATACCACTCTTTTCCGAACGGAACATAAATTCTGATTTTATAACCGTCGGCATTTATTTTATCGCGCAAATCTTCGCGCACACCAAGCAGCATCTGGAATTCAAATTTATCTTTCGGAATATTCATCTCTTTAATAAGTTTATATGCGCTGTCAATTAAGTAAGTATCGTGTGTTGCAATACCTACATAATTACCGGAAGTTAACATCTCTTTTAAAATTTTCAAATAATTATCACGCACTTCCTGTTTGCCTTTATAAGCTATGCCAGCCGGTTCAACATAGATACCTTTACAAAGACGATAATTAGCGCCAAGCTTATTTAAGTTAACAACGTCGCTGTGCGCGCGTCTTAAATAAGCTTGAATAACTACGCCTACATTTTTATACTCAGTAAAAATCTTTTTGAACAGGTTAAAAGTTTTATCCGTATAAGGCGAATCTTCCATATCAATACGAACAAAATTCTTCATCCCATCTGCTTTTTTTACAAGCTCAAGCACCTGAGCAAAAGCAAATTCCTCATCAATACTCAATCCCATCTGCGTAGGTTTGATGGAAAGGTTGGCATTTAAATTATGTTTTATGATCGCATCGAGAACCTGGGAAGCTTTGTTCTTTGCATTTTCGGCTTCGGTATTGTTTGTCACAGATTCACCCAATACGTCCATTGTTGCTAATATCCCCTTTGAATTCAGCTCTCTCACTACTTTGATGCCAGCTTCGAGACTTTCACCAGCAATATATTTACGTGAAAAAAATCCAACAACCGACTTTGGCATAAGTTCGGTAACAGAAACAATAGCATTATTAAAGAACGACACAACGAACTCCTATAATAAGTCATTCAAAATGATTTCTAATTTTTTAGAAATTGTTACGAACAAAATTAGCTAACTTTTATTTGTTTTACCAAGAAGTAACGAAAAAACTGTTCACTATAAATTTTTAATCATTAAAATTGAAGTTTGAAAACCAATGGTGTGGAAGGAAGTGAGTTATTTTTTCTTATTCTAAATTGTAGTAATATCGAAAAGTAAACTCCCGCGAAGATACTTTTTTATTGAGTTGAAAAAAAAACTTGTGATGAGAAAAAAAACATCCGTGAATAAAATTCTAATCATCCTAAAATTGAATTACAGAATCATTACCCCGGGCAAACAAACACAAAAGGAACGGGGTAGCAGAACTCAAAATTTTAATTTGGCATAATTTAACTTTTATAAGTTCTGCCTGCCTCATAAGTGCCAAGCCTTATTATACTATCAGTAATTTCTTCAAGGTTTTTTAATGCATGTGAAAGTTTGTCTTCTTTTAATGAACCATTTAAATCAACATAAAATAAATATTGGAAAGGTTTGTTTGGAATTGGTCTTGACTCAATTTTAACAAGGTCTATTTCCCTCAGTGCAAATACGCTTAACGCTTTAAATAATGCGCCAGGTATACTCTTTAGCGCAAAACAAATTGATGATTTCGGACTGCTGACTTTATTACGTTTTTCTTTTTTTGAAACGACAATAAACCGTGTATAATTCTCCGCATTATTCTGAATACTCCTCTTTATAATTTTAAGTTTGTAAAGACTAGCGGCTTCACTGCTTGCTATTGCCGCAGTTTTTTTGTCCTCTTCTTCCGAAGCAATCTTAGCTGCGCCGGCTGTATCGTATGCTGGGAGAATCTGAATATTCTTTAATGATTTTAAAAAGTGTGAGCATTGACCAAGCGCTTGAGGATGCGAGTAAATTTTTTTGATGTCGCTTAATTTTAGATTCTTCTTTGCAATTAAATTGTGGTTAATCTGCAGGTATAACTCACCTATAATCGGGTAATTGTATTTTATTAATAAGTCGTATGTTTCGTATACACTTCCGTAAAGTGAGTTTTCAATCGGAAGAAGAGCGTATTCGGATTTCCCATTTTCCAGATTTGTAAAAGCGTCCTCAAAACTAAAACATGGAACAGTTTTTACATCACTGCCGAAATATTTTTTACACGCTATTTCACTGAACGCGCCAACTTCACCCTGGAATGCTGCCGTCATTCATTGACCGCTGAACTTTGCAGCATCATTAAAAGAAGATTGGCTTTCGCTTTTAAGTCAGCCATAGTTGAATTATTCTCAAAAATAAAATCTGCGCGTTTTCTTTTTTCGCTGTCTGGTATCTGGTTATGGTCTCTTTTTAAAAACTCTTCTTCAGATAAACTGATTGACGATTTCTTTCTCTCCATTCTTAACTTTTCATCAGCAGAAATGAGCACTACAAAATCAAACATCTCTTCCATATCAGCTTCATAAATAAGCGCCGCTTCCACAAACACAACCGGTTTTAAATTCAATTCCTCATTCATCTTTTTGTTGATTATGGAAATGACTGCAGGATGAATAACAGAATTAATTTTTTGAACTTTACCCAGATTGGAGAAAACATTTTGTGCGAGATATTTTGTGTCCGGCTTTCCGTTAATATAAGAGCCGGCACCGAATAGTTTAATTATTTTCTGCTTAACTTTTTCATCATCAGCAAGAATTTCTTTCCCTATTTCATCTGCTTTGAGAACGACGAAACCTTCATCTTCAATGTAATTTGAAAAAAGAGATTTGCCCGAGCCAATATTTCCGGTGATTGCAACTTTAATTTTTTGTTTCGACATATAAACCTGAAATTAAAAATGTGTTATCAAATCAGCAAATTTCCCTTTAACAGAAAGTAACACCGATATAATAACACCTTTAATTCTAATTAATGTGCGTAGCCAATTTTACGCACTTCTCTAATAACGGTAACTTTTATTTGTCCGGGATACTCCATTTCAGATTCAATTTTCTGAGCAATATCTCGCGCAAGTTTATCGGCGCCAACATCATCAATTTTATCATGCTCAACTACAACGCGAATTTCACGCCCCGCCTGTATTGCATAAGTTTTAGCTACTCCTTCAAATGACGTAGCAAGCGCTTCAAGAGTTCCGAGTCGTTTAACGTAACCTTCAAGAGGTTCTCTTCTAGCGCCGGGGCGCGCACCGCTAATAGCATCGGAAGCCTGAACAAGCGTGGCAATCGGATGTTCCATTTCAATATCTTCGTGATGTGAACCTACTGCATTAATTACTATCGGATGTTCTTTATATTTTTTAGTTAATTCGTATCCTACCAGCGCGTGCGGTCCTTCAAATTCCTTATCAACAGTTTTACCAACATCATGCAGAAGTCCGGCACGTTTAGCGAGGTTAATATCTAATCCTAATTCGGCAGCCATATTGCCTGTAAGATAGGCAACTTCAATACTGTGTTGAAGCAGATTTTGTCCATAGCTTGAGCGGTATTTCATTTTGCCGATGTGGCGAATTAAATCTTTGTGCATAGAATGAAGTCCGAGTTGAAGAATAACATTTTCACCTTCATGTAAGATATCTTCTTCAAGTTCTTCGCGGACTTTGTTAACTACTTCTTCGATCCGTGCAGGATGAATTCTACCGTCGGTTATTAGCGTTTCAAGTGCAATACGCGCTATCTCTCTACGAAATTGATCGAACGAAGAAAGGATAACCGCTTCGGGAGTATCGTCAACTATAACGTCAACACCGGTGGCAGATTCAAAGGCTCTTATGTTGCGCCCTTCTTTGCCGATTATCCGTCCCTTCATCTCATCGTTCTGTATTTGTACAACGGAAACAGTTGTTTCAATGGCATGGTCGGCGGCTGAGCGCTGGATTGCCTGAACAATAATTTTTTGCGCTTCTTTTTTGGCGTCAATTTTTGCCTGGTCGTGAACTTCTTTAACCAACTGTGCGCTATCCACTTTAGCCTGATTCACCATATTCTCGATGAGAATTTTTTTTGCTTCATCGGCAGTTAAACCGGATATTTTTTCCAGCCGTATATTTTGTTCGGTTTCAAGTTTTCGAATCTCGGTTAATTTTGAATCGAGTAAATTTTTAGAATTTTGAAGTTCTTTTTCAAATAGCTTACTATCCCTCTCTTTTTTAATCACCAAATCGAATTTTTTTTCGATATTTTCTTCCCTTGTAGAAAGTTGTTTTTCAAGAGTATTAAGCTTCTGCCTCTTTTGATTTACTTCAGTATCAAATTCTATTTTTTTCTTATACCATTCGTCTTTTACTTCGAGTAATTTTTCTCTTTTTAAGTTATTAGATTCTTTTTCTGCATCGCTTATTATTTGTTTAGATCTCTCCTCGGCTGCTGTTAGACTCCGTTTTCCTAGTTTGGAATTCAGTTTCCATCCAAGGTAGAAAAATAATACCACAAGGACTATAGCCATAGGTATTAACAACAATAATTCCATTTTTCCTCCAAAGTGGATATTGTGAATAAAACCGGCTCTGCCAGTACCAGACAACCATAGAAAAACTCTATATGACACAGTGGGAATATGCCCGAACGTTTTTCGCTTCCTCTGATTCCCGAAAGGATTCTTTGCCGAAACAAAGATGAGGTCTGCAATAGACGCCGAAAGTCATACTCCCATATTTAGAGAGTTAGTTTTTCATTAATTGTACTGGACTGACAGAGCGGAAGCTCTAAGTTTAAGATGGGTCTGGAATTTCGGATTGGCTTAAAAGAAGCTTTAATTTTTTCACTTTATCATTTGCCTGAATTAAAAACTCTCGGTTTTTATTTTTTTCAAGGAACAAGTCGTATGCAATATTTAAGCAGGCGATAATTGCAATTGTCTGAGCCTGTTGATCTGGCAATTCTTCTTTGGTTTCTTCCATTACTTTGTTTACGTAAATAGCAAGTTCTTTGGCTATTTCTTCATTTTCAACTAATAGAGAATATTCTTTATCAAAGATTTTTATTTTTAGCTTCTTTTTTCCGTTCAAGTAATCCATATCCATCAAACGAACAACAATGTTAAGAACTCAAATGGCGATCAATCTTGGTGATCACATTTTGAATTTTTTTCTTTAAATCTTCTTTTTCTGCTTTAGTTGCAGAATCAAACATATCTTCACTATCGGGAGTAGAAATAGACTGAGTTTCAAATCTGTTTAGCTTTTGCCCTAGTGAAAAATTTTCTTTTTTTAATAAGTTAACTTCATCCTCCAGCTCTTTATTCCGATCAGCATTATCGTTATACTTATCTATCAAAATAGTTAGCTGCGTTTCAATAGCGCTTAACTCGGAGAGCAATAAATCATATTTAGATAAATCGGGCAACTAATTTCCTCTAAGTTTTGCGTTAAACTTGTTTGAAACTAAAGTTATCAAGTTATTAAAATCTTTTTCAACTTCTTCATCTTTCAATGTTCGATTCTCGTTAAAGTATTCAAGTTCAAAAGCCATACTTTTTTTATTAACGCCAAGCGACTCGCTCTCGAACAAATCGAAAATCCTTACAAATTGAAGTAGGCTGCCGCCATTCTTTTTTATGAATTCGGCAACGTCTTCGTATTCAATTTCTTTATCGAAAATAAATGCGAAATCACGCATCATCTTCGGATATTTAAGCAAAGGATTGTATTTGCTTTTTTGAGTTGAGAGTTTTTCAAGTAAATTCAAATCCAACTCAAAACAAAAAACTTCCTGCTGTATGTTAAAGTAATTAAGAACTTCCTTATTTATCCTTCCACCATTGCCAATCAGGTTTCCATCGTGTTCTTTGGCAAAAATGAAATCGAAAATTCTATTTCCACTGTGATAATATGAATCATTTAAAACATTGTCAAGTGTAAAGTTATTTAAAAATGAATTAATTAGCCCCTTTAAATAATAAAAGCTATAATTTTTGTCTCTGCCGTGCCATTCTTTAAGAGATGCTTTGCCTGAAAGAAGGAATATTATTTTAGTTTCCTCTTTGAAATCAGAAAAACTTTTTATTTCAGTTTCTTCAGAATTTTTGTTGAATACATTTCCAATTTCAAAAAGTGCAAGATTTTTTTCGCCGACGTTGAAATTTTTTGCAGCAACCATAAGCGCACCCGGGACAAGCGATGTACGCAGATATGCCATATCTAAACTTTGAGGATTTAAAACACCAATCTGATTACCGGTTAAAGCCGCTGTTTTCTCATTCTGCAGAGGATTGTTAATCATCTCGTAAAAGCCAAGCCCAACGGCGGTATCTCTCACTTTATCATAAAAAGATGATTCGTCGTGCTTAACCCCAAGCGGTACCGAAAAACTTGAAATGGTGGGAATGTTATCATATCCGTTAATTCTGGCTATCTCCTCAATTACATCAATTTCTCTTTCAACATCGGGACGGAATAACGGAACTCTTACAGAAATTTGTTCATCATTTTCAAAAGTAATTTCAAAACCGAGGGCGAGAACAATTTTTCTAATTTTTTCAGGTTCTACATAATAGCCAAGAATTTTTTCCACGCGCGCAAAACGAACTGTAACAACAGGCTGCTTTACCGCGTTAGGATAAACATCAATCGTCCCCTGAGCAACTTTACCTCCGCTCAACTCTGCGATCAATTGTGCAGCGCGTTCCGCTGCGTATATTGTTCCACCGGCATTTGTTGTTCTTTCAAATCTGTACGATGCATCTGTACTTAAACCGAGAGCCTTGGCTGTCCGCCTAATACTTGAAGGATTGAAGTATGCGCTTTCAATTAAAATATTTTTTGTATCTGAAGTTACTTCGCTGTTTTCTCCACCCATTACGCCGGCAACAGCAACTGGTTTTTCAGCATCACAAATGAGAAGTGTGTTAGCGGGTAACTTGCGAACTTTGGAATCAAGCGTAGTAAATTGAGATTCTACTGTTGTACTTTGAACTACAATTTTATTTCCTTTCAGCATTTTCAAATCAAATGCGTGAAGCGGTTGTCCTGTTTCATACATAATATAATTTGTTACATCAACTATGTTATTAATAGGACGCATTCCTATTTTTTGGACAGCCTGCTTTAACCAGTCTGGCGATTCTTTAACAATTACATCTTTAACTACCTTAGCCGAATAACGGGGGCAGTTAATCGGATCCAAAATTTCCACTGAAGCAAAATCTTTAATGCCGTTTTCACATTCTTCTAAATTAATTTCCGGAAGTTTAAGTTTGCGATCAAATATTGCGGAAAGGTCTCTTGCAACGCCAAAGTGTGAAAGCGCATCGGAACGATTCGGCGTTATTGCGATTTCGAGAAGTACATCATCAAAACCTAATGCTTCGGATATTGGAGTTCCTTCTTTTAGTTCTGACGAAAGAACCATAATACCTTCGTGATTGCTGCTTATCTCAAGTTCCGATTCAGAACAGATCATCCCGAAAGATTCTGTGCCGCGTATTTTAGCTTTGGTAATTTTAAAATTTCCATTCGGAACAATGGCGCCAATTTGTGCAAAAACAATTTTCTGCCCGACTTCAACATTAGGCGCGCCACAAACTACTTGCATTTCTTCAGTTCCATTTGAAACTTTACAAACGGAAAGTTTATCTGCATTAGGGTGTTTTATTTTTTCTTTAACAAAGCCAACTACAAAATTTTTATAAATTTCATTCTGATTTATCACCTCTTCAACTTCAAGCCCGGACATAGTTAGATTATGAATTATTTCACTAACCGGAATTCCGGAGAGGTCAACATATTCTTTTAGCCAGTTTAATGATACTTTCACAACAACATCTCCGGGTTAAAACTGTTTGAGGAAACGCAAATCATTTTCAAAATAGATGCGTATGTCATCTATACCGTATTTAAGTAAACCGATTCTCTCAATACCCATACCGAAAGCATAACCGGTATATTTTTCAGGATCGTAATTAACGGATTTGAAAACATTGGGGTCTACCATTCCGCATCCAAGTATTTCGAGCCAGCCGGATCCTTTGCAAATTTTGCAGCCGCTTCCGTGGCACAAAAAACAGGTTATATCCATTTCTGCGCTCGGTTCGGTGAATGGGAAAAAACTCGGACGAAAACGATACTTCAGATCTGAACCGTAAAACTGCATCGCGAAAGAAACGAGTGTAGCCTTTAATTCGGCAAAGCTTACGTCTGTATCAACATAAATACCATCCACCTGATGAAACATACAGTAGCTTCGTGCGCTGACTGCTTCATTGCGGTAAACACGTCCCGGCATGATTGCTCTTATAGGCGGCTCTTCTTTTTCCATGATGCGAACCTGTACGGGAGTTGTGTGCGTACGAAGTAAAAAGTTATTATTGATAAAGTAGGTATCCTGCATATCTCTTGCGGGATGGTCATGCGGGAAATTTAAAGCTTCAAAATTATAATAATCCGATTCAAGTTCGGGACCGAGAGTAACTGAAAAACCCATCCCTTTAAAAATATTTTTTATCTCATCCAGAGTTTGGGTTAAAATATGTTTACTGCCGATTGCGCGTGTGATACCGGGAAGTGATAAATCAATTTTATTTTCGAAAAACTTTCCAGTGGTATCAACTTTCGCTTTTGCTTGTTCAAAAGTTTGAGCTATTGAATTACGCATCTCATTAAGTTTTTTACCGAGCAGCGGTTTATCTTCTTTAGGCGCATTTTTCAATTCTTCAAATAATGAAGAGAGCAGCCCGTTCCGACTGAGGTATTTTATTCTTATCTCTTCAATTTTTTTAGAGTTATCGGCTTCCGGGATTTCTTTCAGGAATTCGGAATGGATGGTTTCTATTTTTTCATCAAGCATAACGGCAATCTGGATTATATAAAACAATACCCTCCCGCAAAACTTATATAACAGTTATGGCGGGAGGGTAATTAAATTCTAATTGACAGAGAACTTTACAAGCTCGGTGAAGGCAGATGGGTTTTCCACTGCAACACTTGCCAGTACTTTTCTATTCATCTCAATACCTTTTTTATTAAGAGAATCTATAAGTCTGCTGTATGTAGTTCCGTTCAACCTGGCAGCTGCGTTTATACGCACTATCCAGATTTGTCTAAAGGTTCTCTTTTTTAGTTTCCTATCACGATAAGCGTGAACAAGACCCTTTTCTAAATGGTTTTTTGCAACGGTTAAAACATTTTTTCTACTACCCCAATAACCCCGGGTTTGTTCAAGTATTTTTTTTCTTCTGCGGTGAGAAGCAACCTTATTCTTTGAACGTGGCATTTTATTCTATTCCTCTCATTATTGAATCATAATTTTTACACGCTTCTCTTCAGACTTAGAAACTAATGTTGCGTGTCGTAAGTTTCTTTTTCTCTTCGTCGACTTAGACGAAAGTATGTGGCTTTTGTAAGCCTTTTTTCTTTTTAAATGACCTGAAGCGGTTTTCTTAAATGTCTTTAATGCGCCGCTGTTGCTTTTCATTTTTGGCATGTCCGTATTCCTAAATTATTTCTTTTTTCCTTTTAATTTCGAAGGAACAAGTATGATGTTCATGTTTCTACCCTCCATCTTAATCGGAGATTCAACCTTTGCAACATCTTCCACTCGTTCAATAAATCTATTCAGTAACTCTTCGCCCTGCTCTTTGTAAGCCATTTCACGACCTTTGAACATTACGGATACTTTTACTTTATTTCCTTCTTCTAAAAAATTAACCGCATGATTTGCTTTGAAATCAAAATCGTGAACATCCGTATTTGGGTGAAGACGGATTTCTTTCAGCAAAGTTATCTGCTGATTTTTTCTCTGTATCTTATCCCGTTTTTGCTGCTCGTACTTAAATTTTCCATAATCGATTATTTTGCATACCGGTGGTTTAGCCTGCGGCGCAATTTCCACAAGATCCTGCCCGCGTTCATGAGCCTGCTTTAAAGCATCACGAACTGTAAAAATTCCGAGCTGTGACCCGTCAACATCAATTACTCTTACTTTAGGGGCCGATATTTCTTCGTTTACCCTAATTTCATCTACTTGAGCGATTCGCTACCTCTTAGTTTGTTGAAGATTCTTTTGTACTTATTTCTTCTTTAATTTTATCAATAAATTCGGACAAAGACAAGATTCCGATATCACCTTTTTTATGTTTTCTTACGGACACTGCCCCCGCCGATTGTTCTTTTTCACCAACGACAAGCATATAAGGAACCTTTTGAGTTTCCCAATCGCGTATTTTATAACCAATTTTCTCACTTCTTTCGTCAAGATTTACGCGAATATCGTAATTCTTTAACGCATTGGCAACTGTGGAAGCATATTCAATAAAATTTTGCGATACAGGTAAAACAGCAACCTGTACCGGCGCAAGCCATAAAGGAAAATTTCCCGCGAAATGCTCGATTAAAACTCCTATAAATCTTTCCAATGAACCGAACGGCGCTCTGTGAATTACAACCGGACGGTGTTTTTGTCCGTCGCTTCCAACATACTCAAGATCGAATCGTTCGGGCATCACATAATCAATCTGTACAGTTCCGAGCTGCCATTGTCTTCCAAGTGCATCTTTAACCATAAAATCTATTTTAGGTCCATAGAAAGCCGCTTCGCCTTCAGCAATATTATATTTTAAATTCATCAGTTCGGCAGCTTCTTTTATTTCCTGCTGAGCTTTTTCCCAAAGAGAAATATCTCCGCCGTATTTTTCAACATTTTCATCGCGGAACGAAAGCTGCGTAGTAAAATCTTTAAAGCCCATAGTGCTAAAAACAAACTGTATAAGATCTATCACATCGCACAATTCTTGTTTTAGCTGATCTTCTCTTACAAACATATGGGAATCATCAACTGCAAAGCAGCGAACCCTTGTAAGTCCGTTAAGTTCACCTGACTGTTCGTAACGATACACAGTTCCAAACTCAGCATATCTAATCGGAAGATCTCGGTAGCTTCTCGGTTTTGATGCATATATCTGAAAATGATGAGGACAGTTCATCGGTTTAAGCAAATATTCCTCTTCACTATCAGCAAATTTTATTGGCGGGAACTGACTCTCTTTATAATAAGGATAATGCCCGCTGGTTTTATAAAGATTTATATTCCCAATATGCGGAGTAATGACCGGAAGATATCCTCTTTTCCGCTGTTCATCTTTTAAGAAATTTTCCAGCGTCTCTCTCAATATGGCGCCTTTAGGGAGCCAGACTGGAAGTCCCTGTCCTATTTTTGGAGAAATAAAAAACAACTCAAGTTCTTTTCCAAGTTTACGGTGATCTCTTTTCTTCGCTTCTTCCAAAGCAAAAAGATGATCATCAAGCATTTTTTTCTTGGGAAACGAAACTCCGTAAATTCTTTGGAGCTGTTTGTTTTTTTCGTCGCCGCGCCAGTAACTACCGCTAATATTCAGCAGTTTTACAAATTTTATTTTGCCCGCCGAAGGAAGATGAGGACCGGTGCAAAGATCTGTAAAATTTCCTTCGTGATAAAAACTTATAGTTTCCGAACTTTCATCAAGACCGGAAATAATTTCTAATTTATATTGATCGCCACGCTTATTCCAGAATTCAAGAGCTTCCGATTTAGAAAGTTCCTGACGATTAAACTTTTCATCTTTTTTTGCGATCTCAAGCATCCTGAGTTCAATTTTGAAAAGGTCGTCTTCAGTAAGTTGATGTTCAATATCTATATCGTAATAAAAACCTGCATCAATAGCGGGTCCAACGCCAAATTTTGCTTCCGGAAAAATTTCCTTAACTGCATGCGCCATAAGATGTGAACTGGAATGCCAATATACTTCCTTACCTTCAGCATCATCAAAGGTTAAAAATTTAACAGAAGCATCCTCGTTAAATTTTGAATGCAAATCTTTGATGCATCCGTTGGTTTTAACAGCAAGTACTTCCTGAGCAAGGCGCGGTGAAATAGACTCTGCTATTTCATAACCTGTAATGCCTTTATTAAATTCTTTTTGGTTCCCATCAGGGAATCTTATTTTAATTGATTCCATAAATTTCTATAATAAAAAAAATCGGAGAATACTCCGACATTTAGTGGGTTCTATAGGATTCGAACCTATGACCTTCTGCACGTCAAGCAGACGCTCTAACCAACTGAGCTAAGAACCCAGTTTAATGTACAATGAAGAATGTATAATGTACAATGATCTATTTTTTTTAATTGTTCATTCTTAATTGTACATTGTTCATTTTTTAGTACCGAGAGCCGGACTCGAACCGGCACGGGAATTAATTCCCACAGGATTTTAAGTCCTGTGCGTCTACCACTTCCGCCATCCCGGCATTAATGACTTCAAAATTAGCGTGTAAATATAGAGAATCGATTATTTTTTTGCAAGAAATTAAAAAAAAATCTAAACTTCAGCAATCACCGTCCATTGCTGTCAAAAATAATTTTATAGATAAAAATAAATATAGAATCTGTAGTATTTTCAATATAATTTGTAATTACTTCCACTCAATCCCCATATTTCGTCCCATACCAGCCTGTAGCAGGCAGGCGGGACTTGGAATTATAACGGGTTTTTCTTTCTTAAACTGAGGATTCTTGTGAACCTACAACTGGGGAATTATGTGGTCGTTGACACATAGATTCATTTTGGGGATTGTTTAACCGGAACATCCTGAAATGCTTTAAATTAAGCCTCATCCTTTAGATGAGGCTTTTAATAAAATTGAAGGTTAAAATTTATTTTAAAAGTATAAATTTTGAAGTAGATTGAAACGTTGCTTGCCCACTACTAGGCGAAGCCATAAAACGATATATATAAACTCCACTTGCAACATCAGTATTGATAGAATTTTTACCATTCCATGTAATTGTGTGTTTTCCTGGATTCTGTGCTGCTACTTTTAATGAGTTAATTAAATTTCCAAGAATATCATAAATTTTTATTTCAATGTCAGATTGAGTTGGAACTTCGTATACGATATTAGTAATTGGATTGAAAGGATTAGGGTAATTACCAATCAATTTGAACTCTCTTGGGAAATTTGAGTGGATGGAATTATTAAATTTGGGTAAATAAGAAGCATGAAGGTTGAACAAATATTCAGCAAGATCCCTCCTATTATTAACTTCAGGATCGTTGGGAAGAATATTGTTAATAAGTATAAATGAGTCCACTCTAAAAAGCTAATTTCATAAAGTAATGCTTTTTTAGTTTTAGTGTTGAAAAAAACTGTTGATTAAATTTTTTTTGGCTAATAAGTCCAAAAAATGTTGTGTAATATTTTTTTATTTG
>Ga0210044_10007847_pt1 | contig 13468 bp, 17 predicted proteins | sample CryGey13umfilter_2_FD_183959 | JGI IMG/M metagenome (GOLD analysis project Ga0210044, IMG submission 183959) | Groundwater microbial communities from aquifer in Utah, USA - Crystal Geyser 4/9/14 3 um filter (SPAdes) (version 2) | ecosystem: Environmental > Aquatic > Deep subsurface >... | reverse complement strand
ATTACCGCCTTATAGAAGAGACAAGCATTTTGCCGCCATCACTGATCCGAAGAAGGTTGGAGAACTGATGCGCGACATTGATATGTACTCAGGCACATTTGTTGTCAAATGCGCATTCCGCCTTTCCCCGCTTCTTTTCGTACGCCCAGGAGAGTTGCGAAAGATGGAGTGGCAAGATGTGAATCTGGATGCAGCGGAATGGATCTATTTCGTCACGAAGACTAAGACTAACCACCTCGTTCCTTTATCTACTCAGGCGGTTGCGGCACTAAGAGAAATTCATCCGCTGACGGGGATGGGTAAATATGTTTTTCCTGGAGAGAGGGATCGAGATCGACCCATGAGCGACAATGCTGTTCGTTCTGCACTAAGACGTATGGGCTGGAGTAATGAAGAGATGACGCCCCACGGTTTTCGTGCGATGGCATCCACTATTCTAGACAATATGGGGTACAAGCAAGAGTGGTTGGAGCGCCAGCTTGCGCATGAAGAACCTAACAAGGTAAAGGCTGCGTATAAGCGCGATACTTGGCGCATGTATCAGCCAGAACGAACTGCCATGATGCAGGCGTGGGCAGACTATTTAGATAAGCTAAAGACTGGCACTGAAATACACTGACATTATTGAGCTGTGTGACGTTATGAGAAAAAGACTGCTGCTCGGCCTTATGGAAAGCTTTGCATAAGGCCGATTATGCAAAGTTCGCGATTATGTAAAGATAAGATTACGCATCTGTAGCACCCCATGCTCACAACAGTAGGTTGAGTCAAGAGCTGTTCCTTTTTACAGCACAAAACGCTGGGGCACGACCTGATTTACACCGATTCCGGTAGATTCGTCAGACTTCCGCAGTAACTTCATGACTGCCTCCGTCGTCTCCAACGGGCTAGCTGCATTACCGCGCAATCGATCACGATAGAACCGCATTACCGTACCTGCGATGACATCAGCGACCTGAATACCTAAGGACTCATGTGATCTTACGAATTCGAGCGGTGCGCTCTCGATAAACAGGTAGTCCGAATGAGGTGTAAACGGTTCGGTCTTTGTATCTTTGATGATGGATTCTGCTGCGCGCTTAGCGTTGCGAAGAATATCATCCAACTCCGGTTGTTGGTCGTGGACAAGTCGCACATCTTCAAGCTTCTTTTTGCGGAATAGATTGATTCGCGCATAGATGTTGGTTAGCGATGATAGATTCGGGAGCATCCAAACCAACTTGCCGCGCTTGTTCAGATCAGGTGAGGGAAGAAATCGGAAATAGGCGTCAGAGTCTTCCTTTCGCATTTCAACATATTCCTTCATCGCTTCGATAACCATGTGGTGCATGCTGTCGCGAATATCCTGAGCATCCGAGGTGGCTGATTTTCCAATGGAGAACAGCAGTTGACTTCCGAACGCGCTCATTAATGATTGGTCGGATGGTTTCATGCAGGCAGCAACGAATTGATTCAGCACATGATCTGATACTTCATCGTATAAGAAATCGACAAGTGTATTTTTAATGAAGTGCATCTTAGGACCGTCTTTGAATCCCAATATTGACGGCAATAACTGGCTGTTTACCAGTTGAATGCAAACGAAGTACCTTTTGTCGACCACCTCAACGAAGAACGGCAACTCTTGGTTGCACACTAGTGACAACAGATCGTAGACGAAGGCGGGTCGGCTCTGAAGCGACTTCGATTTCAGCTCACCTGCAGGCATCCGATGAGTAAATCTCAACGCGTTGATCTGCTGAGCTATGAATGCCTCGTTTTCGATACCAACGGCTGCCAGCACAAAAAATGGCTGGTCTAGAAAATCGTAGGCGGCGCCAGAATTCACGACATCGCCGCTATGACCGCTTTCGTCAATGTAAAATGAGATACTCATTAGTAAGAGAATTGGGCTGCGGATTTTGAACGTGACGTTGGGCTCATAAGGGTACTTGTTGTTAACCAAACTACCTACTTGAGGTTCATACACATGATCACACAAAGTATATGCAACACCAACGCGGGGGCGGGTCTAGAAATGAAGCGCTATGAATCTAGACCGGTCCCCACGTTTTGCTTTCGTCTTGAGGGTGCCACGATTGCACCCTTTCAGTTCGGTTCGAGAAAACAGTTCTGCGAGATTGTATTCGAAGAACTTGCTAACCATGCACTCCTGCCAACATCAGGCCGTGTCGCGGTCTTCCGCGGCCGAGCGCCACGTTAGCGAGCAGAGAGCTTCTATGGATATCTTTACTCCAGTTGTTCCAGAAGAGGAATTTCATCCAAACTTCAAAGCAATATTGCTCGATGAACTGGTAGAAAAGCGTGCGGAACTTAGTCGGTGGGCAGATGGGTTTCCAGACAGGGATGGGAAGTTTGTCCGCGAGTTCCAGACAACATTCAACTCGTGCTTTTGGGAGATATATCTGTTCGCAACACTCAAAGAGTATGGGTGCTCATTTGACTGGAGCCAACAGTCCCCAGATTTCACGATTAATAAAGATGGAGGTCATTTCTCTGTTGAGGCGGTGACGGCTAATTCCGCACAGGGAAAACCTTCAGAGTGGATGCGGACAGCGGAGACGTTCAAAACAAAGCCTGACCTGAATGCCCTGAACCGAGAGGCAATAATCCGTTTATCAAATGCCGTTCATAGTAAGGCCAAGAGGTACGAAGAGCACTATGCAAAACTTCCCCATGTCACGCGGAAACCTTTTGTGCTCGCCATCGCACCATTCGAGCAGCCATTATTTAATTTGCAGTACAACAGACCGATAAAGGCGCTGCTCTATGATCACTACATAGATGAGCAGGAGTACCTCGAAAATCCATCAAAATACCCCTATGGTCCTCCGGAAAAGCACCTTGGGTTTATTGAAAAGGATAATGGGGCGGAAATAGAACTTGGAATCTTCAATGATTCTCGTTTTGAAGAGGTCAGTGCGGTTCTATTCAGTTGCACCGCCACATGGGGAAAAATCGACGTAATGTGCGAAGGCAAGGACTCCAAGATGATTGTTAATTCAGTTTGGGGATCCGAGCCATACGGAGCCCCTGTCCGGCGAACCGGTATACAAGCGGAGTACTCTGAAACATTAACAGATGGGCTGCAGGTCTATCACAACCCATTTGCAAAATATCCTCTGCGGCCTGAAGTCTTTCGCAGGGAAGGTGTTGTACAAGCCTACTTCGACTTCGATACTGACACTTGGGTTGAGGAGGAGGTAAATCGAAGTCTTTTTTGGAGGCAGGTTTTCAACCTTGTGCCGCGCTAACTTGTCGCCGCTTAGCTCTACGTTGAATGTCTGGTATTGAACAAGATAGCAGCCACCATCTAGGTCAATCTGGCAGGACGGCTAAGGCCGATTATGCAAAGTTCGCGATTATGTAAAGTTTGGGAGCTGATTACGCTGAGAGGCAGAAAGTAAGCGGCATTGCAGGGTTTGATGCAAATGTGAGCTGAACATAATTTCTGCCTTAGCCCGATATGGCAACCCCACTTCAGCAGACCACTATGACCCACACTACTACGCAAAGTGCCGTTTCAGATGCAAGTTAACCGGCTGAATGTCGCCTGACTCGCTGATCAACTCCTTCAAGATGCCGTGATTATGCAAAGCTCGAAATTCGCGCCGTGCGCTGTAAAGCAGCTCTTGGCACGTGTTCCGATATGCTACTTTGCATAATCAACGACTTTGCATAAGGCCGTGGATGCGACAGTTATTATTAAACTTTGCTGCTGATGACGGAGACTCAGATGCAGCATGTGAGGGCAACTAGAGTGATGAATTGAGAAACCGGCGAACTGGAAATTTGAAAAGGGATTACGACAACTTCAGCTGAACCTTCGCAGACTTTCTACCAGGTGCAGCCTTTGGAATAAATCCAGACACTCTGCATTTCATTCCCTCGACCTTTTTTCCATTTTCGAAAGAAGTGGATTGGTAAGTCATGATCTCACGCGTGGTAGCTAACTCAGCTAACTGAACAAGTGTTTTAGGTAGTGAAAGCCCAACAGCTTTTGCGATATCAGAATCTATGCATTCACCGTTAGCTTTGAGGTAGTCGAGAATTTCTTTCATGTGTATATCAACATTGAAACAGCAAGGCCAGTGTTGTCACCAGCCTTGCATATCTCAATTCTTACTTCTTCCCACCGTTTACAGCTGCTTTAAGCGTAGCGCCTGGCTTGAAAGCAGGGGCCTTGGACGCCTTAATCTTAAGTTCAGCACCTGTAGCTGGATTGCGACCAACACGAGCTGCACGCTTGCGAACTTCAAATGTACCGAAGCCAACTAGGGCAACGTTGTCGCCTTTCTTTAAAGTGGCAGTGATGATTTCAATCAGTGCTGCGATATTGCGGTCGGCATCTGCCTTGCTGTTGTAAGTCTTTGCAGCCAGTGCATCAATCAGTTCTTTACGGTTCATGCAATTCTCCTTGGTTAATCGAACTTCTATTGTATCTAGTAGTCAGTGTTGCGCAAGAAATCAACTCATCAATTTTGGTTTATTAGAGTACGCTTATCATTGGTTCAATAGAGCGTTTAAAACACCAGATTTGTTAATTAGGAGGATTTACCATGGCTAACATCGCATCAGTAATGAAGGATGAGATTTCACGAATATCTCGAAAGGAGATAAAAAGTGAGGTTTTAACTTTAAGAAAATCATCATCACAATACAGGTCAGATATTGCGGCCCTGAAGCGCAGAGTCGCTACCCTAGAGCAACAACTATCTCGCGTACTCAAAGCCACGACTGTGAAGTCTGAGGTCGAAGTACCTGCAGAAGCTAAGTCCAAACAACGCTTCACAGCGAAGGGATTCAAGTCGCTTAGAAGCAGACTAGGGTTGAGTGCTGAATCTGCTGGAGTCCTGATTGGTGTTGCGCCCCAAACCATCTACAACTGGGAAGCCGGCAAATCGAGTCCACGCGCATCTCAACTAGAGCGAATCGTTCATCTCAGAGGTATGGGTAAACGTGATGTGGCTGCTGTCCTAAACCAGCAGGCTAATTAAGCTCGCTACGGTTAGGGTGACTCGATAGCCACTTGTTCTAAGCAACTCGATGGCAGCGTCCAGATCGTTTTGTTGTGTAGTCATAGGTGGCATTGAGTGCCAAAGATTTCTTGGCTAAGGCAGAAATATACGAGGTGTTGAGTATAACTAGCGCGATAAGTAGCTGGCTAACGATATCGCGCACAATCGATGGTTTCTGCTCTGCTGAGGAGGGGCTGATTTTGTAGCCGGCCCTAACTTTTTTTGTAGATATCGTTTTTATCAACTCGTTCAACGCATCTTCTTGTTGGATGGATCTTCGGTCTGCCATGTTGGCTTAGCCGTAGATCTATCCATTCGTTCACAAGGAGACATCATGAATACAATCGAACAACACAATAAACAAGTTACTGAGGCCCTGATTTTTTTGGGTAAAGCGAGATTCACCACTGCAAAGCATTTGCAAATTGTCGCAGGTCGCCGCCGCCGCGGCTTTCCTGCGCAACTGCAGCGGATGGGACTGATACTAAGTCGAGAGATGGCTCACGGGCTAACTATTTATGGTTTGTCAAAGAAGGGGGCTGATCTGATTGGAGCTAAGAAAATCGATATTCATAAAATCAGATTGGGCTGTGTAGAGCATTCACAGATTGCGCAACATGAAACGCTTTATTCGATTGAAGAGTTTGGCATTGAGAGTTTCGAATTCGAGCCACAAAAAGTTTCTCGAGATAGTCGACCGGATGTGGTTTGGGTAACAAAGGATGGCATCAAGTACTTTGTGGAAATTGAGCTATCACCAAAATCGATAGTCGATGGTGAGTTAGATAGATTTTTTGAAAAAATAACCAGTCGCAACTCCATTGTGGTGTTTAAGGATATGCTGCTTGAGCGTTATCTTAAATATGCCAGACGATATATTGATAACGGTATTCCTGAGTGGAAGATGGTCGATAAGCAATGGTTCAAGACTGGTGGATTCATAAAAGTTGATTTAGAGGCATGGCAACAGGTGCTCTTCAAGCAACATGGCTCATCACCGATGAGTATCTACTCATATCTTGAAGAGTGTCTAATCTGACTCAGCCTTTTAATTTTCAAAGAGGCGTATTCAGGATTCATTTACTATGAGGAAAATCCGTCATTCATAAAGGATGGCAGATCGCTTGAAGTTCAATAGGCATAGTGGTTGTAGAGCATTTGCCTATTGACAGGTGAGCGTGAAAATTATAGAATGCCAGCCTAGAAATTTGAGATGGAAAATGAATAAAAGTTAATTTGTAGCAAAGAAAAGAAGATCTCCAGCAACATTCAAATGACATCTTTTCTCCAACTAGGCGATGACTCCACAGGGTCAGTTCGTCCAACAAATAGGAGAAAAGCATGCAAATTTTCAAAGTCGTCGGTTTGAACGGAATCACAGTTCATGTCGAGGCAAACAATCACAACCAGGCAATCCAAAGAGCTCAGTCTCCATTGATCATTCGAGAATTTATTCGAATCATCCAAGAGTCATTGAGTGAAATAACTAGCGTCGGTCCGCTTCGGGGGCCAGTTCACCATGTCAGAGCTTTGGTGTTCACAGACGAGTTCTTTAACAACTAAGCCATAGTCAGGGGCAGGTTCGCCTGCCACTGAATACATTATTTCCATATGGAGGGGAATTGTGAACAGAGAAGGATTGATTGTTCGGTCAGTCGGGTGGGCTTGTCTTTGGTTAGTGATTAATCCTCAGCTGACGTCAGCGCAATTTTGGAAACAGCCAGAGCAATTGGGGATTCTCTTAACTCAATACATAGTTTCATCGGTAATCCTTGAGTTGACATACCGATGGCTGTGCTGGGGCAGTCTATATCCAAAGAGAAACTCCCACGTTGAACTGCTACCGGAGTGCCCTAAGCATCCTTGGATCGATTTAGATGACAGAAGGCCGTCTGAGGATGAGGACATCGAGGTGTTTTGTGCTGATGGAATTGTGAGGAAAGGAGCCGCGATTCCTCGTGATTCGGGTAGCTCAGGGCTTGTCGTTCAATTCAGCAAGGAAGACCTTAATGAGTTGCGGAAAAAACCGGAGCTATTCAGGCCTACGCACTGGCGCCTGGATATAAAGGATGAAGAAATATTTTAGGAGGTATGCGGATGAGCATAGGAGAAGTATTGATGATTAGTGTCAGCCTCATCCTGCTAGCGGCTATCGCGGCAAAAGAGTGGGAGCGTTATGAGCGATCCCGAGCAAGAAATGCGATATGCAAGAAACGGCGGATATTCAGAGAGCGATGATAAATCTCTCAAATTAGTGAGCCCAGAGAGGATGGGCAGTAAGGAGTAGCAATGAAAAGTATCGAAACAGCGCCTGCAATCAGTCAGGGCGACAGTAGTGTGATTAGCCGAAATTTGGCTGGCCAATTTCTTCAGACAGTCAGCGTAATCAGTTTTATTGGAGATTTAACTGACATCTTGAGTTGGACTCAAGCACTAGTTCAACTTATTTGAAAAAAGTTAAGGGGAGGGGTCACCCCTATCCTTAAGGAGAATAGATGATATATGTGAATGGAAATATCGTTCTTACCGATGAGGAAAGAAAAGCACTCTCATTGGCAACATGGAACGATTCGATTGATTCTGAATGTGATGCGCATGAATTTGTTCAGAGCATGAAAGAAAATATTGTTTGGGCGAATGCAGAGATTTTAAATATTCAGAAAGTGGAGCAAGGTGAACGAAAAAAACTCCTTGTTCAAATACTACAGTTGGCGATTAATTACTTTGAACGGTTTGAGCTGATGGCTCACAAATCAGCACGAGCGGCAGGCGCATCTTTAAGCCAGCATTAACCTAACCCAAGGAGGAATCGAATGAGCTTCGTGTTAATGGGATTTTTAGGACTGCTCGGAATACTTGGATGGATAGTCATTTCGGCTGAAGGTGGAAGTGTGGGTGGGGCAACGGGAAGTACAGCTTTTGATGATGATTTCAGTAGATCGATAGAACTGGATGATGACACAAGCCCAAACTCATCAATGTTCGAAGATGATGATAGTCCAGCAAGAGGCATGTGGGATGCGACTTCGATGTATTACAGCCTGATGCATGATGACTCAATAGATGGCTTTGACGAGGATGTGTTTTCTAGCAGTTCCTCTGATTTGTTTGATGACTCAATGTCATCAAGTAGCTTTTCAAGTTTTGATGATTAGTAAGTGCATTTGAGGGGAAGGGGTTTTATCAACTGCTATTCGACATCTTCTGGTTAGACAAGCCGCTTAAGCAATTCAAGCCTGATGCTCAATTTCTGAGTTTCATGAACTTTGCTTGTCCAAATTTAAAGGAAAATGATATGAAATATCATAACGGTAATATCACAATAGATTCTCACGAAATAGCCCTGTTGAGCCTGATTAGCGGAAATGAACCGATTGAAACTAACGACATTTTGACTTTTTTATATTCACTTGAGCTAGTTAAGAACGGGGCTCAAGAACTCCTCCTCTCATGCGAGGAGGGCGAGGATCCAGAATTCATCCAAAATGAAAAGATATTTAGAGCCTCTGTTGATTTCACAGTCATGGTTTGTGACAAATTCAACGTAAGGGCATTGCAGTTGGCCAGAGAAGCTGGAAAGGAAGTTGATTACTTCTAGAAATCGTTCTGACTAATATTGTTTTACCGATGAGCCTATCAATTAGATAGGCTCATCTTCTTATATGTCTTTGATGCGGCCTTACGAAGCTGAATTGAATCGCATAGCAGACGGCAGCAACTAGAGAATCGGCATCGAATCTACAAAGGGATTGCCGACCAAGTCAGAGCCGAGAAGAATTGGGTTTATATTACCAATCCGTCCTGTCATGGAATATTCGACTAAATGGCAACCGCGTATATCACCCATCCTGCTTGCCTGCTGCACGAAAGTTGGCCAGGAAATTTCAAAAGCGCGTTCTGCAATGTCAGGCCACCAGGGCATCACGCAGGGGTAGCACGAGCTGCCGGGTTTTGTTTTTTCAATAATGTCGCCGTTGCCGCAGCCCACGCCTTGGAATTTCACGGGATTAGTCGAGTGGCTATCGCCGACTTTGATGCACACCACGGCAATGGCACAGAGAGCATTTTTCGGGGTGATCCGCGCGTGCTGCTATGTTCCACCTACCAGCACCCGCTCTTCCCCAGTGCTGAAGCGGGAAGCAGTGAAGGTAATGTAATCAATGTCCCCTTATCCGCAGGTGCTGGAAGTGCGGAGTTTAGGCGCATGGTTCAACTATGTTGGCTCCCCGCGCTGGATCGGTTCAATCCTGAGTTGCTGCTGATCTCAGCGGGTTTCGACGGACACCGGGATGACAAGATCGCCGGGCTGAACCTGGTAGAAGATGACTATGTCTGGGTCACACAAGTGCTGAAGAACTATGCCATGGGGCGCATAGTGTCGGTCCTTGAGGGTGGTTATGAACTTGGCTCCCTTGCCAGAAGCGCGGAAGCCCATGTTCGAGAATTGGTAAATTCACCCATACCTATCTAAAGCCTCAATCTCTTCCTTTTAGCGTACTCGTGGACGCAAAGCTGAGCGAATGTCGGAAATGTTCGCTCCCGCACTCTGTAGTTGTTGGCGCATCTGGTTAAATATGGGAGATGTTCTTTCTGGATCCGTAATGGTTAATATCACTGAGAAAGGTATTCCATCGTCCGGAATTGCATACTCACTACGAGCCAAGGGATCGATTACGAGTCGCCACTGAGAAGATTTACCAATCGTTTTGAAGTTGCCCTTCAATCTTTTCACGGGCCACCACTTAGCGCCGTGCCTAATCAACTCTTTTTCGTACGTCTTGGAACCATCTCCCTTTAGTCTACCTTTGAAGTGAATTTCACCTGTTTTGCTATCTACCTCTTCTTGACGAAGATATGCATCAAGATTGATTCGCACGAATTCGCCACCAAACTTCCTATCAGTAGGAGGTCTATACACTAAGGTTAATTTGACATCGCCAGTACAACCGCCGCTTGCGTTTACAAGATTGGCTGGCCACGAGAATTGGAACTGAAGCTCGTGCCCATTTATTAATACGCCGTTAAAAACAATGGTTATTTCATAGTCCTCAACGAGTAGCGTGTCGACTGCATGGCGAGGAACTCCAGCGCCAATGTAGTTATGAGAAACTGACCGCAAAACTGGATCATCAAGGCCTGTCGGTATTTCTGCATGATGTAGTACTAATGCTGAAAGAGCTTCGCATGAAATGTTGCCTTCAATTGCGTGATCCAGTGCGGCGACTGTCTTGGCGACAAGAGGGGAAGAGAAGCTTGTTCCACAATTTTGTGTAATTTCCCCGCTGGGTAATATCGAATACAAGCCGCTTTCATTATGTAGTTTCCCTCCAATATGAGCCAAGTCTGGCTTTGCACCAAGGGAGGGGCCGGGGCCGCGGCGACTATATCGGGCTGGTAAAAGTCTTCCTGCTGTTGTTTTGGGATCTAATGCACCAACTACAAGAGCGCGGATGCTATCGGCTGGCTGAAAGATACGATCTTGTCCAGCAAACGGGTAGCCAGCAAGCATGGCGGCAGCCTCGTTAGCATCTAAGGGCCATTCGTCGCGAGCAAGACCGGCATCGAGGTTGCCTGCTGGCAAAACAAACAGTACATCATGCTTGTCAGCAATTTCGTCTAATAGATTGGCGAACAAACTGTATCCATCGTCGGTGACTGGTGAGGTGACAGCCAGACTCATGTTAAAGACTCTCACGCCTTTTTCTTTTGCAGCGGGAATTTCTGCATCTAGCTGGTGAAGAAAATCTAGAAAGCCATGGGGATAATAATTTTCATAGGTTCCATCAGCCGTGGGATGCAAACCCAAATCAAAATAGAGGCACTTGGATTCGGCAAATAGAGGATCATGATTTAACGTATCAGCTGCACAGAGCAATCCTGCGATAAATGTGCCATGAGATACGTCTTGCGTAGACTCACTAACGAAGTCTATTGAGCCAGCGCTCCACGCAGAAAGTGCTGGAATCTTGCATACTCCAGTATCAATGACGCCAACGATTGGATACGATTTCCCCTCTACGGGAGGAGTAATAGACTGTTGCACTTCAGCTTCGCCACTAACCTGCGCAGCTTGTAGGATAGGGGGGAGGTGCACTGCCTTTACTACCGGCTCGTTGTCGAGAAATTCCAATAATGCAGCATGAGTGGTGATAGTTGAGCGGCTTTCGGTGGAGGCTCCGGTGACTTTGATAATGTAAATGGATGCATTAATCCACTCGTCGGATGCCTTTGATATTTCTATAGGCAAATTCAATTGGTTTAGTTTGGATTCAAACTTTGATAGAGCTCGTGCACCTCTTTCCTTCAAGCTGTCTGATCTTCTTTCTTCAATTGATTTCCAAGACACAAATGTTTCAACATAGTAGGCGCCACCGGTGCGTGGGTCGGCCAGCCATTGCATAGCCTGTTCAGTCGAAAATTTCCGGCGGTCAGATGCTGAGTAGTTGCGTACTGAAGCAATTGCTCCAACTTCACTTCTTGCGCGACTAGGCCTATCTACGAGCTTATCGCCCTTCTCAACTTGTTTAACAACGGATTCTGCAGCAGAGACCACTGCTGCAATGCGAGGAATATCATTGGGAGTTAATTCGACAACCATTGAGCCAAGCTCTGCTCCGCCAACGTAAGCCTGTTTGTTTGGCTGAAAGACCTTATTAATTGGTCTGTGGCTTTTTGCCCAAGCATCAGCTTGTAAAGTGACTCGGGCATAAAACACATCGTCTGGTTGGGCTCCGGGATGGGCTTGTTGAAGCTCATTTAGTTGCGCAGCTAGTGCATCACGATGCCGTACGAAGTCTTCATTTCGCCCAGCATAGAAATCTTTGATGCTCCCGCCAGGATTGATTTCGGAGCGTCGAACATAATTTTGCGCGTTTAAAACAATCTGGACGGGGTTATTGGCCATTATTTCGCTCCGGTGGTTGCCTTATTTTTCAGCCAGCGACTAATCGTTGGCTGAGTGCAGCCAAACAAATTCGCTATTTGATCCTGACTAAATGGAATGTATTGATCCTGAAACAAAGCACGTGCAAGCTTGTCCTGATCCTCGGCAATTAGCTCCCTATTTTTAGAGCCGCTCTCATGTGCACTCATCTGCACGTAACTTCTAACCGCGGAGAAAAAATCAAAATTGGACTTTTGAATTGCTTGCTGCCTCTTTATGAAGTCCGCCAGCTTTTCAACATCAGAGCCGCTGCCTCCTTCAGTGAGCCAAGCTAAGAATCTGATGTTTGGCTCATTGTGATTCGCTGAATCAAATTGGCGATGCAATATTTCAGTGCGTGCAACGGCGTTAGGCTTGGGTACTTCAATGCGAACATCAAAACGCCTCCATACTGCAGGATCAAGAAGGGATTCGTGATTTGTGATTGCAATCGTAAATCCAAGCTCAGAGCGGCTATCGATACACTGAAGCAGGGTGTTAACAACGCGCTTGATTTCACCTAGTTCATGCGGATCATCTCTTAGCTTCGCAACTGCATCAAATTCGTCGAGCAACAGAACGCACTTATATCTATTGGCAAATGAAAATAAGCTCGAAATGTTTCGAGCTGTGGTTCCAAGGAAAGAGGAAATAAGACCATCAAGGCGAGCAACAATCAGTGGTAACTCCAATTGCGCAGCAATATGATGGGCAAGCATCGTTTTGCCGGTACCCGGGGCGCCAAACAGCATGGTCGCTAATGCGGGGCGTACGCTTGCTGCCCGTAATTCATCAACGTGACGCCATTCGTTTAGCAGTGTGTCTATGCCGGTTGCAAGAACGGGGTCAAAAATTGGCTGTTTTGCCGAACCATTGGCGCGAGGATGAACAATCTCTGCCAACGGTGCGCCCGTTTCCTTGTCCACTGGTGCTGGAACACTTGGTGTAAGCATCTCGCCATATAGTGATGCGCGAGATAGCACTACGCGGCTTGGCGCAATATCTGTTATCGCCTCTGTTGGTTCTAATAGTTTTTTTAATGCTTCTACCTGATCCCGTGCTTGGTCTTTCTCTAGTGCGCGGATAAGGCGCTGCACATGCCCTCGCACTGCGGGATTTGTGGCTTGCAGGGCTGAACGGCAAAGGCCTAAGATGACTGGAAAGTGCTCCATTGTGTTTTTTCTTAGTTATTAAATATGCGATTAACTGCATGTTATATGCGAAATTATTGCCAGTCAATGCGATGCAATAAATAAATATGCGCTATAAATATCTTGTTGTATGTATTGAATTTTGCTGTCTGCTACTCATTGGTGGGGGTGTTATGTTAGTGCAACATTGTTTCTGTAAATTCGAATTCATCCGACCTGGCGCACGCGCAGAACGGCTCGCCAAAGTCAGCGAGGATCGCAGGCGGGTTCTTCGGGGTTATATTACCAGCAACCTTGAAGGAGTAAAAAAGAATGGCAATGCGAGTAGAAAACAACCCACTGGAGGCGGCCTATGCGGCGCTGCTTACCCAAGGTCT
>Ga0210044_10007844_pt1 | contig 13471 bp, 12 predicted proteins | sample CryGey13umfilter_2_FD_183959 | JGI IMG/M metagenome (GOLD analysis project Ga0210044, IMG submission 183959) | Groundwater microbial communities from aquifer in Utah, USA - Crystal Geyser 4/9/14 3 um filter (SPAdes) (version 2) | ecosystem: Environmental > Aquatic > Deep subsurface >... | reverse complement strand
ACCAATAAAAATTTAGGAATTTGCGCCGATAGCTATCGGGATTGGGGGATTTGATAATATGATGATCTGATAATATGATGATTCAATGATTTGATTAATTTTAAGTGTTGAGTTCTTAGTTTTGAGTTTAGAGTTGAATTACGAAATGTTGAAAGTTGAGTCATAAAATAACTAAGCACTGAAAACTAAGCACTAAAGAATCAATAACAAATAACTAACTCCTAAAGGCTAGCGCATACTTGCATTAAAGACAGATGTTTAATCAAATAACAGAGAAAATTCGAAAAAAAATCGCTGAGAGTTGGCTTTCAATTCTTGTGGTTTTTATGTTGGCAGGAACATCTCTCACAAAAGTTGTTGTTGACAGAAAGAAAACAAATGAATTTTTCGAATTATACGGAATTGAAGTACATCTCTCCACATTGGTTTTGTCGCTTGTTTACGCAATCATACTTTACGAATTTATTCGTTTATGGAAAAATGTTGGTTATTTTTTAATTATTTTGTCCATATTTCTCATTGGTTTGCTTTTCAATTTTCAAATCATAGGAAACCAAGAACTTGCAGGGAGGATATTTTTCGCTTCGAAGTTTGTTTTCCTTTTTATGGCAGTTCCTGTTTTTCGAAATATGTCTAAATATCAATTAATAAACGCGGAAAATATTTTAGTATTTTTCGGAAAATTCAACCTCATTTTGATAATCATCGGTTTAATTTTTGGAATTGAAATTCTGAGATCATATCCCTATTCAGAAAGATTTGGTTACAACGGTTTAATAGTTTTACAAGGTATGGGCAGCTTTATATATAACCTGTTGATTATCCGAAGCTACTATAGATTTATCAACCTGCGAGGTTCAATATATGAATTATTGATGTTTGTGATAGCAAGTCTGCTGTTGGGAACCAAAGCCGTTTTACTGCTGCTGTTTTTGTTGGTTTTTTATCATTTCTTTTTTGTACAGAAACGAAAAATAGTAAAAATATGGGTAGCCTTTTCTACTTTGCTTTCACTTCTTATGATTAGGCCTATTTTGGATGTATATGTCAAAATTTTTCCTTTTGGGGAAGAACTCATTAACAGATACGGCTACATGACATTTCTCACTTCCAAACGCACCTTAAACATTGAAAAAACGATGAATTACGTCCAAACCAATTGGAATTGGGATGATTACTTATTCGGAAACATAAATCCTAAAGCTTACCTTGTCGAGTCAAGCATTCCCGACTTGTTCTTCTTTTTTGGAATTGCAGGCCTATTGGTTTTTATTTTTTTTTTTAAGCAGATGTATTTTTCCGTGTTTGAAAACACTCATATTAAAGTATTGTTAGCCATTTTTTTAGTGACTGCCATGCTTGCGGGTGGTTTTTTTTATTCTGTGTTTAATGTTATTATTTTTGTATTGGTGTTTGAAGTATTTGCTAGTTGCATAAATTTCTCAAAGTAGAATTAATAAAATTAAAATGAAAAAGGTTTTATTTGTTTATCAATATGCTTTCTCCAAAACCGGAGGGATTGAAACATATAATAGAAATTTTATTAGAAGCTTAGAAAAATTTAACAATGAAAAATTATTTGAATGTGAGATTTTTAGTGTTTATGACAATCCAAATGAAATCAAGTCAGTATTGCCCTTTAAATCAGCAAAAGGTAGTAAAATAATGGCTGTATTAAATTCATTAAAATATATTGGGAAGTTTGATATTATTATTTTTGCCCATGTCAATTTAGCACCGATAGCCCTGATTATTAAGACACTATATAGGAAAACAAATATTTTCTTTTGTACACATGGCATTGACGTTTGGAGACAACTTCCAAAATACACCGACTTTATTTTGGATAAATCAACAATTTTAACAGTTAGTCACTTCACGAAAAATATTTTAATTAAATACAATCCGAAACTCAAAGACATTCACGTCATACCGAATACCATTGACATCACAAAAAAAATAAAAAAAGTTTCTGAAAGTCCATATAATAATTATGAAAAAAACATTTTATCAGTTACCAGGCTTGATTCAACAGAAGTTGAAAAAGGAATAGATACAGTTATAGAGGCGATTCCATTTATACTTAAAGAAATACCAAACTTTAAATATTCAGTCATAGGAAGAGGAAGTGATATCGGAAGACTAAAAAATTTAGCCATAAAACTAAATCTGGAAAAAAGTGTAGATTTTTTGGGATTTGTGGAAGACTTAGAATCTTACTATAAACATTGCGATCTCTTTGTGTTACCAAGTAAAAAAGAAGGTTTTGGAATAGTTTATTTAGAAGCAATGAAATATAAAAAGCCGGTAATTGCTTCAAATTTTGGTGGAGTAACTGATGTGGTAGTTGATGGAGAAACGGGATATTTATGTGATTATGGCGATTTCGGTAACATAGCCAAGAAAATCGTACTTCTTTTAAAAAATCATGAACTATCTATTGAGATGGGAGATAAAGCTTTTAAAAGAGTGCAAGAAAAATTTTCACCATCAGTCTTTGAAAATTTACTGTTAAATCTACTGAACAAATAATGAAAATTCTGATTATAGGCCATTTTGGAGGAAGGAATATAGGTGATGAACTTATTTTACTATCTCAGATGCAGATATTTACAAGTTTTTTTAAGGACGATATTACCTTTTATATATATTCTTACGATAAAGATTTTACTGAGGTACTGTATTCAAAATACGGATATAATGTTAAAGTTATAGAAGCAATGGGGTTGAGACGTTTTTTTCCATCTTTTATAGACCAATTAAATAAAATAAAAGATTTAGACTTTATAATCGTTGGTGGTGGTGGAATTATCCAAGACGTTTATTTTTCATACGGTATTTTTCGTTACCTACTACCTGCATTCATTGGTTTATATAGGAGAATACCAGTGTATGGGTTTTCTTTAGGAGTCTATAGATTTAATAATTACTTAAACAAAAAATTATTTAATACTTTTTTGAGCTCTATAGAAAGCATTTCCGTTAGGGACGAAATTAGTTTTAGAAAATGTAATAGAGAATTTCCAAAATTCAAAATTGATGTAATTCCTGATAGCGTGATGTTGTTCGATAAATCAAAGATTGAGAAAGCTATCGAGATTGATGAAAAGTATAGGGTAATTATAATGCTCAGAGATTTTTTCATATCTTATCTTGGTACGATTTCTAAAAATTTAAAAAATCTTTTTCAAGACAAAAATATTAAATTATCCGAGGTAACAATTTCAATTGTCGTATTCGAAAATAGCGAAATAGAAAAAAGATTAGCAAGTAGTCTAAAGCATAATTTAGAAAGTTACGGTATAGAATCCATCTTTGTTTTTTCAAGTATTGATCCATTAGAGTATTTAAAATTATTCAACACTGCTAACTTAGTGGTCACGGGAAGACTTCACGGTTTGATACCCTCAGTTGTATTAAATAAAGAATTTATATGCTTTTCTTATTCTCCAAAAATCGATTCTTTTTGTGAAGAGAAAAACCTTAAATACATTAGAATAGAAGAATTTCAGAATGATAATCAAATAAATTTTTTAGATTCTTTGAATTCTAATTTCCAAGCTTCATCTAACACGAATCAGGACGAAAATCAAGTTTATAACTTTCTTACAAAGATTAGTCAAAAAATAAAATCTAATCAAAAAAATCAAAAAAAATTAGGCATTGTAAGTTTTATTAAAATATTTTTAATTGGCATCTATTTGATGATGATGCATATAGTAAACAAAATTTTTAACAGAAAAAGAAATGCAGAATAACAAATGAATAATAACAAGTTAAGCATAGGTGTTTTATTGGGTCTTTTGACTCTGATTTTATTCATTTTAAAATTCCCTGTAAATAGCAATTACCTTTCGCCGTTTCTGATTTCTGTATTCAATACCGTTTTTGTCTTTTGGTTTTTGGCCAAAGGATATTATAAAAACATAATTATTTACCTATATTTTATTTATAACCTTGTTATTTTAAAACTGCCACTTATATACATTCTTTTGAGGTATAATTCAGCTGAGGTTGATGCATATTACAAACTGAAATTGATAACTCAGGATGATTTAATTTTATCAAATACTTGCATATTTATTTTTGACCTTTTGCTTATAACTTTTTTAATTATCTTTAAAAAACTAAAAATATTTACAAGACCAAAACCTTTAGCAGTTAATAAAGTTGTTTTAAAAACAAATAAATCTCTTTTAATAATTTTATTTATTATCATTTCGTATTTAGCTAAACTATATCTTATTTATACAGGGATTTGGTTTTTTTATGAGATGAATAATATAGACATATCTGAATTCAGATTTGCCGGAATAGCAAATATTTTAGAGAAATTTGATTTTTTAGTACTTCTGTATTTTGCTTACAAGTACAAAATAGGAAATTTCAATAAAAAAAACTTAACAGCTTTTATTGTCATTATTTCAATTTCATTAATTTTTGCATTTATATCTACATCAAAAGGTAAAATACTAACTTTACTATTTCCTTTGATTATTATTATGTACTATTCAAAACACAGAATCAAATATGCATTTATTTTTGTCATTTCGGCCTTTTTTGTTTCTGCTTTTTTTGATTTTATGATGTACTACAGAGTTTATGCCAACCAAAATTACACTTTTGAAGAGATAGTGAATAACTATTCAATGGAAAAAAAACAAGAGGAGAGATCATACTTAAAAATACGTACAAACAAAATTTTATATCGTTTAGAATATCAGACTGTTATTGCTCAGGTATTAAAAGTATATTCAAATCAAGATTCTTTTGAAAAAATAGGATTCGAACAAAACCTTATAGGATTGATTCCAAGATTTATTTGGCCAAGTAAGCCCTCAATGGGTATTAACACTAATAGGATTGGATATGAACTTGGAATTTTGCATAGCTCGGATAATTACACAACTATTGGAATAACCCCAATTGGTGTAGCATTTTATTTTTATGGATACATTGGAGTTTTTTACATTGCATTGTTTACTTCATTTTTACTAGTATTCTGTATCAGAAAAACGAGTGATAATTCTTGGATATCATTTTTGTTGTCTATAGTTATAGGTATTCAGCTCGCACGCGATGGAACATATCTTACAATTATTCCGTCCTTAATTCAAATATTTATAGTTTTTTCAATATTTGGGATGTTACTAAATAGAAAAGAGTTTATTGCCCAAGGTGAAAAATTCATAAGTGATTAAACACAATAGCAAAAATATTTTTTCCGATTTATGAAAAAAACTATAATATCTGTAATCTTTAGCAATTTCTTAGGTTCCGGCTTAGGATTTTTAGTCAATGTTTTTTTAGCTCGGAATCTTTCTGTTGAGGAATATGGACGTATTACTCTAATATACACTTTCATCATTGTTCTTTATTCTATTTTTGAATTTAATTTAGGTAATACGTCCGTTATTTTTTATGGTAAACTAAAAAAATATTTTAAAAACGAACCTGAAAAAATACTATTTTTTATAAATAAAATATTCATTAGGATACTGCCTTTCAGTTTGTTGTTAGTGTTCATTTCACTTTGGTTAATAAAGATTTTCTATCATATAAATAATTTAGAATTAGCAATAATTTATGTCAATTTTTATATGTTCCTATTATATAGATATTTCGTCGCACTTCATCAGGCACAAGGTAATTGGAGAATTTACAACCGCTTAAATGTTTTAAATAATCTAGCTAAGTCGATTGTATTGGTTTTATGTTTTTTTATAATTGGTAATTGGCTTGATAACTATGATAAATTTCTTTTTGGATATGCGATTTTCCCCGTTATAGTCCTAATCATAAGTTTATATTACTCTGTAAAACTCTTAAAATCAATTAGCCTAAAAAACCCATCACGCTATTTAAAGCTATTTAAAAATATTTTATTCCCATTAGGTATTTCAAATATTTTTATCGTGATTTCAATGCGTGCGGACAATTTAATTATTGAAAAATATTTAGGTTCTAAAGAACTGGGTATCTATGCCACCGCCAATATTTTAGCCTTGATGTTTCCACTTATAACTGCAGCTTTAAGAAACGTATTTTTGCATGAAAGCTCAAGCCAAAATACAGACTTTCTTAAGAACATCCTCTTCTACCAAAAAAAATATTTATTACTAATTTTAGGAATTTTAATTACAACTATTTTAATTTCTAAACCAATGTTTTGGATTTTATATGGAGATAGATATATGGATGCAGTTCCTATCTTTCAAATTCTACTGATTGCATATGTAGGTGGGATATTTTTTACACCCTTAGAAAGTTATTTTTACAGCCATTCTCCTAATAAAATAAGGAACTTAAAATTTATACAAATGTTGATAATAGTTTTTTCTATTCTAATTTTAATAAAACCATTTAGGCTATACGGTGTAGCAAGTGCAATTTTAATTTCTAGGGTTTATGGATGGGTATATTTAAACTATCAGACACATGTAGTTAAATCATTCAAATCCTAAATTATGATAATTAGATTATTGAAGAACTTTTTATTTTTAAAAAAAATAAGAAAATTGTATAACGGTGTTACAATTGGCTCTAATTTTCAAATAGAAGACGGTTTTAAGTATATTGAAAACTTAATAATATCTAAACACGTTTATATTGGAGCAAATGCCAATTGGTCTCCAAGAGGTAAAATTACGATAGAAGAAAATGTAATATTTGGACCATACTCAGTTATTTGGACTTATAACCATAATTACAATTCAAAAAATTACATCCCATACGGATTTAAAGATGAAGATATTGTGAAAGAAGTAATTATAAAAAGGAATGTTTGGATTGCTAGGAATGTTTTAATTTTAGGAGGTGTGACAATAGGAGAAGGAGCAGTTATTGGAGCTAATTCGGTAATAACTAAAGACATTCCAGCATGCGCAATAGTCGCTGGAAATCCCGCAAGAATAATAAAGTATAGAGATATTGAAACCTATAAAAATTTAGATAGTCAAGGCAAACACTATTTAAAATTTAAGAAATCAAATCCATGAATATCACACATTGCATTTCATCAATCGATGAGTCAATTGGAGGTCCGGCCAGAAGTGCAACACATTTAGTTGAAAAGCTTGCGTGCAATCAAAAAATTTCTAAAGTATTTTTACTGGCTTTAGAATCAAGAAATCCGGTAGATTTTAATACTGAAAACAAGAAGATTCATTTGTCTTTCTACAAAAATGATTTATCCGGGTTTTCCTACGGGTTAAAAAAAGAACTCCTTACACTGGAAACAGACATTTATCACGGTCACAGTTTGTGGGAATTACCTATACATCTCATGTCAGTAATTGCCAGAAAACGGCATAAGCCCTACATTATTTCGCCAAGAGGTACTTTGTTGCCATGGTCTATCAATCAAAAGAAAAACAAAAAGCAAATTGCCATGCTGCTTTACCAAAGAAAAGATTTGGCTAAAGCAGATTGTTTGCATGCTACCTCTATCGAGGAGTTAAAAAGTATCAGATTTTTTGGGTTTAAAAACCCGATTGCGCTAATTCCCAATGGCATAGATGTTGACAAATATCCCCAAAAAAAATCTGGTCTCAAAGATGATACAAGGAAAATAATTTTTCTGTCGAGAATTCATTATAAAAAAGGCATAGAAATTTTAATACAAGCGTTTAATGATTTAGAAACCCCATTAAAAAATAGATGGACGGTAGAGGTTGTCGGCGATGGAGACAAAGGCTACATAAAAGAGCTTAATCATTTGATAAAAAGTATGAATCTACAGGATAAAATCATCCTCACGGGATCTAAATACGATGAGTCCAAAATAGAAGCCTACCAAGATGCCGATTTGTTCGTGTTACCCACTCACAGCGAAAATTTCGGCAACGTTATTGCTGAGGCACTTTGCTGTGGAACTCCCGCTATCACTACTACCGGCACGCCTTGGGAAGAACTTAACCAATTTGATTGTGGCAAATGGATAGATTTAAGTCATCAAAATTTGACACAAGCAATGTCGGAATTAATGAATAAAACAGATGAAGAACGGACACTAATGGGCTTAAGAGGCAGAAAACTCATCATAGACAATTATTCTATTGATTCTATTGCAGAAAAGATGACAACGCTTTATGAATGGTTACTTAAAGGAGGTAAAACGCCTGATTTCGTTGATGTTATATAAAATAATTTACAAAACCCTTCCAACATGTTAAAAAACAAAACACTACTCATCACCGGCGGCACCGGCTCTTTTGGCAATGCCGTACTCAACCGTTTTTTGCACACAGACCACTTCAAAGAAATACGTATTTTTTCTCGCGATGAGAAGAAACAAGACGACATGCGCAATCAATTAAAAAACAACAAACTGAAATTTTATATTGGAGATGTACGCGATTACACGAGTGTAGAAAAAGCGATGCGAGGCGTTGATTATGTGTTTCATGCGGCGGCTTTAAAACAAGTACCATCCTGCGAATTTTTCCCGTTGGAAGCCACCAAAACGAACGTGTTCGGCACACAAAACGTGATAGATGCCGCGATGGCTCAAAAGGTAAAAAAAGTAATCTGCCTGAGTACTGATAAAGCCGCCTATCCCATCAATGCGATGGGAATTTCCAAAGCATTGATGGAAAAAATAGCCATAGCGGCATCCAGAAATACGACCGAAACGACGGTTTGCCTGACGCGTTACGGCAACGTGATGGCTTCCCGAGGCTCCGTGATTCCCCTGTTTCTCAAACAAATAAAAGAAAACCAACCCCTAACCATCACCGACCCAAGCATGACACGCTTCCTGATGTCCTTGGAGGAAGCCGTAGAGCTTGTTTTGTTTGCATTTGAACACGGTAATCCGGGAGACCTTTTTGTCAATAAAGCACTGGCGGGTACTATTGGTGATTTAGCGCAGGCATTAAAAGAAATCTGTAAAGCAGACAACGGAGTAAAAATTATAGGAACCCGACATGGTGAAAAATTATTCGAGACTTTGTGTACGCGGGAAGAAATGGTAAAAGCAGAAGATATGGGTAATTTTTACCGAATACCCGCCGACAACCGTGACCTGAATTATGCAAAATATTTTTCTGAAGGCGAAAAATCTTTGGCAGGCATCGAAGACTACCACTCTCACAATACCGAGCAACTCGGTGTAGAAGGCATGAAAAAGCTTTTGATAAAACTACCACTGATTCGCCAAGAGGTTTTTGGCGAACAAATTTGAAAAAGCCGGATGGCATGAAAGCGCAAATCATTCAGGGCGGTTCTCATTCAGACAGCAGAGGCAAGCTTACCTTCAATAACAGCTTTGATGCATCTTGCGTTAAAAGAATTTATACCATCGAAAATGAAAACTCCGATTTTATTCGCGCCTGGCAAGGCCACAAAATAGAAAAACGTTGGTTTGCAGCCGTGTCAGGAAGTTTTAAAGTTCAACTAATCGAAATAGATAATTGGGAAAATCCATCAAAACAATTAAAACGGGAAGTATTTTTTTTGGATAAACAACACTTAGATATATTGACTGTACCTTCAGGATATGTGAGCAGTATTCAGGCATTGGAACAAAATGCAAAATTGCTGGTAATGGCAGATTATTCCTTAGGAGAAATCAAAGACGAATACCGATTTCCATCAAACTACTTCAAATAAAAAATCATCAGACTATGCTTCGAATAGGAATCACCGGGCAAAATGGCTTTGTCGGCACACATCTTTACAACACACTGGGTTTATATCCGGACACTTATGATCGCGTCCCGTTCCATCGAAACTGCTTCGAGTCCGAACAAGCACTCGATAAATTTATAAGTCAATGTGATGTTGTTGTCCATCTTGCTGCACTCAATAGACACAACGACCCTGAAACTATTTATGAAACAAATGTTTTGTTGGTAAAAAAACTCATTGCCTCTTTGGAAAGAACCCGCTCAAAAGTACAAGTGGTGCTGTCTTCTTCCACGCAGGAAGAACGCGACAATCTGTATGGTAAATCCAAAAGAGAAGGTCGAAGCCTGCTGAGTCAATGGGCCAAAAAAAATCAAACTGTTTTTACCGGTATGATTATCCCAAATGTTTTTGGATCATTTGGACATCCTTTTTACAACTCGGTTGTGGCGACCTTTTGCCACCAACTTGCCCATGGCGAAACGCCAAAAATAGACAAAGATGGTGAACTCAATTTGATTTATGTAGGTGAGCTTGTACATGAAATACTGCAAGTTATAAAAAACAAAATCAACAACCCGTGCTATGAAGTAGCACAGACAGCTACGGCAAAAGTATCGGAAATATTAACCAAACTTAATAACTATAAAACAGCCTATCAGGGAAAAGGTGAAATTCCGACCATAAACAACGCATTCGAACTAAATTTATTCAATACATTTAGGTGTTATATGGATATCGCCAATCATTTTCCTGTGAAGTTCACTAAACACACAGATCAACGAGGTTCTTTTGTAGAAATTATCCGATTGGGCGTGGGTGGGCAAGTTTCGTTTTCTACTACCGTTCCCGGTATCACGAGGGGAAATCATTTTCATACACGAAAAATTGAGCGTTTTGCCGTCATAAAAGGAAAAGCACTTATCCAATTAAGAAGAATCGGGACTGATGATGTTTTAGATTTTTATTTAGACGGCAATGAACCTGCCTATGTGGATATGCCTATTTGGTACACGCACAATATCAAAAACATCGGCGATGACATCTTGTACACCAATTTTTGGATAAATGAATTTTATGACCCAAATGATGCTGACACCTATTTTGAAGAAGTTTAGTAAAACTTTCTCATAAGAATTAAGAAATAACAACAAAAACAGACAGCCAAAACTTAAAAGTCATTCAAAATGAATAAATTAAGAGTACTAACCGTAGTAGGCACAAGGCCCGAAATCATTCGATTATCAAGAGTCATACATGCATTGGACGCATCAGAAGTTATAGAGCATCTATTGGTCCATACCGGACAGAATTACGACTACGAACTCAATCAAATCTTTTTTGAAGATATGGGCATTCGCAAACCGGATTATTTTTTAGAAGCTGCCGGGAAAAATGCCGCCGAAACCGTGGGTCAAATTTTTATCAAAATAGATGAATTGCTAGAAAATGTTCAGCCCGATGCTTTTTTGGTTTTGGGCGACACCAACAGTTGTTTGTGTGCAATTCCGGCAAAAAAAAGACGTATTCCGATTTTCCACATGGAAGCAGGCAATCGATGTTTTGACCAACGCGTACCGGAAGAAACCAATCGTAAAATTGTGGACCATATTTCAGATATAAACCTCACATACAGTGATATTGCACGCGAGTATCTATTGAGAGAAGGTTTGCCGGCAGACAGAATCATCAAAACCGGTTCTCCTATGTATGAAGTGCTTCATCATCAATTAGACGAAATTAAATCATCTCAAATTTTAAGCAAACTTAAACTCGATGCCGGAAAATATTTTGTGGTTTCTGCTCACCGGGAAGAAAACATAAACAGCGATAAGAACTTTAACGGATTGATAGAAAGTTTAAACCTAATAGCCGAAAAATACGAATATCAGATTATCTTCAGCACCCATCCGCGCACACAAAAAATGATAGATGCAAAAGGTGTGAAAATACATCCCAAAGTTAATTTTTTAAAGCCGATGGGTTTCAACGACTACAATGCGCTACAGATGAATGCTTTTGCGGTTTTGTCTGATAGCGGCACCATCTCCGAAGAGTCCTCCATTTTCAATTTTAAAGCTTTGAACATTCGTGATGCACACGAACGGCCTGAAGCAATGGAAGAAGCATCCGTTATGATGGTAGGTTTGTCGCCAGAACGAATTTTGCAAGGATTGGTTCATTTACAAGAACAAAAAACAGGTGAAGAAAGAAACTATAAACAAGTTGCCGATTACTCAATTCCAAATGTATCGCAGAAAGTAGTTCGGATTATATTGAGCTACACAGATTATGTAAACAGAGTCGTTTGGGGTAAATAATGTTGAAATGAAAATACTTTTTTTGACGCTTATCGATATAGAAAGCATAGATGACCGTGGTATTTATCAAGATTTACTAAGAGATTTTATAAAAAAAAATCATCAGGTTTTTGTGGTCTCTCCTTATGAGAGAAAGATTAAAAAGAAAACCACGCTATTAATTGATAAAGTCGATAATGTTTCCATTTTAAAGGTAAAAACCTTCAATATTCAAAAAACCAATATTTTAGAAAAAGGTTTAGGCACCATTGCTATTGAGTATCAATACTTGAATGCAATTAAAAAGTATTTCAGTAAAGAAAAGTTTGATATTATTGTCTATTCTACACCTCCTATTACTTTTTATAAAGTGATTAAATACATCAAAAATAGAGATTGTGCAATCAGCTATTTGCTACTCAAAGATATATTTCCGCAAAATGCCGTTGACTTAGGATTAATGAACAAGAAGAACGTTGTCTATAAAATCTTTAGAAAAAAAGAAATTAAGCTCTATGAAATTTCAGATTATATTGGATGTATGTCAGAGGCCAATAGAAAACATATCCTGACACACAATCCGTTTGTGAATCCATCAAAAATAGAAGTAAATCCCAATTCCATCGAAATCAATAACAAAAGTTTTTTAACCGATTCTGAAAAAACAAAAACCAGAGAATTATACAATTTACCAACACATAAAAAAATTTTCGTTTACGGTGGAAATTTAGGGAAACCACAAGGCTTAGACTTTCTTCTCGAAATCATTCAATTCGAAGAAAAAAATGAAAATGTATTTTTCTTAATTATTGGTGGCGGAACCGAGTTTACAAGAATTCAAAAATGGTTTGACACATTTCAACCCGCCAACGCAAAGCTCATAGGTTATCAGCCAAAGCAAATATTTGACACAATTGTTGCCTCCTGCGACGTGGGTATGATTTTTTTAAACCCGAACTTTACCATCCCCAATTTCCCGTCCAGATTGTTATCCTACCTCGAATTCGGTTTACCCGTCATGGCCGCAACAGATATGGCTTCTGATGTAGGGGATGCTTTGGAAATAAACAATTGTGGTTACAAAGTAATATCGGGCGATTTGGGGAATTTTCATGGGAAAATTGAGATACTTTCCTCAGATGATAAATTAGTTTCTAAGATGCAAAAAAATGCCAGAGCATTGTTGCTTAAAAATTATAATGTAGGTATTTCGACTTCGCTTATTATTGACAAATTAAAACAACAGGTTTAAACCTTAAAAATCTTTATGATTCATAGTTTTTAGGGTGATAAGCCCAAAAAAATATTTTTTTTGAAAGTTTTTATGGTTACTCTACAAAAAACTTAATCTTTTTTTCCTTCAGTGCGCCTCCTCCTCCTCTACCAACACTTCCTTGAAGAAAACGATGCCGGAATCTCAAGATTCAACGAAATGTCCCGAACTTGGACGGAAATGGGGCACGAAGTAACGGTCTTGGCCGGAATGTTCAATCCCATCGGTCAAAAAAAATACCCCGAATACCAAGGCAAATACTACAAACACA
>Ga0210044_10007834_pt1 | contig 13487 bp, 15 predicted proteins | sample CryGey13umfilter_2_FD_183959 | JGI IMG/M metagenome (GOLD analysis project Ga0210044, IMG submission 183959) | Groundwater microbial communities from aquifer in Utah, USA - Crystal Geyser 4/9/14 3 um filter (SPAdes) (version 2) | ecosystem: Environmental > Aquatic > Deep subsurface >... | reverse complement strand
GGTGGCGATGCCATAGGTCGCGGCCCCGGCGATCACGCCCAGCGGCTGCCCCGCCGCGCCAGTCCCAAGGAAAACGGCCCGGTCAAGTTCGGCCCCGATAGCGCCGGAGAGATCGCGCCGGATTGCCGCCTCCAGCCCGCTGCCAACCTGCAGGAGCGCCCGCCGGGTGACACGCATCTGCGCGCCCAGCGTATGCTCGGGCTTCAGCGACAGCCCAGACGTGGTGAACGCCGACGCCGCGCCAACCGCGCCGACCTCGGTCGCCTGCCAACCCGTAGTCGCGCCGCCGGTCGCAACCGGATGCTCGGTCTCGCCCGCGCCGATAGAGATCATCTGCGCGCCCATGCGCGCCGCCGCGCTTTCAGGGAACAATCGATCGATCAGCGGGCGCACGTCGCGCGGCGCGGGAAGGGTGGCCGCCACGGTCTCGCCCGCGCGGGTCTCCAGCGCCTCGAGCGGGATCGGAACGCCGCGATACCCGCCCCGGCTGCGCATTTCCTGCACGACCTCCGCCGTCGCGCCGGAGAGCGCCCGGCCTTCGTCCAACGCCAGGATCGCTTGCCGCAGTTCAAAGCCCGTCACCAGGCTCGACCACTCGCGCCCGCCGCGCGTCTCCAGTTCGGCCCCAGCGTCGCGCCGCTCGGAATCCTCAGCGATCAGCGCCGCGCGATACCGCGTTTCGTTAACGCGATACTCCGCATCGAGCGTTTCCATCGACCGAGTTTCATCGTCAGTCGGCGCATCCCTGCCCGCCAGCGCCGCAAGCTGCTGGCGAATTTCCGACTGGCGACGCGCGATTTTGACCGATTCGAGCATGTAGGGAAGTCTCCATCAAAGGGCCTGTTCGTCATCCGACGATCACTTATAGAATATACCGCGACGGGGCGGCGCATACAAATGCAAAATCGCTTGTTTCCACGCCCTTTGCTCCGGCGACAGGGACATGCCTTTGTCGTGTCGCGTCTTGTCAACGTGGCATGATCGACAAAGCGTTTGCAGGTTTTCAAGGGATAGCGCCAGATCGGGGCGCAGTTTGACCGGGCGCACATGATCCACCTCGAGCCGCAGCTTCGATCCGCACTTGACGCAGGCCCAGCGGTCGCGCCTCTTTGCCGCTAGCCGCAGCCCCGCCCATGCCGGGTCGCGATGGAACGCGCTCACGCCCAGATCGGCGCGCGCGCCGCCCGTATCGGTCGCGCCCGCTGGCGAGCGCCCTCGGCCACCGCAAGGACCGTCGCCGCCGCCGCGTCTATTCGCCCGGTAGAGCGCGCCTTCGCGAGTTTCGCGTTGCCCGCCGGATCGGAAATTGTCACCGCGTCAGCGAACGCCGACCGCAGCAACAGCGACGGCGCGACTGAAACCCGGCCATCAAAAACCGCCGACCGAAACCGCTCGACGTCTTCCGCGCCGTCGCGAAACCCTTGCCCGCGATAGACCACCGGCGCCGACACGCCCGCCGCAGCGAGCGCCTCTTCAAATTCCGCCGAACGGTAGCGATCCGCCACCAGCGCGGAAACGCTCGCGCCGTCGAGCCGACGCACCACGGACTGAATAAACGCCGCCGCCGGGACAACTTTGTCACCCAGCGTCAGCAGTTCGCCGCGATCTTGCATCTCGCTGTATCGCCCGGAAACGCCGTCAGCCGCGCCGCGATCCGCAAGGCTTGGCGAGCACGGGAAACAACCAAGCGCCTCAAGCCGCCCCGTCTCCGGCCAATACAGCGCCGCCGCCGACATGCTCACGCTCCCGCCCAGGTCGATTCCGATCACGCAAGGCCCGTCGCGCGGGGGGAGATCGATAGCCTCCGCCGCCATCCATTGATCGACCGTCAGCAGCAAGCCGCGCGTCTGGCCGGAGACGCGCTCGTTTCGGTTGAAAAGCCGGAACGTCGAAAGCGAGGAGCCGCCCCGCGAGATCGCCCGCTGCGCCTGCGCCGTCAACCATTCCGGCGTTGAACCGATGCCCGCCACCGCGCCGGGGTTCGCCTCCAGCAGCGACGGCAAATCGTCAGCGGGAAGCCCCGGCGCCGGGCGATGCTCTTGGACGTAAGTTCCGGCTGGGGGATGATCCAGCCACTGCGAAAACGGGTGCGCGTCATCCGCCGCGCTTGTGCTGATTAACAGCGCCGCCCCGCCGCGCTTGCCCAGCCCAGACAGGATCGACGCCTCCAGGTCGTCGCCTTTGTCGAGCGGCCAGTGCCCGCGCTCGTCCAGAATCGCGAATGTCGGCGCAGAACCCAGAGCGTTTTTTGCATCCGACGAAATCACGCGGAGCATGTGATCGCCGAACGAAACTTCGAGCCGCGAGCCGCGCCGGATCGTCAGTTGCTTTTGAATGTCGTCAGGGATCGACTGCGCAAAGCCGGCCACGAAACCGAACGCGACGCGCCCTTGGTCGCGGGTGCGCGCCGCGATTATGATCTCGCGTCGCGGTTGTTCATCCCAGGCGCCCAGCAGCGCGCCAAGCGCCAGACCCGCCGACAGCGCGCTTTTTCCGTTGCCGCGTCCAACCGAAAGCGCCGCAATCGAAATGCCGCGCGCCATCGCACCCCGCAGGAATTGCCGTTGAAAAGGCGCCAGCCGCAGCGCCCGGCCAGCGAGCCGCCCTTCCGGGATGCGCAGTCCAGCCAGGAATCGCGCCGCTTTGGTCGCGTTGCTCATGCTTCACCCACTTGCGAATCGTTATCAACAGGGAAAGAGAGAGGGTAACTCAGACCCCGGCGCCACGCCCGCAGCGCTCGGCCTTCATTGGGACCAAGTGCATCGCCACGCGCCCGGGTCGCGCGCATCGTCGAGCGCAGAAAACCGCGTCCAGCAATCGCAATCGCCAAGCCGCCGCCCGCTTCAGCCGCCGAGGTCATCGCCAGCCCCCGCAGCGCCAGCAGGCACCCAAGCGGAAGCCTCAAGAGAAGGGGGAGGGATGTTTAAGTGATTGTGGCCGGATTCCGGCATTTTGAGGCGATACGATCCGGCCCGGTGTTTGCCGCGTTCGGGATCCGACAAAACATCCAAAAAGCCGCGTTCAATGAGCATGTCGCGCGCCCTTGCGATGCGCGTGCGATGCCACGGCGGATTCTGCGCCGCACTCATGGCCGCTGGCGCGATTGCGAAAGCCCCCCGGTTCGCGTGATAGCGGCGAAAAAGGGCCAACAGATAGAACGCATCCGGCGCGGCTTTCAGCGCGTCCATGGCCATGTCGATCTCCCCAACTTGCGGGCGCGACATGCCGATGAAATTCCGCCCGCTCGCCTCATAGCGCCATGCCGACGCCGCGACCGCGCGCACCTCAGCCAACGAAAGCGGGTCAGGCATTGCCGCCGCCCATGTCGTGCATACGTCCTCCAGCGCGCCTAGATCGTCGCAGAAACGAGCCTGCGCCATGGCGTAACGAAACAGCCGGTTGTTGCGCTCGCCCGTGTGGACGCCCGCCGCGCCGCGTGTGCTGGCGTCTAGCGCGCCGGGGCGGATCGTCGGCAAGCGGTCCAGGTCGGCAAGCCCGCCCGTCAGGAAGCGATACGCGGCTCCCAAGTCCTCTCGCCATGACGGCGGCGCGACCGTGAATCCGCCGCCTAGCACGTCAACAGCCAAGCCCGGAATCGGGCGGATCATGCGCGGCTCGCCCGCGTGGCGATACCAGATTTTTGATTTGCCGCTTGCGGTCCTGATCGTGACGGGGCTATCGCCGAAACGCTCCAGCGCCTCCGCTAGCGGCGCATCGCCCGCCGTGTCAACGTCAACCTCTACCAGCCGCGACGGCGCGCCCATGGCGACGCCTAGACCATCGGCATCGCCGCATCTCGCCATCCATGCGGCGATCTTTCGGCGGTTCGGTTTTTGCCATCCCGTGACCGCCGGGCGCTTGCGGCGGGGGTCAACCGGAAAACAGGGCAGGCCCGCGCTGAAATAACTCATCGCGTGCCTTGCAAAAACGCCGCCATGTGCGCTAGAATCGGTCCCGACGCCGCGAAACGTCCGAGTCCCTGCCCCGGTCGCGCCTGCCAGCGCGCCGGGGGTTTCGTTTCCGCCCATGGATCACGCCGCCCGCCGCGTAGCTTCCCACGCCTCAACGTCCGCCAGCCGCCAGCGGGTCGCGCCGGGTGAAAGCTTAACCGGCGCGGGGAAGTCCAAGTCGCTCGCCCAGCGCCAAATCGTAATGCGCGAAACGCCGAAACGCGCCGCGACTTGCTTGTCTGTTAAATACATACTTCGCCCCTTTCGCGATATGGCGACACGCCGCCGCCTGATGCGAAAGATTACGCGCCCTTGCTACATGCGCCAACGGGTCGCAGATCGGCGCGCCCTAGCCCCCTCCGCCCGCGCCTTTCCGCGCTCGGCCTCATCGCGCGGCCCCCATCTGGACAACCCTCGCGCCCGTCTCGCCGCGCAGGAACCGCCCCCACGCCGCCGCCATCGCCCGGCGTTTCTGCAACATGTCGCCGCGCCGATACGCCCGCTCCACGGCGCCCCCAACGGTGTGCGCCAACGCGATCTCAGCCATGTCGCGCGGAAAGTCCGTGCGCTCAGCCGCCCAATCGCGGAACGTCGAGCGCAGCCCGTGCGGAACCGCCGGGCGCCCTGACACGCGGTCAACAAAGCCCGCCCCGCCAGCCGCAATTTCCGCCGCGTGAATTTTCCGCATGACAGCCGACAGCGCCATGTCGGACAATGCCCCGCCGCGCGGCGCGGTGAACACGACATCATCGCCCGCCATCCGGGGAAGCGCCCGCAGCAGCGCCACGGCCTCAGCCGACAGCGCCGCCCGATGCTCACGGCCCGCCTTCATGCGCGCGGCTGGAACCGTCCAGACGCCCGCCTCCAGGTCAAATTCAGCCCATGTCGCGCCGCGCGCCTCTCCGCTGCGGCAAGCGGTCAGCGCCACGAATTCCAGCGCCCGCGCCGATACGCCCTCACGCGCGCGCACCGCCGCGAACCATCGCGCCACGTCGCCAAGCTGCACCGCAGGTTGATTGTCGGCTTTCGCCACCTTGCCAGGTTTCGGCAACACGGCGTCGAGATTGCCCCGCCACCGCGCCGGATTATCGCCGCTGCGATGCCCCGCCACCGCCGCCCATGCGAGGACGCTTTCCATCCGCCCGCGCAGCCGCGTCGCCGTCTCTGTCTTGCTGGACCATATCGGTTCAAGCGCGCGCAGGATGTCAGGAACGCCAATTTCCGAAACGAGCATGTCGCCCAGCGCGGGCGCGGCGTAGGCGCCGAGCGTCGCGCGCCATTGTGCGGCGTGCTTGGCGTTGCGGAACTCCGTCAGCTTGGTTGCAAGGAACTTGTCCACCGCTGCGGAGAATGTCACCCCGCGCGCCCGCGCCGTCACCATCGCCGCGCGCGCCGCCTTGCGCCGCTCTACCGGATCAACGCCGCGCCTTATCTCGTCGCGCGCCTCACGCGCCCGCTCGCGCGCCTGAGCAAGCGTCACGTCAGGATAGCCGCCCAGCCCGATCTCGCGCCGCTTGCCCCCTACCAGCGCGCGCAGCAGCCATGTGCGCCCGCCGCCCGGCGTCAGTTGCAGCAGCAGCCCGGCGACGCCGCCCGCCGCGACGGTAACGTTTCCCCGCCCGCCGCCCGGATGCGCCAAACGCCTCACGTCGATCGCCGTCAATGCTCTCGCTTGCCTTGGCATATCCTGCGCCCCCCATCCTACCCGCCAAACAGGCTAGCATTGGGTGCGATGCAATGCAACGCGGTGCTACAGAGCGAGGGCTAAATGCCTTGATGTGATTGAATAATTGCCGCGATTAGCAGCGGGATGAAACATCAAAACGGCGGACGCTCCCTCCGCCACATTCAGACACCGAATCCGTCCAGGGGCCCCGATTGGGGCCTTTTTTCTTTTTGTTTCAAAGGGCGTTGGCTGTGCCATCCGCCCTTCGGAGACTGGGCGCTTGACGCGAAATGGGTCTCCGAATGGCCCGCGTCTCTCTTCGAGCGCCCCTTGATGGTCACGGGACGGCGTAAAACATCCTTGCATTTCCAATGGGTTGCCGCGCTCATGGGGTCGTCCCGTTCGCGAGATAATCTGGTAACGGAGACCGGCACGAAGGCGCAGGGCGGCCAAAAGGACGGCTCCGTGGCGGCCGATCCCCAAGTCCGGCGGAAGCGTCTGAAGCGAGCCAGGACCCCGCCGGAAGTCTCTGATGACAAACAGACTTCGCGCCCATAGCCTGGCGCAATGTCGAACGGGCCTTGGACGGATGCAGAGAACGACCTGATCGTCGCGGATTACTTCGCGATGCTGGCCGACGACATCTCCGCGCGCCGCTACAGCAAGGTCGAGCATCGGCGCGCGCTCCTGCCGCTGCTGAACGACCGGTCCGAGGGGGCCGTCGAGTTCAAGCACCAGAACATCAGCGCGGTGCTGAAGGGGCTCGGCGAGGACTGGATCCCCGGCTACAAGCCCGCGTTCAATTTCCAGATGACCTTGGTGGATGCCGTGGCGCGGTGGCTGGCGCTGAACCCCGCCTGGCTCGGGCGCCAACCGGGGCTGCAACCCGCCGCTGGCCTACGCGAGGCGGCGCAGATCTGGATCGGACCGCCGCCGACGCTGTCGAACCAGCCCCCGCCGCAGGAGCTGGACCAGATGCTGTACATCGCCCGGAAGTTCGACGTCGCGGGCCGGGACGAGCGCAACCGGGCACTCGGCCGCGCGGGTGAGGAGCGTGTGTTGGCGCATGAGCGCGCGGCCTTGCGGACGGTTGGACGGGACGATCTGGCGCGCAAGGTGCGCTGGGTGTCGGAGGAGGATGGCGACGGGGCGGGCTACGACATCGCGAGTTTCGCCCCCGACGGTCTGCCCCGGCTGATCGAGGTCAAGACGACGAACGGATGGGAGCGCACGCCCTTCCACATCACCCGCAACGAGCTGGCCGTGGCCGAGGAGCGCCGGTCGGAATGGCGTCTGTTCCGGCTGTGGAATTTCTCACGCGAGCCGAAGGCGTTCGAACTGCACCCGCCGCTGGACGCGCATGTCTCGCTGACCGCGACGACCTTTCAGGCGAGCTTTCACTGAAGCTCAGTCGAATACCCGCTCCGGCTGTTCGTGCCATGGCAGGGCCGCGACATCGGTCAGTTTCAACAGGGTCACGGCGGGCACCTCGCGCTTGTAGACCAGTCGCTTGAGGACACCCGGCGCGAGATAGGCGAGCCGCAGCTGTCGACTGACATGGCGTTCGGCCAGCCCCACGGCTTTCGCCAGATCGGTGACCGTGTTGAATTCACCAGCTTCCATGCGTCGCCGCCAGCCCCACGCCCGGCCGATGGCGCGCAGGATATGCGGATCCTGCGTCCGGTCTTCGCTGGGCAGATAGGTGGCGGGCGGCATGATCTTCGGCCGCCCGTTCTGCTTGCGGACCTTGAGCGGCACGAAAATCTGGATGGACTCGTCGGGTTTCATCATTCAGCCGCGACCTTCTTTCGTGGGGCCATCATGTCGCGCATGACGCCCGAGACGCCGTCGGTCCTCACATCGATGACCAACCCCTCGGACGTCACAGTGACCCGGCGCACCAGCAACTGCACGATCCGCGTCTGCTCCGCAGGGAACAGCTGGCCCCAGACGTCCTCGAACGTCTGCAGCGCGGAGATCACGTCGGCCTCGGCGAAGGCGTGACTCTCGCGCGCCAAGTGGGCGATGACCTGTGCCGTGATCGAGGGCGCGCGCATCACCCGCCGCAACTCGGTCACCACGGCCGCTTCCACGAGGTCGGCAGGAAGCCGTCTCGGAATGCCCTCATCGCTGGGTTCGCGATTCTTGATGACGTCCATCGAGACGTAGTACCGGTACCGCCGCGCGCCCTTCTTCGTGCTGCTCGGGGTCATTGCGGCGCCCGTGGCCGTAAAGATCAGCCCCTTGAGCAGCGCGGGCGCCTGCGCGCGGGTGTTGTTGGCGCGCTTTCGCGGGTTCTGTCGCAAGATGGCATGGACCTGATCCCACAGCTGCCCGTCGATGATGGCCTGATGCTCGCCGGGATAGGCCTTGCCCTTGTGGACCGCGTCGCCGCGATAGACGCGGTTCACCAGCACCCTGTAGAGATATCCCTTGCCGACCAACGTGCCCTGCTTGTTGCGGAGCCCTTTGCGGCGCAGTTCGCGCGCCAGCACGGTAGCTGAACCGACCTCGACGAACCTCTCGAAGATACCCCGCACGGTGGCAGCCTCGTCCTCATTCACCACGAGTTTGCGGTCTTTCACATCGTACCCGAGCGGGACATAGCCGCCCATCCACATGCCCTTCATGCGGGAGGCGCGGACCTTGTCACGGATGCGCTCGGCTGTGACCTCGCGCTCGAACTGCGCGAAGCTGAGCAGGATGTTCAGCGTCAACCGCCCCATGGACGTGGTGGTGTTGAAGGACTGCGTCACCGACACAAAGGTCACGCCGTTCCGGTCGAACACCTCGACCAGCTTCGAGAAGTCCATCAGCGACCGCGACAGGCGGTCGATCTTGTAGACGACCACCACATCGATCAGGCCGTCCTCGATGTCGGCCAGAAGCTGCTTGAGACCGGGCCGTTCCAGCGTCCCGCCTGAGATGCCGCCGTCGTCATACTGATCGCGGACCAGCACCCAGCCCTCGGAACGCTGGCTGGCGATGTAGGCCTCGCAGGCCTCTCGCTGTGCGTGCAGGCTGTTGAATTCCTGTTCCAGCCCTTCCTCGGAAGATTTGCGCGTGTAGATGGCGCAGCGTTGGCGGCGGATGGGATTTGCGCGTTGATCCATCAATCATTCCCCCGCTTTCGTTCGCGCAACCCGAAGAAGCGGTAGCCATTCCAGCGTGTCCCGGTGATCGCCCGTGCAATCGCCGACAGGGATTTGTACGGTCGCCCCTGCCACTCGAACCCATCCCGCAAGACCGTGATCGTGTGCTCGACCCCGTTCCATTCGCGGATCAGCCTCGTGCCGACCACGGGATTGCGAGGATCGGCGATCTGGCTCTTGCGCGTCAGGGTGCCGCTGACCTCGTCGGCCAGCAGGTCCAGCATGCGTCGGGTTTCGCGATCAGGACCGCCATACGTCAGTTCCTGGATGCGGTAGGCCAACCGGCTCTCGAGGAACGCTCGGCTGTTGTTCGGCGCCGCTGTCGCAAAGAACGTCTGCCACTCCGACTTCAATTGGGTGACGGACATGGACTTCAGCGCGGCCAGGCGCGCGGGGATGGGGTCGGGCTTCGTCATGCGTTTCTCCGGTGAGTTGGAGTTGCATGACGGCATTGGTCGTCGGGATAGTGTAGGCAACGTTCTCCAGTATTGTCAGATACTTCGTGCCCATCTGGCCCGAGCAACCGAACCAGCCCGAGCGCCAGTAGGCCGCACAGTTCGGCGCGGCGCTCGGCGGGCGTCATCTGGTCGGGCGGGAGCGGATTGGGGCGTTTCATGCGGGCCTCGGAGCGGTCGTCTCCTCTGGCCTCTACTCGTCGATTTCGGAAACCGTCCCAGCCGATCCCGCAAAGGTTGAAGAATCGCACAAAAGAACGTAGCAAGAACACTGGTTTTGCAGGAAAGGGGATTCGTCGTAACCGGCAATTTGAAGAAGTTCGTGAACCCCCGGTTCATCAAGACCATCGATCTCGCCCTGATGAAGCCGCTGCTGGCGCGGCACGAGGGCAAGTACAAGGGTTTCTCCGTCGACCTACTGGACCAGGAGGAGGATGCCGCCCGCGAGGCGCTGGAGAAACTGCTGACCGGCACCGAAGACAGCTATCCCGAGGGGCTGCGCGGCGATCTGCACCGCATCGCGGAACTGGGCGATGCCCGCGGCCTCGAGATCATCCAGGCGCAGGCCGTCCGTCAGGGCATCGATCTGTTCCCCGACATGAAGACCGGCGACGAGGACGCCCCGAACAAGGCGCATGATCCCAAGCACATCGCCGTCCGGGTGTTTCTGGAGCATCCCGACCTGTTCGACGCCGCCGCCGACCACATGGCGATGCTCACCGCCGACCGCCTTCATGAATATGCCGGGCGGGAACGTGGCGTTGCGATCGATCTGACGGAGGAGAAGGTCGAGGCGTTCCGGACGGCCGTCGCCGCGCTCTTCCGTGACGCCTTTCTCGGGGACTACTGCCGGGTGGGCGACTACGACGACGATGACGAGATCAACCTCGTGGTCAGCCACGGCTCCATGGTCTCGACCATGCCGGTCGTCGAGGGCCAGATCGAGCGGGTCATCAGCGTTCGCCAGATTTCCCACGCCGTGCTGCGATACTCCGAGAACACCGGGATGTTGCGGCTGGCCCGCATCAGGAAGGCGCATCAGCCCGAGATCGCGGAACTCTTCGCCTCGATCATTCTGGACAGGCCGGGTTTCTTTGATGGAGACGATGCGCAGGACCTCTATACCCTGCGCCCGGTCGAACTGGCCGGACCGGGCTTCGCCTTCGACGCCGCCTACGATCCACTGATCGACAAGGTGCTGATCATCGAGGCGGCGGCCGACCTGATGGCGCCCGGCAAGAAGGGGTATCCCCGCATGGTGCGCACACTGCGGTCGCGGGATCTCGGCGGTGACGCGCTCCAGCATTTCGGCAGCACGCCGGTCTCGTTCGGCGGCGCCTGGCGACTGGGCGAACTCGTATTCCGGATCCTGTTCAAGGGCGACGGCAAGCGCCAGCCGCAGGTCACGGTCAAGCTGCGGCCCCCGGGCGTCGTGCAGTTCCGCCGCACCCAGCACGAGGCGCGGGTGATGAAGCTGATCGAACGGAACGGACTGATGAATGACCGAGACGATTTTGAGGTTGTTGACGCGGCTGAGTGAGGCTGGCGACGACGCAATCCTGCCTGGCGAGCTTGCCGCGCCGTTCTTTGGTCCGGTCTTCGGCCGGCTGCTGGCGAAACGTGTCCTCGTCGAACAGGCGCCGCTCGCCGACTGGGACGTCTGCGACGGCTGCGAATGCGGGCTCCCCTGTCGGCCGATCCGGAAAGCGGGCGATGGATATCGTGCTGAATGCCCGCTCGACCGCCGGCAGGACATCGATCTCACCGAGGACGATCTGCGCGTGTTCCGCATTGGTGGTGACGCGCTGGCATCCGTGATCGGCGCGGCGGCAGGGTTCAGCGTTGCCCCGAAGCTGGCGGCGGAGAAGGTCTGGCGGCTCGGCGATACGCCAACGGGTCGGGCGGTGTTTCTGTCACTGGAGCCTGCAGCCATGACCGGCGACGGCATCATCGCATCGTTGCGCCAAGCAGCGCAGGGCTCGGACGTCACGATCCTCGCGCCGCAGTTGCCCGAGGAGATTGCCCGGCGACACCAGGATGCGGGCTTTCATCTGGTCGAAACCCTCGCGGTGCTGATTCCTGCCTCGGATGGCCTCGGCGTCGCAATCGATGTCGCGGCTCTGGCGCCGGTTCCGCTGGCGCCCGTGCTTCGTGTGCGAAGGGCAACGGCCGAGGTTCAATGGGACAGTCGCTCCGTCATTCTGTCGCGTCAGATTTTCCCCGTGTTCGAACGCCTGCTGGAGAAAGCGATGTCGCGCGATCAGGTCGCCTCCGGAGCCCATGTCGAAGGCACGACGGCGCGCGAGGCCAAGGATCTAATCCGCGAGCTGCGCGACGCGTTCAAGGCTGCGGGGTTCACCGATGCGGAGAGCAAGGCCCTGATCATGACCGTCCGAGGAAGGGGCTACCGTCTAGGCGTCGTCGCTGCGGACATCGTTGTTGAAGACTGAACCGGTACCGTTCACCTACTTCAGGTAGGCTTTGAGAGCATTGACATCGGAAACATCCGGCATTCTGTGGATCATTCGATGGCAATTTGCGCAAAGGACTGCCAGATCGGATATCTTCAATTGTCGCGTCTCGAAGTTTTCCGCGTATGGTACCTTGTGATGAACTTCAAAAATCGACGCACGAACGTTGTCGGTGTGCGTTATATTGCAGCATTCACATCTAAGGCCGTATTCATGAAGCGCCATTGCTCGAGCCTTGGAGCTGCGCTCAACACTACTTGTCCATTTCCTTCGTTTTTTCTCACTGCGGAATGTTTGCTGGATTCCTGCGACCAAACCTTCAAACCAACGGACCCAAGCAGAATCCTCGTTCCCGTAGAGAACTGGAAACTGGCCGGATGGTCTAGGCTGTAGCTCGTCGTGTCTGTTGCCCGCTGGGATCAGAAATGCATTTTCGGGCTGCACCTTCACTCTGCAATAGATCGGTGAACTGCCGGCTTCAAGATTATCAGGGTGCCTAATCGGATGCGAAAAGACCGTCGCATTCCTGTAATATCCGCACAACACACCGCTACTGATGAATATTACTGTGATGTTGGAGACTTCCGCGTCGCCTCTATTGCCACCCAGCCTGCTTAAGTCACCTCCACCTTCTTTCGGAAGGTAGCCATAAATGAACCCATCTGATGCGACCGAAAAGTTATGGATTTCATGGGGAACCTTGCCGCTTCGGCCATACCCCATGACTGGATCTGCAGATAGGTTCTCCCCGTCAAAGCGGGAAAAGTTTTCTACGCGCGCCAACAAGTATGTCATTTTAACCGCTCAATAGAATTTCAAAAATTGATTGTGGTTCATTTTTTCGAGGACAGCGGATGTTTCTTTCGTGGTTCGCGATTCTGTCGCCGATAGCCAGCATAGCCTCGAAACCGAACAGTAACAAAGGGATGAGACGGGTCGATTGCGCCCGCAGTATCCGAGTGACCAGCAACCACGGCAACAGCCTTGGAGCCGACCAAGGCATGAACAGGCGTAGCTGGTCTTCTGCCCGACTGGCTCTCTAACGCGGCCGGACCCACCAAACCCCCACCTTATTCCCACCCCGTTCCCACCTGCGCGCCGACCGCATCCGGCACCTTGGGCTCATCAGAAACGATGACCGAGGCGCACAGCGATGCAGATCGAACTCTCCCCCGACGACATTGAAACCATCATCTGCGAAGCCGATGCGGCGGCGCAACGGCTGCGGCGCAAGCTGAGCATGCCGGTCTGCGAGCGCGAAGATCTGGGCCAGGACCTCCTGGTCGATCTGCTGCGCCGCTTGCCTGCCTACGACCCCTCGCGCGGCAGCATCGGCGCCTTCGCCAACATCGTTCTGCGCAACCAGGCCTCGCGGATCGCGATGCGCCATCACCGCCAGCGCCGTGCGCAGGGTGGGTCGCTGCTCTCGCTCGATGTGCCCTTGGCCGGAGCCCGCGAGCCGGTCGGCGACACGCTGACCGAGGACGACGGGCTTGCCGCCTGGCACGGCCAGACCTGCTGCGCCACGGCCGTCACCGAACTTCACCACGCCCTGCAGGCCGCCCTCGCGCGGCTCCCGGCCGAGGATCGCCGGTTCTGCGCGGCGCTGGCGCATCGCCCGGTCACCGCGCTCGCAACCGAGGGTTTCGGCAGCCGGTCCGCGCTCTACCGCCGCCTCGCCGATCTCCGTCACGTCCTCACCGCCCACGGTCTCGGTCCCGCCTGGGACGATCTCGCGGCGGCCTGAGTAGAGGCGAAAGGAGGAGATCATGTTCATGGGCACCACCCCCTTC
>Ga0210044_10007831_pt1 | contig 13489 bp, 13 predicted proteins | sample CryGey13umfilter_2_FD_183959 | JGI IMG/M metagenome (GOLD analysis project Ga0210044, IMG submission 183959) | Groundwater microbial communities from aquifer in Utah, USA - Crystal Geyser 4/9/14 3 um filter (SPAdes) (version 2) | ecosystem: Environmental > Aquatic > Deep subsurface >... | reverse complement strand
TCGCTGCTTCATCTCGAGCACGGTGTCGACTCGACGGTGACACTCTGCACTGGCGTCCTCGAGCTCTCTTACCCCCCCCCATGACCGCTCGGGTCCCAGACTCTGCAAGCTCCCGATTCGCCTCGATTTGCTCGACAAAGTGAGTTTGCGCCTCGACAAACTCGTGGCTCAGCCTCTCGAACGTGCCGTCGACGTGGGCGAGGTGCTCGTCGAAACCATCGAGTTGGTCTTGCAGAGCGTCGCTGGCGCCGTCGAGAACACCGCTCCACTCATCGGTTTCCTGGCTCAGCAATTCGAGATCAGCATGGGCTCCATCACTCTTCTCTTGCAGAGTGGTGGAACAATCGGTCAGATCTTGGGCGACCTCACCGAGCTGACCGCGGAGGCTCTCCACCGTGCCCGTAAACGCCTGGAGCAGCTCGGCCAGCGAGTCATTGGGTCCAATGTCGTTCACCATCATGGTTCCTGCCTACGTGAGAAGGTCTTTGACGCTGTCCAAGACGTCGAGGATCGGCTCCAGACTGTGCAACACCTCCCCCATCCCACCGACCAAATCCCCGATCTGGCCGAGCAGCTCCCCACTGGAGGAACTCGCCAGAGAATCCAACACTTCGGTGGCTCCGAGGAGGTCCGAAGTGGCGCCGTCCAAATTGCTGCGCAGCTCGCTGAGGTACTTTTGCTCGAGCATGCTGAGCGCGTTCCCCGAAACCGTGTCGAGCACTGTCTCCACCGAGCCAAGTCGGGTCTCGGCTTCCTCCATCAAACCCGTGAAACGTCCAATTACTGCCTCGAGATGCGAGGTCAACAGCTCTTCGAGCGAGTCCAGATGGGTGGTCAAAAGTTGCTGATGCTCATCGATGCTCTGCAGCACATCGTCGAGCTCTTGGTGAAACTCGTCGAGGACCGCCGTGGACTGGGAGAACGAGTGAGTGAGCTCAGTCAGGGTCGCGTCGACCTGCTCGTTCAACCCTTCTAGGCTGTCGGCGGCCGCTCCCTCCGCCGACTGCAGGCCGCTCTGCAACGCCTCGGCCCGGTCCGAAAGCACCTCGATTTGACTTTGCAGCCCGCCGACGTGCTCGGCGACAGTCTGCATCATGTTTTCGCTCCGCACCGAGGCCTCGTCGAAGCGGGCGAGCAACCCCGTCTCCTTGTGCTCGATAGCCTCTTGGACGGCATCGAGCGTCTGCGTCAGCCGCGACGAGCTGCCATCCAGGCTGAGTCGGACCTGCTGCTGACCCTCTGAAACCGAGGCCGCCAGCGTGTCCAAACCCAACAGGACCACACCGCTGTGGTCAACCTCGACGTTGAGCGCGGTGAGTAAAGCACCAGTTGCGTCGAGCTGGGTGTCGAGCTCTTCCATAATCGTCTCTACCAGGACCGCTCTCGAGTCAGCGCCTCGACGAGCCAGCGAAGACCACGCGAATTTCTACCCACCTTGCGAGATGTGAATGAACACACCGTGAGCGCGCCAAGCGGATCTGTCAAGACAGCCGATTCGCCGAGGCTCCAACACGCCGAGCTTTAGGGCTCGCTTGGGTCTTGCCGCTCGACCAACGAGGCGCACAACCCCTGTCCCCCCCCCGCTCTCAGCCGCTCAGAACCGCACGTGCTGTCGAGCCTTCAGGTCAGCGGCCGCGTAGCGCTCGCCGCGCCACTCGATCCCGCCAATGCGGCGTCCGATGAGGGCTGAGCGCACGACGATGAGCGCGATCAACAGGAACCCCAACGGCGCCCCCAACGACGCCCAGCCCGAGCGCCCGAATCCTACGGAGGCCAACCAGGTGTTCCCGACGAGCAGCAGCAGACCCAGGCCGACGAGCCCCAGCACCGCTGGAGTCGGAACGAGCAGGGCCAAAAGGGGCCACAGCCCCAAAACCGCGAAGGCCACGGCCTGAACCAGCGACCGAACCAGAGAGAAACGCCCAGTGATCGCGTAGAAGTTCTTCTGCATCCGTCGGGCCATCTCGCCGATGGACGAGTACCAGGTCAGAACGACCTCTTCGCGGCCAACCAAGAGCTCGGCCGAGCCGCCGTGCGACTTGATGAGTAGGCACATGCCGTAGTCGTCGGCGACCTCGAGCCGCAGCCACTCGAGCCCAGGCCCCCGCTCGAGGGCTGCACGACGCACCAACAGAAAGGCGCCGGAGGCGCCGATCGCACTCGTCTCGGGGTTCGGGATGCGCCAAGGTCGGGTCGCCAGGTTGAACAGACCCAAGGTCACGTTCCAAACCGCGTCCCCCAGAAACCCGGCGGTTCGCACTTGAGGGATGACCGAGAGGAAGTCTCTTTCGTGCTGTGTCGCATAGGTGACCGCCTTGCGCACAGTGTCGCGGCCAAGGTGAGCGTCCGCATCGGCGATCAGTAGCCATTCTCCCGTCGCTGCGGCGATGCCGTGGCGCATCGCGTTGAGCTTGCCGAGCCAACCGCTCGGCAATTCCCTGATGTGTACCGCCACGACCCTCGAGTCTGTCGCGGCAACACGGTCAATGATTGTCCCTGTGCGGTCGGTGGAGCGATCGTCGACGACCACGACCTGAACTCGGGGATGGCTCTGGGCGAGCCAGCTCTGGACCGCCGCCTCGATGGAGTCCGCCTCGTCACAGGCCGGGCTGATGATCGAGATGGACTGGCGGTCTGCGGTCGGGTCGGGGACGACCTCGGCGAGGCGAGCGAGGCGACGCCGGCCCACCACGGTCGCGCCGAGCGCGGTGGCGAACAAGAAACAAAATACTCCAGCGCTGAGCGTAGCGATGAACTCCGTCATGACGAGCACTCTCGCGGGCATTCACGCGCTTGGCAAGGTGCCGCCCTGCTTCGATCGTGAAGCCTGGGTCAGCGAGTTTGTGGTTCGTCTGGGAACACAGGGCAGCCTGAGGCTTTCGTCAGTTGCTGACGAACAGAAATTGTGGGAGATTCCTGTCTCGGTTTCACATTCGCCAGGAAAAGCTTCGTGGCCTCTCACCCTCTCGAACTCGAGGGTGAGGGGCTTGTTTCTGGAGCGGTCCAATTGGGTCAGTTTTTGACTTTGGCAAGAACTGCTGGGGATGGCGGTGTTGCACATGCGAAGCGCACCGCGCCGAATGGGCACCATCGAGTAATGGTTAAGTACAACCTCGAACTCGCACCTGCTCCACCATTGCAAGTCGACTCTCCACCTCTATTTACTATTTTACCGACAGTGAACCACAAGGACCAAACATGAAGAAGAAAGTATCTCTCGTGCTATTAGTACTCTTCGCGCTGGCGATCGGCCTTTCGGCCTGCGACGACAGCAACACTAAGACTGAAGCGGATGGGCTCACCGATGCCACGAACGGTGACGTCACGGATGGGGACACCATTGTAGCGGACACCAACGTCATCGACACCAATGTCACCGAGGTCACCGATACAAACGTAGTAAATGACACTGTCGAGGACACCACTGTCGCCGATACGCAAGTCGACACGCTGGCTGACACGCTGTCGGAGACCGAGACGACAACGGCCTGTACCGTCGGAAGTTGTGGAACCGGCGAGGCCTGCAACGCGGTCACCGGCGAATGCGTCGCCAACAATCGCTGCATCAATGCTGGGGATGCGTGCGACCCGAACGTCGCTCACCCTGCGGCCTTTGCCTGTTTGGACGAAGGCGCAGGAGACATCTGCGTCGCAACCTGCGGCCTGTCGACCGACTGTTCGACGAACGAGTATTGCCGGCCGGTCCCAGGGAGTCCCCGTGGGCTGTGCACAGCCAGCAACTGCACAGGGTTTTGGGACACCAGCTGCGGAGCGGGTTCGAAGTGTCTCACTGAGGTCGCTGGAGACCCTCTCGCCACTGGCGTGTGGGGGTGTTTCGCAAACGTCGTTCCCTCCTTGGGTGAAGGCGATGCCTGTTCCTTCACTCCTGAGTGCGGTGCCGGCATGATTTGCTCCGAGCAAGGAATCTGTTTGACCTATGGGTGCGCCCCCACCAGCAACTCCGTCAGCTGTGCCGCGGGCTCTGTCTGTGTCACCAACGAAATCGGCGCGTTGGTCGATGTTGGAATCTGCCAGCTCTACGACTGCGATCCTTTCGCCGCGGTCTCCGATTGCGCAGTTGGCCAACAATGCAACCCAACGATCTTCGATCCCGTCGCCAACGCCGTGGGCGGAATGTGCGACAGCCAGGGAACGGGCGCGTTGGGCAGCGCCTGCACCGCCAACAACGAGTGTGGACCACAGCTTCTCTGTATCGACTCGTCCTGCCAGGCGATTCCTCTCTGCGACCTCTCCGCGACCTCCGGCCCCGGAGCGTGCGCAAGTGGGGAGCTCTGCGCCCCATTTGCCTTCGAAGGTCTGGGAATGTGCGTCCCCGCCGACTGTCGGTTCTTCGACAACAACCCCTGCACTGGGCAGGACCAGTGCATCCTCGAGTACCTCGTGACCGACGCTTCGGGCGCCCCCATGGGGTCGTGCCAGCCCTCCACAGGCAACCTGGCCAACGGCGCGACGTGCGCACTCAGCACCGATTGCGGCGACCAGATGATCTGCATCGACCAAATCTGCCAAACCCTCTGCGAACCAGGCTCCTCGACCAACACCTGCGGGACCGGATGGAGCTGCGGTGAGGTCTGGGGCGCCGACGCGCCGGTCGGGGTCTGCACCGTCGACGAGTGCGATCCGTTCGGCACCGGCGGCTGCGCCAGCGGCGAGATGTGCGAGCTGGTCGATCTCACCGTGGACCCAGTGACCGCGGCGACCAGACTGTATGGAGCCTGTAAGGCCATTGGCGCTGGTGCCGTCGGTGACGCGTGCTCAGGATGGGCCAGCGGCGAGTGTGCGACGGGACTCTTCTGCCTCGGTGACGGTGCCGGCGGAAATTCCTGCTGGGACATGTGCAATCTCGATGATGGAAGTGGCTGTGCCACCGGACAGCGATGCCTCTCCATCGGGACCGACAGCAATGTTGGGTACTGTGCCGACAACTGCACTCCCTTCACCGGCAACGAATGTGGCGCCGGCGAGCAGTGCTTCCCCGACTTCTACGACCGCTCGGCCGGAATCTGCCTCGCCACCGGCGCCGGCGCGGAGGGAACCACCTGCACGGACACCACTCAGTGCGCCGACGGGCTGGTGTGTGCTGGGACCTGCCAGGTGATGTGCGACTACACCGCGACCACCGAGGCCGCGGGCGCCTGTGGCGCAGGGTTTGAGTGCGTGGCTTACGCTGTCGACAATGAGCCCATTACGTTTGGCGGCTGCAATCCGAGCTGCAGCGCGGGTGGAACGAACGAATGTGCCACCGGGCAGTTCTGCGCTGGGGCTGCGTTGGGGGCGACCGGCACTACCGGGGACTTCTGCACGAGCGGAACACTCACCGCGAACTGCACTGGGCAACCTGTGGGCAACCTCTGCGGAGACGGCCTGGGAGCCTGCCTCGACCTCACGGGTGCTGGCACCCTCGCCTGCGTCGAGCTCTGCCTCGAGTCCCACGGCGAGATGCTGCGGGTCGGACACCCAGACTGCGCCGACACCAATGCCATCTGCGATCCTACCGCCCTCGCCGGCGTCGGGTTCTGCTTCTAGCTGACCCTTTGGCTCACAGAGAGGCCCGGACCGCTAGGTTCGGGCCTCTCTGCGTTTTGTGGAGCTCGGCCTATTCTTGGCGGTCAGCATCGAAGTCCAGGTCGCCTCAAACGCCCACACCTCCTCCGTCGAGTCTGCGGCAAGCAACGATTCGCTTGACAATGTGGCCAACTCACCACACACTTCAACCAGCGAACCAGGAGATTGCCATGCCCACCGAGCGCCTCGACAACATCTTCAGAAAGCAAGCCCGAGTGCTCAAAGCCCTCGCCAATGAGTCTCGCCTCCAGATCGTCGACCGACTTTCCCGCGGCGAGTGCTCCGTGGGCGAGCTGACCGAACTCGTCGGCCTAGACCGCACCACGATCTCCAAGCACCTCGCCGTGCTCCGCGCTCACGGCATCGTGCACGACCGTCGCGAAGGAAACGTGGTCTACTACACGCTCCTCACGCCCTGCGTCATGAACTTCTTCGCGTGCGCGACCCAGGTACTCAAAGAGCGAGCCTAGGGCGCGACCTTTTTTTGTCCTGATAATGCCAATGTGGCCACATTGCCACTCACCCTCGCGCGAACTGAGTCCAAATTGTGAAAGAGCGGACCAAACTCCTGCTGATCCTGAGCGTCTTCGGCGCTTGCTGGTTCCTGCCTGTGGACAGCGCTCGCTTTATGTCTGGCGTGGACGAAGGCCTGAAGCTGACCCGCTGGTACGCCCGCGAGCACGTCCTGCTCTGCCTCATCCCGGCCTTCTTCATCGCCGGAGCCATCAGCGTCTTCGTCAGCCAGACCACGGTGATGAAGTACCTCGGCAAGGCGGCCAAGAAGCCCGTTGCGTACACGGTCGCTGCGGTCTCCGGCACGCTTTTGGCCGTTTGCTCCTGCACGGTGTTGCCGCTCTTCGCGAGCATCCACAAGCGCGGCGCCGGACTGGGGCCCGCCTGTGCATTTCTCTACTCGGGACCGGCCATCAACGTGTTGGCCATCATCCTGACCGCGCGAGTGCTGGGCTTGGAGATGGGTGTGGCGCGTGCGGTGGGCGCCATTGGCTTCTCCGTCATCATCGGTCTCGCCATGCACGCCCTCTTCCGCAAAGAAGAGGCCGCGCGCCAGTCCGAAGACTTGGTCCTGATGCCGGAACAGGCCGGCGGCCGCAAGCTCTGGCAAGACGGCGTCTACTTCGCCGCCATGGTCGGCGTCCTCATCTTCGCCAACTGGGGAGCTCCGGCCGCAAGTGACCGCGGGCTCTGGGCCACGGTGCATTCCTTGAAATGGGTCATTACCGGGGTGTTTGGGGTGATGTTGGCGCTCTTCGTGTGGCGTTGGTTCGCTCGCGACGAGCTCGTCGAATGGGCCGAGTCGAGCTGGACCTTTGCCAAGCAGATCTTGCCCCTGCTCTTTGCCGGCGTTTTGGTCGCCGGATTCCTGCTGGGCGGACCTGGCGGCGGCGAGGGCGTAATCCCGAGCGCGTGGGTGAGCTCGATGGTCGGCGGCAACTCGCTGCAAGCCAACCTCTTTGCCTCGGTGGCCGGCGCGTTCATGTACTTCGCCACGCTCACCGAAGTTCCTATCCTCGAGGGCCTGCTTAGCGCGGGCATGGGCAAAGGCCCAGCGTTGGCCTTGTTGCTTGCCGGGCCTGCGCTGTCGCTGCCCAATATGCTGGTGATTCGCAGCGTCTTGGGCACTCGCAAGACCGTCGCTTTCGTCGGTCTGGTCATGGGCCTCTCCACCGTCGCTGGATTGATTTATGGAACTATCTTTTAGGGGGACAAAATGAAAATCGAAGTCTTGGGAACGGGTTGCACGAAGTGTCAGAAGCTGGTCGCGCTGGTCGAAAAGGTCGTCGCGGACCTGGGTCTCGCCGCACAGGTCACGAAGGTCGAGCGCATCGACGAGATCATGAAGTACGGCGTGCCCTTCACCCCTGGCTTGGTGATCAACGGCAAGGTGGTGGCCGCGGGCAAACTCCCCAAGGCCACCGAGATCGAAAACTGGCTCAGGGAGGCCTAACCGATGTTCGATGCGTGGCTCATCAACATCACCCAAACGTTGGACGTCAGCTCGTGGCTCGCGCTCCTCGCGGTCTTCGCAGGCGGCGCGCTGACCGCGTCGAACCCCTGCGTCCTGGCCATGATCCCGCTCACCATGGGCTTCGTCGCGGGAAGACAGGACGAGGCGCCGAGCGTCTGGCGTTCGTTCGCCTTCTCAATGGTCTTCGTGCTTGGCCTGGCCGTCACCTTCGTGGTGTTGGGCATGACCGCGGCCCTTGCCGGGCAGCTCTATGGCGATGTGTCCGGCGTATGGACGTGGCTCGTCGCAGCGGTGTGCATCTTGGCTGGCTTGCACCTGATGGGCGTCCTGAGCGTGCCGTTCCCCTCACTGGGGGGCTGGCTGCAGCCGAAGACGCGAGGATTCCTGGGCGCGTTCCTGCTGGGACTGCTCTTCGGCGTGGTCTCTGCCCCCTGCGCTGCACCCATCTTGGTGGTCCTCTTGACCTACCTGGCTGGCTCGGGCGCTTCGCTCGCTTGGGGCGGGACCCTGCTTTTGGTCTACGCGCTGGGCCACAGCGTCCTGGTCCTCATCGCCGGAACTTCGATGGGAGCGGCGCGAACGTTGCTCGAAAACAAGACCGCGGTACGGACATCAGACGTCCTTAGGCGCATTGCGGGTGTGGTGATCGTACTCATTGGAATCTACTTTGGAACCAGGGGGCTGCTATGAAATCGAGGGAAGTTTGGAGGGCGTTTGCTGGACTGATCGTGTTTGCACTTTTCGTAGGGACGGCCACAGGTTGCCGACCGGCGAGCACCGAGCCCAAGTCCGAGGAGGCGGTGGCGCGCGTGGTGTTCGTAGGCAAGAAAGAGGCTTGCGACTGCACGCGCAAGACCATCACGACCTCCCGCGACGCGCTGCAGGACGCGCTGGGCTCTCGCGCGGAGCTGCCCGTCGAGGAGCTGGCGCTCGATGTGGACGCTGACGCCGTCGCCACCTACCAGGAGATGAGCCCCATCGTGGCTCTGCCGGCACTCTACTTCGTGGACTCCGAGGGCAAGCTGGTGAGTGTGCTCCAGGGTGAGCTCACCGCGGACCAAATCCGCGAGGTGCTCGGACAGCCCGAGACCTCGTCTCGCTCGCTTTGAGCGGGGTCGCTGAAGGACTTGGCGACTTGGGTGCTACCTCGACTCCATCGTGACACCGATGGGCATACCAGTGTTCTTCACGCCGTCCGGTGTGAGGTCTAGGTCGCGCTGTTCTTGGCTGTCGGCGTCGAAGCCGGAGGTCGCATCCTGTGTCGTCAGGTCCTGCGTCGTCGTCACGTCCTGCCCGCCGCTGCCTTTGTTCGTGTCACCGCAGGCCGTGGCCAACAAAGCGAGACCAAGGCCCAACGCCAAATCGATTTCATCCTTCCCTCCATTGCTGCTCGCGTGCGAAATCTGCTCGAGGGAGGAAGGCGACGCCGCAGATGGGGTATTTTTGGACGCGTCTAGCTGCGGCCGCGCCACATGGCCCACTTCTCCCGCGCGGCCCAGTAACCCTCTGCAACCAGCTCGTGCATGGGCGCCTCTAGGGCTTTCGAGAACCCCAAGGCGCAGGCCGAATGGCACTGGTTGCCGCATTGGGGCTGAGGTCCGAAGCGCTCCTCGCCCGCGCGCCGCAAGGCGTGCAGGTCGTCCACTTCTTGGATCTTGCCCACATGGTGTCCGATCTCGAGGCACGGATAGAAAACATCGCCCTGCGGCGAGACCACCAGCATCGTGAACGGGTGGCAATCGAAGCGCTGCAGGTCGCGCATGCACTCCAGGTAGCGGATCGTCCCCTGCACTGGCCGGCCTTTGCGTTTGGCGGCCAAGAGGTGGTCGAAGAAGCGGCGGTAGGCCTCGTTCTCGTGCAGCTCGGCGTGCACCTTCACGCCTTGCAGCTGTGGGCAAGCGGCGAGCTTCAGGCCGCGTTCCCAGCAGAACTCGCTGAGCGCATAGAGCTCCTCGAGGTTGTCGGGCGTCACCACTGCCGAGATCACGATGTCGAAGCGGCGCTTGGGCAGCGTGCGGGCCTCCTCGAGGTTGTCGAGGATCTTGCGCAGCATCCCCTCGCCACGGCCGAAGTTGCGATCGGCGCGCTCGGCGTTGAGCGTGTCGAGGCTGATGACGAGCTCGCTCAGAGACTCCTGCATGGCGGGCAGGAAGGGTGGGAGTCGCTCGCCGTTGGTGGTCAGGATCGTGTGGTCGAACTTCATCGCCGGAAGGGCGCGCAGAACCTGCTCGACGTCCCCGTGCAGCAGCGGCTCGCCGCCGGTAATCACGAGGTTCTCGCAGAACTTGCGGATCGAGCGAAGGATCTCGACGACCTCGTCGCCCTTTGGCGCCGTGTTCTTGATCGCGTGATAGGGCTGACCGGAGCCGTCGCTGAAGTAGGGGCAACGGAAGTTGCAGGCGTAGGTCAGATAGTAGACGGAGACGACCGGGTACCAGAGGCCGGCTTGGTTGGCGAAGCGGTGCTGCAGGAAGTTGTGGACCGAGCCTTTCATGCGCTGCACCGTGGAGGCTTCATGGGAGCAAGGTCAAAGCGAGGCCTTGCTGCACGAAATTCTTGAAATCGCTGTCCAACGTCAACATCCATAGGCCACTCATGATCCACGTTGGTGTCAAACAGGGAGCCCGGCACGACGCTCATCCTCCTCAGGCTGCGGTTGCTCGAGCCTGAGCAGCTCTTCGACGCCCACGCGACTGGCCGGCGCGTCGGCCCGGCAGCAGATCACGGGCAAACCATCTGGCCCGATTTCGACCATCGAGCTGGGCGACGGAGCTTCCGCATGCCTGGGCGGAGCCATCCCCAGTCCCTGTCGCAAGAGGTCGGCGACCAGATCCTCGAGCGTTCTCCCCTGGATGACGGCCCGCAGCTTCGCTTCCCGAATCAGGTCAGAGGGTAGATCGAGTGTCGTTTTCATGTGCCCACCTTACCTGCTTGCTGGTTTACCACAACACCCAAGGCGCGTTCACGGCTCAGCCGTGAACTCGGTCACCGGCTCAGCCGTGAACTCGGTCACCGCTGGTGACTTGCCGCTCAACGATGACTTGATTGAAAGAGCAGCAGCGTCGCCAGCGTCTTCCCGTCGACGAGCTCCCCTCCGCGCAGCATCTCGTCCAGCTCCTCTTCGGAGCGCATGTAGACCTCGATCTGCTCGCCTCGGTCTAGCTCTTGGCCCACGAACTCCAGGTCCTCGGCGAGGAAAGCGAAGAGGTATTCCGTACAGAAGCCGGGCGCCGAATAGAAACCGCCCAGTGGGAGAAGGGTCTTGGCGGCGTAGCCCGTCTCTTCGCGCAGCTCACGCAGGGCGCAAGCAGCGGGGTCTTCGGCGCCGTCGCGGGTTCCAGCCGGCAGCTCCCAGAGGGTGTGTCCCAGCACCCGCCGGGTGTTGCGAATGAGCAGGAATTTGCCGTCTTCCCGTCGGGCGAGGATGACGACGGCGCCAGGGTGAACGATGGAGCCGCGACGCAGCGGCGTGCCATCGACTGTCCAGGTCGAGTCGAGCACTTCGATGCGGCCGTCGGTGAAGATCGTTGGCCCAGGTGGCCGGTGTGGGGGGTATGGAGGTTCGCTCATCCTTCGTTGGGAGTGCAGGTGAGTGTCGCAGGGTCGCAATGCTGTGGCACCGACGAGACGGGCTGGCAGACGGTATCGATGGCCCAAGTGCCGCAGGCTCCCTCGAGAATGGTGCACGTCATGATGTTCACGCCCTGACATCGCTTTCGGCCCGCTTGAGAGCATCCCAGCTCTGGGCAGGGATTTTCGCACCAACCTGTCGCCGGGTTGCAGGTTGGCAGATCGATGGGGCAGTTCGCGTCCGTGCCGCAGGGCAGACAGGCGCCGTCTTGACACCCGTTGCCGCAGAGGTGAGTTTGGCGCACGGCGCAGGCCGGATTTGACGAGTAGACTTCGTCCACGACGCAGGTCTGCAGCAGCTGCGGCCCGAGACAGGTGGGCTCCTCACCAACCCCACACAGAGCGTAGGTGGCAGTCCCGGTGAGCGCGACGGCTGGGCAGTCGACGCAGCCCGCTCCGAGCTCGCCGTACTGGCAGCGGCCTTCGCAGGGCTCTTTGTGGGCGCAACGGGCCGCTTGTGCGCAGCTCACCAGCGTCTCGTGGTCGACGCCGTCGACTGCCGTCATCGGCCCGCAGTAGGACAAACCAGGCACACAGGACACGTCCCAATCGCAGGCATTGGCGCAATCGACGCAGGACGTGAGGTACTCGCCATGGGTACACAGTCCGTCCCCGCAGAACGCCACGAACTCACAGTCTTGGCCACAGTTGCTGAAGCTCTCACCGATCGACGGATCGCAGGCGCCGTCGCCGCAGGTGGCGCCACGTCCCCAAGGACAGTCGGTCGGGCAATTGGCGGGGTTCTCGTCACCCTCGCAGACTTCGTTGCCGCAACAGTTCACATCGGTGGTGAGGCAGATTCTCCAATCGCGGTCGCGGCAGTCGTAACCACATTCCCACATCTCACATTCGCTGCAGATCCCGTCGAGACAGCTGGAGACCCCTTCTTGAGGCGGAATTCCGGCGCAGTCTTCAGGGCAGTTGAAGCAATTCTCCGGTCTGTTGCAGACACTATCGCCGCAGGTGAAACCGGTGCAATCGGAGGGGCAGCTGCCGAGTGTCTCGCCGATACAGAGCCCATCACCGCAGCCACCGAGCCCGCAGTCCGGCTCGCAATTCCCTATGTTCTCGCCTGCAGCGAGGCTACAGATCCGGTCTCCACAAATGGTGCGACAGCAGTCAACCTCGCAAACCTCACAGTCGGTCAGACCTTCGCATGAGCAGGCCTCCGCGGGCTCGGCACAGTAGCCGTCACCGCAGCCTCCACGACAGTCCACTGGGCAGCTCTCCACGTTCTCTCCGACGGCCGCCTCGCAGTTGTCGTTGCCACAGCGGCAATCATTCTCGCAGTTCGCACGCGTCTCGTCGCCTGAACAGACGTTATCCCCACACACCGAACACGAGCTGGTCGGAAGATTCATGGCCGAGCCGACGATGTTGAGGCAGCTGTCTGGCGAGCGTTCACAGAGGTCACACACGGTGCTTAGACGATTGGCGATGTCCATGACGCAGCGGTCGGAGCTTGGTGGCAGGACGACGACTAGGTTGCGGTCGCCGACGACCTTCACTTTGAATTGGTACTCGTCGAGCGAGGCCCCCCCATATTTTCCGCCGATCGTGGCGCCATAGTCATTTTGGATCTGAGTGAGCTTGGGGCAGGCCGCCAGCGTATCGGAGTACTCGCCCTTGTCGTCGCAGCCCGCGAGACTAGCGAGTCCCAGCAGCAGCACTGCTGCCCTGGCGTAAGTGCATTGGCTAAAAACCACAATGAGGCCCCCCGTCTTCGATGCACCATTGGCTGGAGCTTTGGCAGTTCGTCGAGACCAGTTTGGGGCAACCCGCGACGGTCTGACACTCCCACAACAGATTCAGGTCACAGTAGGAGGTTCCCACCACGCATTCGGCGTTGGGGCAGACGCATTGGACGTGCTCAGCGTCGATGATCGACCCTGAGTCCATACAGGTCATCCACCACGGACAGGGAGCGGTGGCCGTGCTCCAGAAGCCTTCGCAGGTCGGGTCGGCCGGGGCTGGCCGGGGCTCGCAAGTTCGGATCGCTGTGATGCCAGGGGTCAAGGTCACTTCACACCGATTCTCGCCGGGATTGCAGCAGTCCTCGCAGGTCGGAACCGCGGGCGTCCAGTCGACACAAAGGGAGCCCCCACCGCAGTATTGCTGCACCTGCCAGCGTCCGCAGTTTGTCCACGGGACGGCTTCTTGGCAGACCTCGATGGTCGCCAACGTGTCCGAGCAGCGCACCGAGGAAGGGGTGCAGCAATCTTCACAGGTGACATTGCTGTCAGTATCGCAACGCTGATTGGGCCCACACATCACCGCCTCGGACGA
>Ga0210044_10007830_pt1 | contig 13489 bp, 8 predicted proteins | sample CryGey13umfilter_2_FD_183959 | JGI IMG/M metagenome (GOLD analysis project Ga0210044, IMG submission 183959) | Groundwater microbial communities from aquifer in Utah, USA - Crystal Geyser 4/9/14 3 um filter (SPAdes) (version 2) | ecosystem: Environmental > Aquatic > Deep subsurface > Groundwater... | reverse complement strand
CCCGCCTCGCCCGACCCCAAGTCCGAGGAACAGGCCAGCGAAACCGCGGCACCGATTGTGGTGGCGATGCCTAACGACTTGGCCGACGTGCCGGTCAACAATGGAGCGGTCGAGGCGCCTTCCGGCCCCGATGAAGTCGAGCCCGCGATTCCCCGTGCCAACCGACTGCTCGAGGGACCGAACGAGAAGGGGCAGGTCATGGACGAGAAGCCCATAGTCCCTGACGAATCCGCCTCTCCCGTTGAGGAGCCCAAGGCCGAGCCTGTCAAGGTTGAGAAGAACCCGAAGTCAGACGAGAAAACGAGCGGTCGTCGGGACGAGGGGGTCGGGAAGAAGAAAACGGTGTCCTGCAAAGTGACGGCCCAGCCATGGGGCGACATCGTCTACAAGGGCAAGGCGCTCGACAAGCGTGGTCAGACCGCCTACATCGACCTCGACGTCGGCAAGAAGGTGAACGTGGAGATGATGCAGAGTGGGGTCTTGGTCGCCGAGCGAGAGTTTACGGTCACGGACCCGTGTCAAATCACGTTGCGTGCAAAATGAATGGGGTCATCCCGCACGCTGCCTGTGGAGACTGAGAAATTCGGCCCTCAGAACGCTTGTCGGTTTCTAGAATCCGTGGTGTCCTAGCGGGCTACTGACTGACCCGTCCGGTCTCAAGAGCGAGCATGAAGGAGCGATCGATGGAGCCACGCCGCGCAGAACTCACCGATTACCACGAGATCCGCAGCGCCGTTTCTACAGCGCTTCAAAGCGGCGACCTGTCCAAGGCCAAGATGGTCCTGGAGGGCACCGTCAAACACGCCGATTCGACTCGGAGTGCGTCAGAGAATCTTTTTGTCTATCGGAGCCTGGGGAATCTCTACGGCGAGATCGGAATGGATGACGAGGCACTTCGCTCGTTTGTCACCGCCTACGCCTCAGATTCCCGCGACCTCGACACGCTGAAGGCTTTGGCCACAGTGATGCTCGAAGGGGCCGAGTCGGAGGACACTCTCGAGGTGATGACACGTCTGTTGGTGTTCCACCGTTACGCGCTGCGTCCCTCGATGGTCGCCCGAATTTACGTGTCGATCGCGGGTTATCACAAGACGAGCGGCAATCTCGAGCGCGCCCGGACTTCTTACGAGAAGGCTCTCGAGGTGCGCCCAGGAGACATGGGCATCATCAACGCCCTGCTCGGCGTCGCCGAGGAGTCTGGCGACGATCAGGCCGTTCTCGCCGTACGCGAGAAGCTCTTGACCACGCTCACCAACGCCGAGAGCCGCGCCGCGGTCTTGGTGGCCATCGGCGACGACTACATCAAGAAGTTCGACGATGCGAACCGAGCCATCGACGCGTTCGAGCGCGCTCTCGCGGAGTGCGCCACGAGCCAGCCCGCGCTGCTGCGGGTTGCCGACCTCTCGATTCGCCAGGAAGACTGGTCGCGCGCGGTGCGCTCGCTGATCACCCTGGGGGACGTGGCCGACGAAGCCGACGCCAAGGTGAAGTACCTGTCCAAGGCCGCGGTGGTCTATCGAGACAAGCTGGGCGAGCACACCAGAGCCATCCAGGTTTACAACAAGATCCTCGACATCGACCCTCTGCAGCTCGACAGCTTCAAGGCCATCGCCCGTCTTCTCCTCGACATGGAGGATTGGACCTCGCTGGAGGCCAACTACGAGAACATGATCGCTCGGCAAAAGGCGCTCGAGTCCGTGCAGACCAACGTGCTGGTCGTGCTCTACCGGAACTTGGGTGAGCTGCAGCTCAAGCAGCTCAACTCCGCCAAGCGCGCCGCCATTTCCTATCAGGAAGCCAGCGACCTGCTCCCGGACGACCTGGGATTCCACCAGATCCTGGCGGATCTCTACGCCTTGGACGACGAGACGCTGGCCTTGGCCATCGATCAGCACCGCCAGATTCTGCGCCTCGCCCCCGATCGCCTCGAGTCCGTCGACGCGCTGGCCAATCTCTACCGCAAAATGGAGTCCTTCGACCGCTCGCTGTGCGTCTTTAGGGTCTTGGATACCCTCGGACGCGCGGGCGAGGAGGGAGGACGCATCGTCGAGCGCTATCGAAGCCCGAGAGCGCCCAAGGTCGAAGTGGCGTTCACCGACGAGATTTGGAACAGCTACTTACGACCCAATTTCCTCGAGCCATCGCTCCTGCACCTCTTCCGGTTGACGCAATCGGCCTTGGTCGAGCGCTTCGCCCACGACCTAGAGCACTACGGGTTGCGAGAGAAAGACGCGCGGCTCAACCTCGATGAGCCTTCGTTCTTCTCGAAAACCTATCAGTCGGTCATCAAGATCCTCGGCTTGGGTTCTGTGCCTGCGGTGTACCGCAGCGAAAAGGCCAAGGGGATGCGTAACGCCTACCTCTTCCCTTCGGCCTTCTTGATCGGAAATGACCTCCTGAGCGGCCGCAGCGAGAAGGAAGTCGCGTTCGTCTGCGCCAAGGCCCTGACCCTCTTCAGACCTGAGTTCTTTTTGACGCAGTTCGGGGGCGTCAAGGTTCTCGAAGGGCTGCTTTACACGATCTTCAAGACCTTCCGCCCTGACCTCAACGTCGACCTCAGCAAAAACATGCAGCGCATCTCCAAAGACATGGGGAAGAAGCTCAAGCTCGACGAGCAAGCGCTGTTGCGCACCATCGTGGACGCTCGCATCGAGTCGGGCGCGAACCTGGACATCAAGCTCTATGTCGAAGCGGCCGAAGACACAGCCAACCGCGTCGGCCTGCTCTTCTGCGACGATCCGGCGATGGTCCAACGCTTGCTCGAGGAGGAGGAGAACTCCATCAGCAATCGCAGCGTCGGAGAGCGGCTGGGCTCTCTGCTGATGTGGGGCATCTCCGATCAGTTCATGGAGCTCAGAGAGAAGCTCAACCTCGCGATCGAGACTTGGAACGGTCCGCCAATGTCGAGCGGATGACCGATTTTCGCGCCGCAACTAGCCGGAATGACGCGAGAATCGGTCGTGGTTAGGCGAGGCAATACATCGAGATGAATGAGTCCGAAGTCGACGTCGAACCTGAGGAAACGGACGACGAGGATGCCGACGATGAGTGGACCCGCTTCGAGGCTTTCTCCCGCTGGCTCAACCGCCAGCAGTGGACGGCGCTCGTCGTCCTGGCTGTCGGAGTCCTTTTGCTTTTCTACGATCGCACCGCCTCATGGATTATCATGGGCGCTGCCGTCGCTTTGGCTGGGCTCTTTCCGGTGGTCACAGGCATCTACCATGGCCCCTTCGGCGCCATGCGAGGGTGGAAGGCGAGAGCGCGCGGGCTGGTCAGCGTCGCACTAGGCGCGTTCGTCATCGCCTTGGCTCTGTCGTCAGCCTCTTGACAATCGCAAACCCGTCGACGCCGACAACACCCGGTCCGGTCCCAATTTGCCGAGCGGACGACCGAACTTCGCTCCGCAACTCGTCGGATAGAAGCGAAAATCGGTCGACGGAAAGCGAGACAACACAATCCAAATGACTTGACCGCACCGCTCGGAACGCAAAAAACTGGGGATCGAAAGTTGGCTTGGACCGTGACAAACCCAACCTCACCGAGTTATTCTCCCGACCGCGGTCATGTGAGCATGGGACCACACAAATTGCGCTTCAAACTTTGAGCATTGTTCGAAATCGGTTGTAGGGAACAAGCGCGTATACAGCGAGTAGAACGCGCAAACGGCCGGTGTCGTCAGGAGTGAGCAGATGTCCGATAAGAATTTCGAGAGTTTGCTCGAAACGAAGAAGAGCGATCCCTCGTCCGTTGATACGGGCTCCGCGCCCGACACCAAGCTGATAAGCCAACGAGCCGAAAACTCGGTGCTTTTCTCGCTCAGCAATCTGACCGCGGTTGGCGATTCCAACCCGCGTGGCGGAGCAGGGTTCGCCAGCGGCGGCGGAATGAGCGGACAGGCGGACAAGTCTGGTCTCATCGATCTGAGCACCCTCGCCAAGCTTGGTGCCGGCGGACCGATTTCGTCTGACAACGATGCAGGCAGCGATGTTTTCGGCGGCCAAGGCGCGACTGGTGCCCCAGCCCTCTTCAACGTCGGCACCCGACGCTCGAACAAGGGCCTGATGTTCGGCATCGGCTTCCTGCTCCTCGTCGTCGTCGGGCTGGGCGTCTTCCTCACCTTCTTGCTGCTCAAGAAAGAAGAAGAGGCCCCTCCATCTGCAGCAGTGGTCGAAGAGGAAGGCACCGACGAAGACTTGGGTGTCGAGGGAGCCGAAGCCGCCGTCAAGAAAGTTGAGGGTGAGGGCGTTGTGGCCGTTGATGGCGACAAGAAGGACGAGACCCAGCCCGAAGGGGATACCCCGCCGGTGGACGGCTCCACCGGCCCGACGAAGGACCCCACGGCCGATGCCGCCAACGCCGCCCTCGACGACACCGCCGCCCTGAAGAAAGACGACGAGAAGAAGGACATTAAAGACGACCGAAGAGCCGACGAGAAGAAGGACAAAAAAGACCCGAACACGGACAAAAAGGTCGCCAAGGACAAGAAGAAGGAAGACAAGGTCGGTGACACCCTCAACTCCATCCGAGATGGCGGCAAGTCCTCTGCGCCTCCCTTGGATCGCGATAAGGTCGGTGCTGTACTCAAAGCTAACGCGCTCAAAGCCAAGAACTGCGGCAGCGGTGGAGACCTCACCGTCGCCTTCCAGATCAAAGCGTCCGGCGCCGTTGGGGGCGTCAAAACCGCTGGCGGAAGCCTCGCTGGTACCGATGCCGAGAAGTGCATCCATGGCATCGTCAAAGGCATGGTCTTCCCCGAGAACGACGGCGCTGGAAAAGTCGTCAAGTTCCCCTTCAAGCTCTAGAACTCGCAGCTCGGCGTGGCGGAAAACCGAGGGTTGCGAGCAGGATGCGAGCAACAACCACTGCGCTTGCGAACGCAAAGAGCCCCGAGGCGCGAGCGGCCTCGGGCTCTTTTCTTTGCTAAGACGCTTTGCGCCCTCTGCTGACTCTGCTCCCTCTACGCTGTGGCTGGCTCTTTGATTCGTCAACGAATTAGAGTGCATTCGGGCGACGTAGAGGAGCAAAGGAAGCCCAGACCGCAGACGAAGAGCAGCGGCTCAATCCTCGTCTGCAGGGTCCTCACCTTCAGCCACCTTGCCCTTCTCGCCTTCCGCCTTCGGCTGCTCCTCCGACTCGAAGTCCCCTCGCCTCGCCATCACCAGGACAATCAGGACGAGCCCCATGGAGAGCCAAGCGATCAGGTCGCCGATCCGTGTGTAGATCGTCTTCTCGCCGCTCATGATGGGCACGTCCGCGACCAACGTCTCCGGGTCGTGAATCGACGTCTGCTTTACCAGCCGACCGTTCGCGTCCACGAAGGCGCTGACCCCGGTGTTCGTCGAACGCACCAGCCACACGCGGCTCTCCACCGAGCGGATCGTCGCCAATGCGAGGTGCAGGTAGGGCTCGCCGGTCTTCCCGAACCAGGCGTCGTTGGTCACGTTGATCAACATCTGCGGTTTGAGCATGGCGAGCTTGCGGCTGAAGGCCGGGATGATGTCCTCGTAGCAGATCATGGCGCCCATGCGCACGCCCTCGAGCTCCATGACATATGGCGTCTCGCCGGCACTGAAGGAGCCGGCCTCAGGGATCAGGTCGTAGATCCAAGGGATCTGGTCTGCGAATGGGATGCTCTCCCCGAACAGCAGGAGGTAGACCTTCTTGTACTCGTCGAGCACGCGCCCCTCGCGGTCGACCAAGAATGCGACGTTGAAGAGCTCTCGTTCCGACTTCGGAGACCGCAACAGCTCAGCATAGGTCTTGGTCACGCCTTGGGGTGCGCGGATGCTCACACCCCCGAAGAGCAGGGGCACGTCAAAGCCTCGCTGCACGGCGAACTGGCTCCAGGGCAGCGTTCCAGCCGTCCGGTCCGCGTCGCGGTCCGCGGCGAGCGGCTCATAGCCAGGCAGAAAATAGGTGACCTCGTCCGGGGGCACCCTCTTGAAGGGACAGGCGAGATGCGTCTCGTAGGCCTCTCCGCAACGAGATGGAAAGCCGCTGGGGAGGGGCTTGTAGCCATGGGCTCGAGCCGCGGTCGAAGCGGCGCGTTGAAAGGCATGCTGCACCTCGGGCCGATGGTGCAGATCGCGCCCAAAACCCACACGCATCGCGCGCATGGCCGGCAAGATCCCGTCGCGGAACCGGGGCACGAAGAGGGAGTCCAGCTCTAGAAGCAAGCTGTCATCGGTCTTCAGCGTGCTCCCCCAGATGTAGGGAGATTGGTAGCTGGACTCGGGCCAGACGATGAGGTCGACGCCCTCGAGGGCAACCTGGGCCGAGAGGTTCTGGTGAATCAGGATGTTGTTGTCGAGCTTCTTGGGGTCTTCCTTCTCCCAGATGCCGATGTCGCCCTCGACCATGCCGATGCGCAGCTTCTTGGCTTCATCCTGCAAGCGGTCGATTTGGTTGATGCGCAGTTGGCCCCAGCCGAGCATCAGCCCGACAAAGGCCAGCGCGCCGACAGCAAAACGCCAGGGCACAGGGTTCGAAGCTCGGCGTGTGGGATCCAAGAAGTGGGTGAGCAGCACGTAGAGCGCGGTGTTCACCAGCATCAGCTCGAGGGTGATGCCCAAGACGCCGACCAGCTCGGCGATTTGGATGGCGGGATAGAAGAGGTATTGGCTGTTGCCGAAGTACCAGGGGAAGAGCATGGGGAAGGTGAACTCGGCCACGAGCATGGCCGGGACGGCGTAGAGCCAGATGGGCAGCCTCGGCGCGTGCTTCGAGACCCACGCGACATAGCCAGCCCAGAGCGCGAAGACGAGGCCTTGAACGAAGCAGAGTACGATGCAGAGCGTCATGGCCAGCGTCGCGCTCATGTGGGCGAAGTCTTCGAGGAGGCCGCTGATCCAGTGGAATCCGCCGACGTTGGTGACCGTCCCCATCCAAGCCCCCCAAGCGAAGGCCTGCGATTTGGTGCGCCCTTCCAGTGCGAAGTAGAGGGGCACGAGGGCAAAGTAGGCGAAGGGCCAGATGTCGTAGGTTGGGAACGAGGTGAAGACCAGCACGCCGCTGACGGAGGTCAGCGCGAAACGCAGCAGGAACCCTGAGGCGCCCTCTTTGCTGCTCATGGAACGTGGAGACGGCGGGCTTTTCGGTGGAACCGAGAAGGTCTCCTTTTCTGTATTGTTGGGCGACTCTGCCAAACGTTTACTCATCCATTCCTCGACTTGGACTGTCGCTGACCCTCAAGGCGAGTGCCGACGCGATGATGCGGAAGGTCGCTGGCAGTTTTCCGGGGACCTCACCGTCGACGTCCAGATAGACATTCTCGCCCGTCATTTCCACTGTTTTGCCCTGATGCATCTCGAAGGCGCTGCGCCGCAGGTGCTTGCCCGCATAGACGTCACGGGCCCCAGCGACGCTCTGGAAGAAGCTGCTCTTGTGGTTGATGATGATGTCGAAGAGGCCGTCGTCCATCTTGGCTTGCGGCGCAAAGTGCATCCCGCCACCAAAGAACTGCCCATTGGCCACAGCGATGGTGGTCATCGGGCCCGCGATGGCCGGACCCTCGTCGATGCGAATCTCGATGCTGGGGTAGGTGTAGCGGGCCATGGCGCGCAGGGTGCCGATGAAGAAGCTGGCCCGGCCCCCGAAGAACTTGGTGGTGTGGTTGACCGTCAGATCGACCATACCGGAGAGGCCGCAGCTGCCGATGTTGATGAAGTAACGGTGGGCTGGGCCGCCGTCGAAGTCGACGAAATCGATGCGCCCGATGTCGACGCGCCAGTCCGAGCCGTCCTTCAGACGGCTGAGGTGGTCTTCGACGTTGCCGAAGGCGCCCACCGTGCGCCGCAGATCGCCGCCCGTCCCCATGGGAAAGAGCCCCATGACGGTGTCGGGGTTGACCGCCTTGTCGTCGACGATGAGGCCGTTGACCACCTCGTTGTGGGTGCCGTCGCCGCCGCACGAGACGACCAGCTTGTGGCCGACCTCCGCGGCCTCTCGGGCGATACGCGAGGCGTCGCCGGGCGCCTTGGTGAGCTCGAAGTCGACCGGCCCGAGGACTTCCTCGGTGCGCGCCTTGAGCGCGGGCCAATTCTTGCCGACCCGACCATTGGCCGCGTTGGGGTTGATCACGAAGAAAGGATTGTCAGGCATCGTCCTCTACTCCCAGCGCGTCGGCGAGCAACTCGTCCAACAGCATCAGCTTTGCGTCCCCCTCATAGTGGGACGCCACATGTCCACCACAGCTGCGCGAGGTGCGCACGAAGACCTCCCCTCGACCGGCGACGAGCTTGCGCGCCAAATTGGCCGCCGTCTCGGGCGCCACCTGCGGCAACCCTGCGCCCGCGCCGCAGCACCGCGACCATTCCTTCTTGTCGGGCATCTCCTCGGCCTCTCGCCCCAAGATCCAGCGCAGCAGGGCGCGGGGCGCGTCCGTGACACCGGCTCCCCGGGCCAGTGCGCACGAGTCTTGGTAGACAAAGACGCGGGCGTCTCCAGCCAGAGCGGACTTCAGGTCCGAGAGCACCAGGCCCTCCTCCATCAGCTCGGTCCAGTGGATGACTCGCTCGCCTCCACCCGCCGCTTCTTGGCGCCAAGCCGGCGTGCGCGAGGTCGCCACCAGCTCGTCGCAGTCGGTCGCCACGACGTCGAAGGACGCAAAGCGCTCGGCCAGCTGCGCGGCGTGGTCGGCGTAGAGACCGCGCTTGCCGTTGGCCAAGAGCGGCGCTCCACAGCAGGCCCAGGGGGACTCGACCAGCTGCACATCAAAGTGGGCGCGCTCGAAGATGCGCGCCATTCGCCGCACGGCTCCCAGGTCCCCTACCCTGCCCTCACAGGCCGGAAAGAATCCGACCCGCGACTCCTTCGAGAAGCCCAGGGCAGCGCCGTCCAGCCGCGAGCGCACTTCGGCGGCGCCAGTCACACCGACCTCCCAGCCCAGACCCAGACCCTCGTTACGGGCCCACTCGCGCGCCTCGAAGAGGGTCTTGGGCACGTGAATGCCATGCAGACACGCGGTTTGGCACGCCAGGCAGCCGGTGCAGTGCCCGAGCACGTCGGCCAGCTCGGCGTTCAGCCCCGGCCCGCGCACGGCGCGGGTCAGCAAATTCATCAACCCCCAAGGCGTGACCGTCTCGCGCGCCTCCTCGTGGGCGACAGGACACGCAAAACGGCACAGCTTCGGGCAGGTCGTGCAGTAGCTGAGGGTCTTGCGGTTGCTCGTCTCGAACTCGTTCATCGCTCGCTCCCCGCGTCGTTATTGCGTCACCGTTGGAGACCAAGGGGCGTCGGTGAGCTCGGCGGCGAGCCTTTGCAGCGCCTCACTGTCGCTCGGCAGAGAGGTCTGGACCGGCTCGGTCACAAAGGTCCAACCGAGCGCTTCGAGGGACGGCTCGTGCGCGGCGGCGCAAACACGGGCTCCAAAGGGTGTGAACCCGTCGAAGGTCAGCGCCGACCCAGGTTCGAGCACCAGAGCTGCGGCGGCGAGCAGGGTGTCGTAATGTCCGACGGCCTCGAAGACCGCATCGATCGGAGCTCGCTCGCTCGCTTCCACCGACGCGGCGCCTCGCTGCTGGGCGCGCAAGACCCAACCGTCCACGATAGCGGCGACGCCTGAGAAGACGAGGGTGAGGGTGGCGCCGGTCGTCGAGCCCAGCGCCGTCATGGTCGTCGGCCGCAAATCCGCGCGCAGCAGCGTCCTGGCGAGCGAGACGGCGTCTACCAAGGACCCGAGCTCGAAGACCACGGCGCGACGGGCCTCGGGCGCCCTTCTGAGCGCAATCGAGACCGAAGTGATGAGGCCGTGGCGGCCTTGGGCGCCGATGAAGAGGCCGCGCAAGTCGGGGCCCGAGGCTTTTCGCGGGGCTTGCAGGTAGCGGTACTCTCTGTCCGGGCCGTAGCGCGCGCTCAACCCGACACAGGCGCCGCGCAGGCCGGGCTGCAGGTAGGCCGGCGGCCATGGCCAGTAGCGGGCGAGCAGCCCCCCGAGGGTCGCGGAATCGGGCGGGCTGCCTAGGTGCTCGACCTCCATCTCGTGTTCTGCGGCCAGAGCCCTGAAGACCCCCCACGAGATGCCCGCCTCGACCTGCAGCACGAGGCTCTGGGGCTGCACGTCCAGGAGTTTGGTGAGCGAGCGCAGGTCGGCGACCACAATCTCCTTCTGGACGACGGCCTGCGGCCGCAGGTGATGACCGCCGCCGATGGGGCAGACCCAATGGTCGTGGGCGATGGCGTCGTCGAGGAGAGCGTCGAGCGATTCCAGGTTCGACGGACGGTGGAAGGCGAGGGGCTGTTGCGGCAGGCGGCTGAGCACGCCCGTGTTCCAAGAGCTCGGGCTCATGACTTGTCCCCGCGCATCAACGTCGCTGCGGGCCAGACTTTGCCTGGGTTGAAGACGCCCGCAGGGTCCAGGGCCAGGGACAACCCACGCATCAGGGGAGCGCCGCCGGGGTGATCTTCGGCGGTGAACGCCGACTTCGACTTGCCGACCCCGTGGTGATGCGCGATGGAGGCGCCCGTGGACGCGACGGCCGTCAGGCCGGCTTTCCAGGTGCGGTCGTAGAGTGCCAGGGTCTCCTCGAGGCAGTCGGCGAAGCCGGCGAAGGTGAAGTAGATGGAGCAGCCGTCCACGTAGGCGTGGCTGAAGTGCGCCATGCACAGGACGTGGGGCGCCAGGGCGTTCTTGACCGTGTGGTAGAGGTGCATGAGGTTACCCCAGTCGGTCGACACCTCCATGGTGTCCGAGAACGCCCCCGTGTCCATCAAGGGGCTCATCTTGTAGCTGATGTTCATGCGGTGGGAGTGCCAGTGTTCGCCTGGTCCTGCGCCCATGTCTTCGCCGAAGCGCTGTAGCCACTTCGCCGCCAGGACCGACTCGAGCGCCACGGCCTCCTCGTCGCCTTCGAAGCCGACGATGAGCAGGCAGCCGGAGGGCAGCAACGTGGTGGCGCGGCTGAGCAGCATCGGGGCACCGAGGACACGCCCCATGAGCCCGCGCGCGGTGCGCTCGACCAGCGCGCGCAACCCGCCGCCTTGGCCCGAGGGCGACGTCGAACGAATGCTCTGGTGGGCGCGCTCGAGGAGCCGGCTGAGGAGGCTGGATTCAGACGGCTCCTCGCCCTTGGAGGCCATGAGCGTGTCGATCTCGTCGTAGAGCCGCACCACCGCGGGCCGCAGACCGCCTTGCAGCAGCGCCCGCATGGCCTCGGCGCCCGCCTCGATGCTGGGCACGCGGATGCCGCGGTACCAGCGGTGCCGAGGAAGTGGGTGCAAGCGCATGAGCGAGTCGGTGATGACGCCGAGGGTGCCCTCGCTGCCGACGAGCAGCTCGAGGAGGTCGACGCCGTGCTGCTTGGCGCACTGAGCGGTGTCGAGCACCTCGCCGCCGCCGACCACGACGCGCAGGGACTCGACCATGTCCTCGATCTTGCCGTAGCGGCTGGAGTACTGCCCGGCCGAGCGGCCGGCGAGGTAACCGCCGACGGTGGAGCAATAGAGGCTCGAAGGGTAGTGGCCCATGGTCAGGCCCAGCCGTTCGAGCTCGGTTTCGAGGTGTTGCCCGATGACGCCCGGGCCGATGCGGGCGAGGTGAGTGTTCTTGTCGACCTCGAGGTGGCGAATGCGCTTCATGTCGACGGTGATCGCCGGGCTCTCGGCGAGCGCGCCGCCGCAGACCCCGCTGCCTGCGCCGTAGGGGATGAGAGCGACCTCGAAGGCCTCGGCGCAGCGCACCACTTCGGCGACCTCGGCCTCGTTGGCGGGCTGCACCACGGCACAGGGCAGGCGCGCCGAGGTCTTCCCGGCGCGGGCCTTGATCGTGCTGCGTGGCCAGAGGTCGCGGGCGTAGGCGACGCGGTCGGGCTCCGAGCACAAGACGTGGCGCCGGCCCGCGATTTTCTCGAGGGCGTCGACCATCCCAGCGGGTCCGAACTGATCCTCGTTCATCTCTGGCCTCACGCCTCGCTCGGCGGTCTCAGCGACGAGCGACGGCCTCGGGAGGCCGCCGCATGCCATTGGCAAAAATTTGTCCACAGGAAGCCGGCCGCAGGACTGGCAGGCACCGAAATCACTTCGCTGGCATCAAGGTGATGCCCTCGAAGAGCTCGCGCATCTCGACCTCGATGGCGTACTTGCGCTCGCCGAGCTCGACCAGCTCGCCGTCGATCTTGGCCAACTCGTCCTCGACGCCCATGAGCTTCTTGACCAGAGAGTCTTTCAGGCTCTCGTTGGCTTTGGCGGTGCCGAGGACCTTGATGTTGTTGCGCAGATCCTGAGCGCGATAACGGAGCTCGTTCTGGCGCTCGGCGAGGGTGGCGCGGCGGAACTCGTTGTCCCCGACCTCTTTCTTCTTGGCAAGCACTTGCTCGAGCTGGGCCTTGACGCTCGGATCGGCGCTGGTGTCCGAGAGGTAGAGCTCGAAGATGGACTGGGTGCTGGAGTCGAGCAGGGTCATGGTCTGGGTCGTACGGCTGCGTTGGACGACGCTCTCTTTGGTGATGTCGTTGGGCACGACGTCGACTTTGACGAAGTAGACTTCGCCCTGGGCGATGGCGCGCTCGGGCTGGTCGATTTCGAAGCCGTTGACCTTGTCGACACGCAGGTAGAGCGGGATGCTCTCTTCCTGGTTGTTGGTGATGGTGAAGTTGACCTTCTGCAGCTGGTAGGACTCGACGGTGATGATGCCGTCCTTGATCTTGAGGAGCTTCTGCTCCTGTTGGCCCCAGTCGTAGACCTGCTCGACATGGATGCTGGGTTCGAGGGAGTAGGGGATGAAGACGGTCTGCTCGAGGCCGATCTGGTTGGTCATTCCCTCGCCGACAAATGTGGAGTCTTTGTAGATGGTGAGAGGGCCCTTCTCGATGACGAACTTGGTGGTGTTGTTCATGCGCACGGCGCGGTAGGGGTGAGTGGCTGCGCGCGCCGAGCCGCTGCTGGGGTCGAAGAGGAAGATGTCTTCTGCATCGACGTCGTCGTTGATGATGGCCACCAGGGCGCTGGAGCGGTCGGGCACGGTGACGGGGACGCTGACGTCGTAGCGGAAGAGGGCTCCCATCTGCTCGCCGGTGGCGTTGGCGACCATGGAGTCTCTCATCATCTCGCCGGTCATGCCTTCGGCGCGGCCGTAACCTGACCCACCGAGAGTGTCGTATTTACCGTCGTAGTCGCCGCCCCAAGCCTCTTCGGGCATGGGAGCGGGGGCGGAGGTCGCGCCAGCCCTGCGCTTGGCGGATGGGGCCCGTGCGACGCTCTCGTCGGCGTAGGACCTCTCATTGAACGCCTCGACGGCCTCAGGGGGCGCTTCGGCGTTGGCGGTGTAGGTGCGCGAAGTGAGATCGGCACGCTGGGGCAGGCGCGGCGAGTGCAGATCGACCACGAAGGAGATGGGAGCGCCAGCGGTCAAGGACAGCTGGATGTCATCCCAGCTCTCGCCAGAGACGTTGTCGATGACGGCCCAGCCCTGCAGCCGAACCTTGTTCTTCTTGTCGAAGACCAGTCGATAGGCGGGCTTCCAGGTGGGCATGGCGACGACGTAGCTCATGATCAC
>Ga0210044_10007829_pt1 | contig 13490 bp, 11 predicted proteins | sample CryGey13umfilter_2_FD_183959 | JGI IMG/M metagenome (GOLD analysis project Ga0210044, IMG submission 183959) | Groundwater microbial communities from aquifer in Utah, USA - Crystal Geyser 4/9/14 3 um filter (SPAdes) (version 2) | ecosystem: Environmental > Aquatic > Deep subsurface >... | reverse complement strand
GGACGCGCGGGGGTAGCCTGTGGATCGGAGAAGGCAGAGGCCGACGGATTGTCCGTCGGCGCTCAAACGCCGGATTCACCTGAATCAGGAAGGGCCCGTCGCAAGACGCCCCGAACGCCGCAACCCAATGTGGAGCAGGCGGTCATGCCGCCTGAGACCTCGCATGATGGAAGCGGAAGCTCTCGACTTTAGTCGAGAGAGCTTTCACAACATGTAAAAGACGCGGGGAGGAGCGCGACGAAGACGTCGTGATCGCGCGCGGCGGCATGCCCGTCGCCCGCATGGCGCCGGCGGCGCCTGGAGGAGCGTTCCGGATCGGCATGGCCGACGGCGTGGTGGCCCGCCGCCCGGATTTCCTTGAGCCACGGCGGACGACGAGCCGAGGTCGCGGGAATAACGGTCGTCCTTCTGGACACGCACGCTTGGGTCTGGACACTGTTCTCCTCGTCGTCGCTGAGCGACATCGCCCGCAAGGCGATCGAGACGGCGCAGACGGTGCTCGTGGCGCCGTGCAGCTTCCATGAGATCGCCATCAAGCACCACCTCGGCAAATGGCCCGAGGCGGGCGACATGGACTGGTCCGCCGTGATCCCTTCGACCGCATGATCGCCGCCACGGCGATAGAGATGAACTGCCCGGCCATCTCCAGAGACAGTGCGGTCGATGAAATCGAGGGGCGGTTCGGCTCGCGTGGCCGCGCCTGGCAGACCCCGCGGCGAGGCGCGCATCAGCCACTCAGCCTGCCGATGCCGACAACGTCGGTGTGGCGCCAGGTGTAGCGCCGCTTGACCCAACGACTGGGAACGCCTCGCCTGACGGCTTGGAACGCCCCGCCCAACGGCTGGGAACGCCTCGCCTGACGGCGAGGCCAGAACCGTGACTTATGTCTGCGGCGTGGCGGCGTCAGCATGGCGGCGGGCGAAAAGCCCGCCGACGCTCTTGACCGTAAACGACGCGACGGCGCCAAACATGGCCATAATCGCCCTCGATCGCATCTGCCGCGCGCGAAACATCAGCGCAGCGGTCTCGGACGGGGTTGGGGCCTTGAACGCCACAACAGGATTGGTGCTGGTCATCTTACATCTCCAATCGCCGCTATAAAACGCGACTGTGAAATATATGGGAATGCTATGCTGCAACGCAGCACGCCAAGCCATGCCAAAACCACATAGCCGGGCGCCAGCTCAAGTAGTCCTGCATGTTTTAAGCGATTTCGGCAAAGATCTCCAGAAAGGAGATTTATTATTTGCAAGCAGTTTCGCTTTTCTAAAGCGCGCCAATTTATACTGAACTATTGACCAAAGAAATGGAGACACCCAATGATCATGAGTCCGACCGCTCGCCGCGAACTTCTGGCCTCAGCTACCGATTTTGCAGTGGCCGCTGCAAACTCAAGCCTCCCGAAGATGCTGAAGAACGCGGAATTCGAGGGCGTGGAGATCCTCCAGGACGCCATGCGCGATCTCATGCGCGAGGTAGGCGCCGCCGGAACCATGACCCGCAACAAGGAGACCGGCGTATTCGCCGTCGACATCGACGCGGTCGACATCAAGAGCCAGCAGGTCGATCCGGCGCCGATCTCTCACGCCTACATGACGGCGATCGAGGCGCACGTCGCCATGCGGGACCCTCTGATCGAGGCTGACAAGTACTTCGCAAACGACATGCGCTCCTACTTCGAGAGCGACGTCGACCGTCACGTCACTCTCGCGCGATCGAGCGAAATCCAGATGCTTTCCAAGGCGGCTGAGTTCTCCGTCTACGCCGCAAACTCCGGCGTATCCTCGATCCTGAAACGAGATATCGAGAATGGCGACAACCCCGAGCTCGGCCAGATGGCCACCGACACCCGCAACGTCGTCGCGTGGATGTGGCGCGCCGGCGTGATCACCAAGGAGACCGAAGACTCCAATGTCGCCTTCAATCCCGACACCTTCACCATCGCCACCACACGCAAGGACGTCGGCGTCGTGCTCTCGGCCTTCGACAGCGCAATCTTCGAACATTACAAGCACGCCAACACCCTGCGCGACGCGGGCTTTGGGGAGTACGTCGACGGCCTGATCGACAGGCGCCTTCTCGACCCCCAGAACCCATGGGCTGGCATCATGGATGTCAGGGATCAGCGCGCGCACGCCGTGACCATGGCGGCGCTCAGCGCAGTGGATGCCCTCGCCAGGGCGCCGGAAGAGATTCCTTTCGCCAAGGGCATCGACGCCGACGCCCAGTCCAGCCTCATCGCCGCCCTTTCCACAGCCGGCTACCTTGTTCCTGGCGACAATCCGATGCGCACCGAACCGCTTTCCCAGCAGACCCCGCGTGGCTCGCTTGAGGCGTTCGGCGACATCCACGTCGCCGCGGCGCAGATGGTCGCCAACTACGAACCCAAGACCACGGCGGACAACCTCAAGGAGGCGGCCCTGCACGTAGCCCTTGGCGAGATGAAGGAAGCAGTCAAGGACTATGGCCGCGGCGTCTACGATGCGCCGACGCGCACCAACCTCAAGCGCAACACCATGATGATCCAGGGCGATCTCATGCCCGGGGACGCGGAGATAACCCACAACGTCTTCGAGGCGTTCTATCAGCTTGACAAGAGCGCGCAGGAAGACCCGGGTGACATTCACAGCGTACAGGTTCCGACGCGGCACATGCGCACCCTGCAGAAGGCTATCGCCACCTATGACGACAACAAGGTGACTTTTGCGTTGAATGACGGCGACCTGAATATCCCCGGCATCTCTCCGAAAACGGCCAAGAACATCGACCGCGCCGTGACCGCCTTCCGCGACGGGATCGAAATCCCCGACGCCGCGCCCTCGCATGACGCCGGCGAGACCGACGGCGATGACGCCGAAGAATTCGTCATGAATGACGAAACGCTGACGGCCGCCTTCGATCCGATCAAGGACGAATCTGATCGAAAAGAAGAAATTCTCGACATCATCGGGGCCGATGGCGGCGGCGCCGAGAAGGACGGCGGAAAGTCGTCCCGCTGGACAACCATCACCAGAAACACACTGGATGATTTCAAAGCGCGGGCGGATGACATTCTTCAGACAGGGGCCTTCACGGCGCTTGCGGTCATCGCCGGCATTGATGACGAAAAGAACATCGGGTCCATGGCGCAGCGCACCGATCTCGCCAGCTATGGCAGTGCGTCCGACGCGATGTTCTCCTCGAAGAAGCGCGCCGACAGCAACATCGAGAAGGTTTCTGAAAACATGTCCTGGGCGGCGTTCCAGGCCCTGAACCCAAAGACCCGCGCAAAAATCCCCGCCGTTGTGAAATTCCACGGCAGCAATGGCGTTTTCAGAGACATGCCGTCAAGCTTTGGCGTCGCCGCCGAAAAGAAGGTCGATTACTACATCTTCGGCAAGACGGGGAAAGCGCTCAGCGCCGACGAAAAGACGTCCACCGAAGCGCGCAAGGCGCTGCGGGCGGCGGAGAACGCGATCATCGTCGCACCGACCGAGCGCGATGCGGCGGCGTTCAGAGCAGCGTCGGAGAAGTTCAACGCGGCGGAGCGGAAGCTGGTCAAGATGGCGATGGAGCGCAAGGCGCAGCCCGTCTCGCTGCGCGAAGCCGCCTTCGCCACCACAGCCGTCGCCGACATGCTCGACACCATTTCGCTGGCCTCCGGCGGTTCGGCGCCACGGCGACAGGATGTCGCCGTCTACGCCTTCGCGCCAAAGGGCGGCCGACAGGGCGGCGCCGACAGCAAGGATGCGTCGATCAGCACGTGGGGGCCGATTTCCCTCGTTCATGAAGACGCGCCGATGGTCTCGGTGTTCTCGCACAATCTTCCCAATCCCCTGGACAGGAAATCCCAGGAGAAAGTCGATCGCGCCAGGGAGACGCCCAAACCGAAGCTTCTCGGCCACATTCCCGTGGCGATGCTTCAGGAGGCTGTAAGGGTTGGACGGGATCAGACTGTGATCAACTTCAACGAACTCACGCCCGTGTCGGCCACCTCGCGCGCGGCAGTCAAGGAAGCCGAGAAAGAGGCGGCGACGAATAAGTCGGTGCGCAAACGCTACGACCAGATCACGCTCAGCTGATCGCGCCCAGCCGGGCCGCGCGATATCGTCGGCAATAGCGAAACACCAGACCAAGGGTCCGAAGCCACAGGCTCCGGGCCCTCTTCTCTGTCTGCATGGCGGCCAATCTGACGACACACAAGACCCCAGCAGATCTGACGGCGGCGATCGCGGCAAGCCCAGCGAAAGATCGCCGAAAGCCCAGCGAAAGATCGCCGAAAGATCGTTCTGCGGCGTCTTTTTTTTACTTAAGAGCAGGGAAAAAGGTCCTATCTACCTTGATGACGGCGGGCGGGGCTGACGCTCGAACTGCGACGAGCCAAAGGAGAAGACATGAACTATCCTTCGCAGGACTCGCCGATCTACAACGGCCTCCCCTGGACGATCTTTCCGATGGCCGGCGCCAAATCTGGCTACCGGTCGGTATCGGACACGACGCCTGGCGGCTACCTTGTCGAACAGATCGACCAGTCGCGCTGGCGCGGGCGCTACGGATATGAAAAGAGCCCTGGGCGCCCTAACGTCGAGATCGGCGCTTTCACCGACGCCGCGCTGGCCATCCTCGCCTGCGAACGGCATGACTTCGCCTTTTGGTCATCGACACGCAAACGCGGCGCGGTCGCCCCCCGCTTCGGCGGCTCGGAGCACGTGCGCAACTATGTCCAAAGTCTGGACGCAAGCGACCGGGACAGGCTTCTTCCCCTGATCCTGGGAGATCACGTCATGTCTGACGGCGTCTCGTTCTCGGAGCGCGCCAGCTTCATGGATGTGACCAAAGGTTCGCTGCGCCAGGACAAGGATGGATCACTGCTGCTCACCCTCTCGATCCCCGCCAGCAAGATGCCACTGTGGCTCATGGAAAAGAAATCAGGCGGGCAAGTCTGTATAGGCATCGCCGACGGCGAGGATCCGATGACAGAGGAATGGCGCGAAAGAGGCGCCCGCGCCATGCGCAGGATATTCGCCCTCGAATCCGACAACAGTTTCCAGCATTGGCTCGCCGTGCGCTATGATCGCTGGTCGATGGTGCGCTCCGCGATAGAAATCAACTCCGACGCAGTCAAGGAAGCGGTCGGCGAGACCATGCTGAGATTGTGCGGATGTCCTTCTCACAAGCACCTGTCCTTCAACCGGGATGCGATCATGCGCTTTGAGCGATACGAGGCGGAGTTTTACGCCGACACCGCCAGAATGGCCGAAACGCCATGACTTCAAACAACAAGGGCCACAGACCCACAGGCTGGCCGGGACGCCGATCCACACGCGAATACGCGACAGAAACCGGCTCCCCCGGAGAACCGGCCCGCAGCAGACTCGAAGGCGGAAACAGCGCCGGCGCCAGGAATGCAACGGCGCTCGACCCGTACGATCTGGACGCCATCATTTTCGGAGCATTCGATGGGCGCGGCGGGCACAAGGCTCGGGTGGCGGAGACCTACGCACGTTTCGACAGAATGCTTGCCGATGAAATTCAGATCGGCGGCGGGGCGGAGGCGGCTATGGAAAACCTTGCCCTGGCGCTGCGCTCGATAGCCAAGCAGAGGCCGTATTTCGAGGTTGCAATCCTTGGAAGGATCGCATGGATCGCCCACGAGATCATGCTCAGGGCAGGGCAGGGCGATCTGCCTCACAAATCCAGCGGTGTCGAGATCACGAGGACCGCCAAAAAGAGAGAATGCGCCGCCGTCTGGCGGCGGATGGCGCGTGTCATCCACGCCGAGATTTCCTGGCGCGCCCTCGGAGCCGAGCCGAAAACGACAGACCAACTCGCATCCATCCTTATCGGAGAGATCGGACTCGGCAGAACGCCAATGATGGCGCTCGACGGCGCTGACTGGCGAGTGACAGTAAGAAACACCAACACAAGAGGAACCGGAGCGGCCGACGCGCCCCGGCGCAAGGGCTGGCTGAGAAGCCTGTTTTCGTAATAAACGCCGTCGGCTCCATCTACTCCAAACGTCGGCGGCGGCGAACCCAGAGGGGACAGACCATGAAAACAAATCCACGAACCCAGGCGTCCACCGTCAAGGCGGCCGCCGTCCACGAGACCGCCAGCGCCGCCATCAGCGCGGCGCGATCCATCGCCGTCCTTGTTGGCGCCGTCCTTCTCTCCATCATCGGCGCCGCGCAGGCGCCCGCGCAGGAGGGCCGGGATCTCCCGTCTTACGCCCGGCAGATCGGCAACGATGAAATCGGCGCAGGCGCGCGCGATATCGCGAAACTCCTGGAGAGAAGCCTGCCGTTCACCGACGAAGACGGCGAGGTCTTCGATGGGGTTTCTGTCGCGCAGCACAGCGCCATCGATATGCCAATGGTCCTGTTTCATGTCGTCGTTCCGACGGACATGAAAGACCCCGTCGGCGCCGACTTCCTCGACTGCAGTCATCAAACGGTAAAGATGCTCCTCGACGGCGGAATCCTGGTTGGAAAGGTATTTCGCAGTCAGGACGGCAAGCCCATGGGCGATATTTACTACGGCCCATGGGACTGCGAAAGCGGCGGCGAGGATTAAGCTGCGCACCGGCGTCTCGGCATCTCCCTTCCTGGCTCAGGAGATGCCGAGACCTCTCGACGGATAGGCCACAGCGACCACCCGCCGCTCACAGCCCACCCGCTCAATCTGAATGATCGCGCCGATATTGCGGGCGATGTTTTCCTCCATCGCGGCGTCATTGGATCCCGATGTTCCAGACAGGCTCATGTTGTTGACGATCGCCCGGATCGCCTCGCGCGGCGAATTCGCATGGATTGTCGAGACGATCGGATGCCCCTTTCCCATGGTTGCATAAACGCCGGCGGCGTTACCAATCGAGATCTCGCCGCAGACGATCCAGTCTGGCGTCAGGCGCACGATACTTTCAAGAAGCATGTTGTAATTGAGCGCGTTCGACCCCCTGTTGCGCGGCGCCATCAGGTGCAGACGGTTGGCGTGCGGCACCGACAACTCCCTGGCGTCTTCTATGGTGATGATCCTGGCGGCCAGAGGAATGCGATCGATCAGACGATTGACGAAGGTCGTCTTGCCAGTGGATGTCGCGCCTGAGACCAGGATACTTTCCTTCCTGGCGATGGCGCTGCAGATGCCGGCCAGCGCGGCGGCGTCGGCGGTAAAGCTGTCAAAGGCGATGGGCGCGATCTCGGTGGCGACACCCTCGCTGAGGCCATAAGACCCGAAGGTGATCGACTTGTCCGCGATCAGCGATCGAACGGCGATACCAACGCCGCGACGGTCTCCAAGCTCATAGCGCACGTTCTGCCCGAGAATACCCTGGAAACGAAAAGGAAGCCCTGGAACCTCGCACGACACGACAGGAACATCAGTCTCGTCAAATCTCGCCGAGTTGATGTTCGCCAAGACCTTGCAGACGCGCAAGAGATACTCGTAGCTCAATGCCGCGTCGTCATGCTCTTCCCAGTCTCCACGACGCATCTTGGTCCAGATGCGTCCGGGAGTGTTGACGACAACCTCCTCCATGCCGTCGCGGCCGAAATAGGCCGAAAGCTTCGACATCATTTTCATGGCGATGTCATTTGGATCGGCGGTCAGCATACGGTTCTCACTTTCTGATCGTTCGGACCTGCCGGTCCAATTTCACGTCAGCCCACCATCACGTCAGTCCACCATCACGTCAGTCGTCAGAGCGCAGGGGCCGCGGCGCCGACAGGCGCCACGCCGTTCTGAGCGCCCGGCTGATAGGCGCCTGGCTGGGACGCACCCGCCTGAGCTGGACTGACCGGCGGCGCAGCCCCCACCCCGACCGGGGCCAGGTCAGGGTTAGGCTGGCGGATCTGCGCCCTGATCCTTTCCTGCACGAGCTTGTCGATCTCGGCCTGCGTCATCTGGCGAGGTTCTCCCTGCTCTGACGCAGGAACGCCATTGCGCACAAAAAACCTGCGGCCATCGACCACCACAACAGGGCCCGGCGCCGCCCCGGGAGTCCATGGCTCAAGAAAAGTCGCCGGATTTTGCTGCGGCTCGGCGCGGGCGAGAGGTTGCGAGCCTACGCGCCAGACCATATCGGCGATCTGGATATCATCCTCACTATCAGGAAAATAAACATCTTCCCTCAAATTGACATCAATGCGACTGCCGGCGGGGACCGCGGTCACACGACGAATATCGCGAACCTCGGCGATGATGCCCTGAACAGTGTTCCGAATTCCTTCGGTGGCGATGCGAAGACCCTCATTCGTCGGAGACTTCGTCTCAGTCGTCCGATTGGTTTCGTCGTTTGTCTGAAGTCCCTCGTCCTTGCCAAGGGTGGCGATCGCCACCCCGCTCAGCACGTCAATCATGCTGGAAAAGACCGGGAGAACATACTGATCGTAGAACGGAACGAATTCGTAACCGAGAGCGCCGCCATAGCCCATGGCGTCGGCGGTTTCACTGCGCCCTTCTCCAAGGGTAACCGACCTGCCGTCCGTGGTTATGATCCGCGACCAGCCGATGCTGACGCGCTCCGACGCAAAAGCGCCGCACGAACCGATAATTCGCGACCCGGCCGGCACCAGCGGCCTGGAACCGGTCGTCGAATACACGTCGCTCTCAACCACGGCCACGACCTGGCCGCACATGATATTGGATACCGGCGTCTCAAGGATCGCCTTGATCACCCTGTCGGCCGTCAGGATATTCGTCCTGTCGACCGGAAGGGACGCCTTGGCCCATGGAATATTCTCATCATAGCGAGTGTCCGACGTCCTCTTGACGACACGCGCCTGCTGCGCGCCAAACACCTCAGGGTCCCGCGGCGCCTCCGGCTTGCTCCGCGTGATGCGGACAAAGCCGCGGGCGGGAGAGGCCCGGTTCGACGCCGCAGCCGGACCGCTGCGGAAATACCGCTTCGTCACATCCATGGCGGACGGGCCAGTCGGGGAAACCGGCGCCGGATCAGCCGCCTCCGCCGGCGGCTCCTCCGCCGGCGCGTCCGGGACGCGCGCAGGCTCTGGCGGCGGCGGCGCGGCGACACGAATGGCGATCGGCATCTCGATCCGGCGGCCCTCTCGCTCGGAAACCTCAAAAAGAACGACGCTTTGAAAGAAGCCCGGGTCCATCGACTTGAAGGCAAGGTTGATCGCGCAGGAGTCGCCGGCATAAAGCTCCTGCTCCAGGCAGGACTGCTGGACTTCAAAACCAGGAATCTGACCCAGCGCCTCGATCCTGGACACCGACCCTGCCTCGTCGCCCGCATTCTTCAACTGAACCGTCATGGATCGCGACTCTCCGACCAGCATTTCAATCTCGACACGCGGCTGATCCAGCACGAAGCTGGCGCCGGTTCGGGAGCTCTTGCGCAAAAGGTCGGTGACGCGATCGAGAACATCGACGCGATTTTCATCGAGCTGGGTCGATGTCGGGTTGTTGAGGTCGACGTTCTGAGCCATCGACGGCGGCGGGGCGAGCATAAAGAAAGCGGCGCACGAACCAAGCAGGCTGCGGCGGACAAGACCCAGTGCGCCAATATTGCGATCCATGGCGGCGCGGCGCATGACGACACGGCCCGCGACGACGCGGCCTGCGACAACCGCCGCCCGAAGGAGGCTTTGCGCAACCGCCCCCCGAAGGGAGCCCAGGGCGGCGACAGGGGTTGTTATTGCCATGGTGATCCTCATTCGCGAGCCGCCTGTTGCGGACTTTCCGGTACGGAACGACAGGAAAACAGCGCCGCTAGTCATCCTTCTGGATGAGGCAGACGATCTTGCGGCCGGAGCGCAGCACGAAGTTTCCGATCGCCTCGATCACGACGACTTCGCCATGATCGCCGATCACCCGCGTATTGACCCTGCCTTCGACATCGTCCGAAACCCTGAAAATCGCAGGGCGATCGGTAACCCCCGCAGGGAAATGCAGATAGGTCCAGCGACCGTCTGTATAGACGTATTCCGGCGCGATGATCTTGTCGCCAGGGGCGACCTCGAACATCCGCATGGTGAAGAACCTGCGGTCGAGCGGCACGGGTTCGTCGCCATTGCTGATCGATCCTTTGAGCGAGAGGTTTTCCGCCGGAGCCGGCGCGCCATCCATGGCGGAAACGCCGTCCTGCGGGCCGGCGACGCTTGCGCGGAACCCGCCGCTCATCACGCCGCGACGCTCGTCGTTGAACCAGTCGGCGCGACCCTTGGACGGGGCGGCCTGCACAAAGATATTGATGTCGGTGATCGCGCGCGTGTTGCGCCCCTCACTGCGGATATAGAAGCTGTAGACGTTGCCTGACGCGCTGAGCACGTTCAACGTGGCGTCCGACCCGATCTGGAGCGGCTTGACGCCGACAACGTTGGAACGCAGGATGATCGCCTCCAGAACACTCTGGTCGCCGATCATCACATCTTCCACCGCATCCCAGTCCGGGAGAATGATGTTCGAAACAAAGCCCTCGCGAATGCGCACCGGCATCACAAGATCGGCCGACCACTGAAACCGCACCACGCCAGGGGCGGTCTGGCCATCCGGCATGTTGTCGAACGGTCGGCTCCAGGCGGACTGAACCGTGCCACGCGGATCGAGGACGCGATGCACGCTGTCATAATCGCCCGCCAGCTGGCGGCCGGCCTGGCCCATGATCGCCTCGTTGCGCACGGACACCTGGCCTGCGAGCCGCTCCGGCGCCTGAGAATCCTCGTCGATATAGAAAAACTCTTCCTGGGGCTGGGGGGCGGATACGACGGCGCCGGCGACGCCTCCCGGACCCTGCGCGCTCACATCATAGACGCGCTGGTTGAGCGCTGCGGTGTTGACGCCGCCAACCTGCTGAACAGGCGGCTGAAAGGCGCCCTGAGACGCTGTCGGGAGCGGCGGCGTCGGGAGCGGTGCAGCCTGGTTCTGCAGGGCGGGCGGCTGCGGCAGACCGGGGCGAACCGGCAAGCTCTGCGCTTGCGCGAAAGAGGACCACCCCAGCGCAAGCGCGCCAAGGGCGATGCCGGCGGCGCCATGGTGAACCGCAAGGCGGACACGGGCGACAAGACTGGCGCTGCGCATCAGTTTTTCTCCGAAATGAGGAAATTGAGAACCGTGAAACCGGTCGGATTGATCAGCAATTGCTCATAGGTAAGGCCCGTGAGAGGCAGAAAGTCGATATCGAGCGTCACGGCGATCTCGATCGGCTCGCCAAGCTGGCGATTGCGTTCGTTGAACGTCGTAACCCTTGCGTCGACAACATAAGTCGATCCGATCTTGATCGGGGTCACGTTGATGATTTCCGCCCTGACCTCGCCATCGAGCTCCCGGATCGCACTCACCTTCGCTTCGACCTCGTCTACGAAACGATCATACTCGTCCGTGGCGCTCATCAGCCCGATCATGCCCTTGGCTCCCCACCGGGCGCGCAGGACTTCATCCGAACGCACGACCTCAAGGCGGCTCACGACATACTCGCGGACAAGCTTCTCGGTCAGGATGTCCTTGGCGTCGAACACGTCCTGAATGGGCCGGATCGCAGCCGCGATCCGGCCCTCATCGGCGAGCTGCACCAGAAACGGGCGCACTTCCTTGAGCGGGAACAGGCCGACGATCACAAAGCCCAGCACCAGATTCAGCAGGAGCGAGCCGAAGAGTCCGAACGACACCGAGCGCAGCGCCATCGTCATGCGCTTCTCGCGCAAGGTCTGGATATTATACTGGCCAAACACAGTCTCTCCCTGCGTCATGGCGCTTTCGACGCCGTCGGCGACATCGACAGATGTTTTGGAGAGGCGGAGCTTTTTCATCTGGTCAGCCCATCGACGACGGGATGATCATCGGAATCTCGGCGCAGGCGCATGGCGATTTCTTGAGGGTCTCGATGCTCGTGCCGACGCCAACAGCCGGCTTGATCTCGTTCGATTCCAGCGCGGACTCGCACCCGGCGGCCATGACGGCAAGACCAAGCACGCCGACCCTGATCGCCACACGTCGAGCCACAGACGCTTTTTTCCAGCTATCGGTCATCCGTAAATTCTCCTGAACGGTTATCGCCACACAGGACCAATATTTGTTCAACACAGGAGATGCAAAAAGGCGCGCCGCGATGTTTCTCGAAAAGGCTTCCGAAAAGACCAGCGAGCAAAACCTTGCGAGGGCAGGGGTCTTTGATGAAATCAAAAAATACAACAGAATCCAGGCATGGATGACGTTCGCCTCCGTTGTCGGATTTGTGCTGAGCTTTTTGCTGATCGTTCCGGCGCACATCATTTTTTTTGGCCAAGCCCCGTTCGACGAGCGGCTGGCCAGCGTCGCCGGCTATTTTCAAAGCCTGGTGGACGGCGCCCGCTTCGGAACCGGCGTAACGCTGCTCGACTGGGCCGGAACTTATTTCGGCTGGTATCATCAGCAAATTCTCGCGATGATCAGACAAGACCCGGCCGGGCCATCCCTGCTGGCCGCCAGCATCATTATTGCCAGCATGCTCTCTGTATTGATGCCAATTTCAATGATCAAGCCGATGACCGCCCATCTCAGCAGAACGCCGAAGATTTTCGGCGACACCCGATGGGCCGACGACCGCGACATCGACTCCATGTCCAAGCGCGATCTGGTCGGCTTTGACGGAAAGCTTTTTATCGTCGGCAAACTCAAGAAAAAAATGATCCGCATGAAAGAGACGCTCAGCGTTCTTCTTTTGGCGCCGCCTGGAACCGGTAAGACAGTCGCCTTCATCGTCCCGTCAGCCGTATCGATGGACACGTCCTGCCTGCTGCTCAACGACCAGAAGCCAGAGCTTTTTTTCATGACGTCAGGGCACCGCGCGGGCCTCGGCGACGTATTCCAGCTCATGTGGTCGGCCACCGACATGCCGGATGGCGGCTGGGTCACGGAAGAGCAGGCAAGTCTGATATCGCCCGGACTGATTGAACATGACGAAAAGGGCAAACGCATCGTCAACGCTGAAGGGGCGGTGCGCACAAAGCCGATCTTCTTTCCTTCCTGGAATCCGATCGGCCCCGCGTCCATCCCGTCGCCGGGACCAAGGCGCGACCTCTATATCGAACGCCTTGTCTCGGTGCTCTCTCCCGATCCCACCGGCGGCGGCGACAAATTCTGGACATCGAAGGCGCGCGCCGGCCTGATCGGCCTGATCCACTACCTCGCGGCAAAGGTCGAGATGGGCGGATCGGACGAATACCCCAATGTCACACACGACGGCATTCCTGAAAAATGGCGCGGCAAGGAGCCATCCCTGCCGTTGCTCGTGGACTGGTTCACGGAGGCGCAGAACCTTCAGGGCGACGCCGAAGGCGACGACCCGCTGCGCGAAGTGTTCAAGGCTGCGATCAAGGACGCGAAGATCATGGAGGAGGCCTACATGGTCAAGCACGGTCTCTCGATCATGAACCGCGCGATCGTCGAGCTCACCGCGCTGATGAACGCGCCAGACAAGACCAGAGGCTCGATTCTGGCGACCCTCGACGAGGCGCTGAATCCGTTCAAGAACGAGGCGGTTCGCCAGCGGACATCAAGCTCTTCATTCTCGTTCT
>Ga0210044_10007828_pt1 | contig 13491 bp, 10 predicted proteins | sample CryGey13umfilter_2_FD_183959 | JGI IMG/M metagenome (GOLD analysis project Ga0210044, IMG submission 183959) | Groundwater microbial communities from aquifer in Utah, USA - Crystal Geyser 4/9/14 3 um filter (SPAdes) (version 2) | ecosystem: Environmental > Aquatic > Deep subsurface >... | reverse complement strand
CGCCACGACCTGCTCGACGTGCTGAAGGACGAGACGTTCTGGCCCTACAAGCGCTGGGCCGCGCTGGGCCGTGAAGGCGCTGGCCGCCCAGGGCAAGAAGGCAGAGGCCATTCGCCTCGCCGAGAGCAGTCGCAGCCCCTGGGCCAGCGACCTCGACATCGATCGGATGTGCGAGGAGATGCTGCTGACCTCGGGGCTCACCGACGAGGCCTACCGCCGTTGCGGTCTTCGGGCGAACCAGGCCGGCACCTACCTCGCGCTCGCGGCCAAGGACGCGAAGCTCTTCGACGAGGCCATCGCGCTGGCCAACCGCACTCCCTGCTCCCCACAGACGCTGACGCGCGCCGCGTGCGGCACTGGGCCGAGGGGGGCGAGACGTCGGCGCCCAACACGATCATGCTGTGCGATCGATGCCACTATTTGGTCCACGAGGGCGGGTTCACTGTGAAGGGGACTGCACCAGACGGTCTCGCGTTCCGCGATCCACAGGGGCGTGAGCTGTCACATGTCGCGCGCTCCGCTCCGCACTCCGGGGAGGCTCCCCCCCTCCGCGCGCTTGGTGCGCTCCCCGACGATCCGGTGGCCGCACTGCAGGCCGAGCACGCGGCCCGGGGCCTCGCGATCGACGCCGGGACGTCGGAGATCCGCTGTCTTCAGGTGTCTTGTTTGTTATCAGGTCGAGCCGACTAAACTCCCGCCGGGCTGCCTCGTAACATTGCGCCGCGACGGCCCGGCGCTTGGCGTTGATGTGCCGCGACGACTTACCGCCCCCTTCTGCTCCGCCTTGGTTCGGCGCTCGGTTGGAGTCTCGACGGTGCCGGTGTCATCTGCATTCGTATCAGAATCGGCCTCTGCATCCTCGCCATCGTTGCCTGACTTGGCCTTCTTCGCGGCCAGCTAGCTCTGGACTATTCCATCCAGAGACTTCGTCGCCGTCACCTCGAGCGCGATCTTGGCCGCCAGCGGCAATGCGCGCAAGGCAGTAAGCGCCGAGCTGGCGCCCGCGCTCACTTCGCTGCCGATTGCGGTCACCAGACTGCCACCGACTCCCACCACTCCGCTCAGCAATCCACCGACACCCATGGTGGAGATGCTCAGCGTCGCCGTCCAGGAGTCGGGGCACTGGGAGCCCGAGCAGATCATCCGTCCGTCGTCGGCAAACGTCGTCGGGTTCGCCGCGGCGTACACGTACGGCTGCAGCGAGTTGCCGTCGAGGACGTCGTCGGCGCCCTGGAGCCGGAGCGGGTCGGGGGAGATGAACTGGCGCACGACGGGGTCGTAGTAGCGACCGCCGTAGCACACCAGATCGCCCTGGCTCTCCTCGCGCTTGTCGTTGAACCCGAACACGCCGGGCGCGCCGCCCTGCAGCAGCACACGCTTGCCGTACGGCAGGTAGGTGCTCTTGTTCAGCGCCGCCCCGTCGCCGTCCACCATCATCACCGAGCTGAGCTGGTCCTTGAGGTGCCACTTGACCTCGCTGTTCTCGGCCACCTCGCAGCGCGCCCCCGGCAGCGGCGAGTACTCCACCAGCCCCTGAACGACCGGTTGCCGCTGTCGCTCATCTGCGCCAGATTGCCGTCCGCGGTCCACTGGTAGGCGCGCGACACGGCCGTGCCGATCGTCGCGCATGCTGGTCAGCCTGCCCACGGCAGCGGTGTGCATGTATGCTGCACGTCGGCGACACGCGGCCTGCGCCCGATGTCGATTGCCCCTTGACGGTTTCGAAGGGCGCGTCGCGACGCTCCCGCTGCTCGACGGAGAACACGGCGTCTGGCGCCCGGTCCGCCCGGTCACGCCGCGTTCTTGGCCCGCGAGACCCAGGCCGCGTTTTCGTCGAGAACGTCGCACCCGGGAGGCCTCCGTGAGTCGAAAAACCGGCCTGCTACACTCTTGGGGAAGCCCACTTTGTCGACGGAGACTGCCCATGAACGACAACGACCTGGACCGGATCGAGCAGCGCCTGGCCGAGCTGTCGGCCCACATCGACGCCGCGAAGCACGAGCAGCTGAGCCTCATCGCGGAGTTCGACCGGCGCGAGGGCTGGGCCCGCGGCGGCTTCCGCTCCGCCGCGCACTGGCTTGGCTTCCGCATCGGACTGGGACAGGTCGCCGCTCGCGAGCACGTCCGCGTCGCCCGCGCGCTGCAGCAGCTGCCTCACACCGGCCAGGCCCTGGCCCGGGGGCAAATCAGCTTCAGCAAGGTCCGGGCCATCACCCGCATCGCGACGCCCGAGACCGAGGAGGAGCTGATCGGTCTCGCCCGCTGTGCGCCGGCGTCCTACGTCGAGAAGGTCGTCCGCGGTTACCGCCGCGCCGAGCGTCTCCAGCTCGACCGGGCGCAGCGCCAGCACCAGGGCCGCTTCCTGCACACCATGACCGACGACGACGGGATGCTCGTGATCCACGGCCGCCTGCCGGCCGAGGTCGGGGCCCTGCTGCTCAAGGCGCTCGAGCGGGCCGATTCCGCGGAAGCGCCCGCGCAGGCCGATTCCGCGGAAGCGCCCGCGCAGGATGGGTCGGCCGATCAGCGCATCACCTCCGCTCAGCGCCGGGCCGATGCCCTCGGTCGCGTGGCGGAGCAGGCGCTGTCGGCGCCGGGCCCGATGCAGCGTGGAGAGCCGTACCACGTCGTGGTCCACGTCGACGCCGAGGTGCTGGCCGATCCGGCGGCTCCGGGGCAGTGCGGAATCGCGGACGGTCCGGCGCTGAGCAGGTCGACGGCGCGCCGGCTTTGCTGCGACGCGGCGGTGGTGGCACTGGCGGAGGACGCGAAGGGAACGCCGTTGTCCGTGGGGCGCAAGCACCGCCGGGTCTCGACGCCGCTGTGGCGGGCCTTGCAGGCGCGGGACCGGCAGTGCTGCTTCCCCGGCTGCGAACGACCGGGCCGGCAGGTGCACCACCTGCGGCACTGGGCCGAGGGGGGCGAGACGTCGGCGCCCAACACGCTCATGCTGTGCGATCGATGCCACTATTTGGTCCACGAGGGCGGGTTCACCGTGAAGGGCGAGGCTCCGGACGGGCTCGTGTTCTGTGCCCCGGACGGTCGCGCGCTGTGTGCGTGCAGCGTCCCTCCCCCGCTCCCCGACGATCCAGTGGCCGCGCTGCAGGTCGAGCACGCGGCCCGGGGCCTCGCGATCGACGCCGGGACGTCGGAGATCCGCTGGTGGGGCGAGCCGCTGGACCTGGACTGGGCGGTGCATGGTCTGATGCGGCCCCGGCGGCCGGTGGGCATGACCGTCCCGGGCGCCACGTAGACCGGTCCTCGAGCCAACCCGTTCTCGGCCAACCGTCAGGCGCTGGCGCCGGCGCTGGCCGCCGCGATCACGGTGGCGCGGGTCAGCAGGTTACGCCATGACTTGCAGATGCGTTGCCCGAGTGGCTGGGGCTTTCGCCCCGGCCTTGAGCCGGGGTAGATCGTGATCTCGTCCACGGTGATCCGGGCCGGCACGATCTGCGTGACCAGGAACGGTCGGGGCTGCAGGCGGCCAGGGGGCGATGGTGTGCGAGTTACGACAGCCCCAGATGACGCCCGAACCTGGGTGACGAAGCGCTGGCCGAACGTCTCCGCGGCCACCAGATCGTGAATTCGCCGGCGGGCTTCTTCCACCCGGCCCGCGTTCTCGGCCGCTTTCATCGTGTGCGAGTACGCGTTCAGGACGTCGAGCCCCGTGACCTCGTAGCCGTAGCCCTGCACCAGCCAGTGAAGCGCGGCCATGCCGGCCTCGAGCGCGAACCCGGGCTCCTTGGCCTCGAAGTCGCACATGGTGCACCTGTCGGCCCGGTCGTTCGCAGCCGGGGAAGCAGCAGGCTTGGTCCCGCGCCTGCAAGGCCCGCCACAGCGGCGTCGAGCACCCCCTGGCATGAAACTCTTCCCTCTGGCGGCAGTCCGCTGACACATCTCCCGATGTGAGGCGACGCCCGGACCGGGGTGTCGCCTGCCGTGCTACAGAAGTCCGCGGGGGTAGTGTCACCTCGCTCGAGGTGTAGCACCGGGCGTGTCACCTCGGCCGGGGTGAGCGCTCACCCATCCTGCGCGGGCGCTTCCGCGGAATCGGCCCGCTCGAGCGCCTCGAGCAGCAGGGCCCCGACCTCGGCCAGCAAGCGCTCCTGGATCACGAGCATCCCGTCGTCGTCGGCCATGGTGCGCACGATGATTCATCCATGCGCGCAATCCGCCTCGCCCTGCCCTTTCTCATCGCCCGCGACTGCGCTAGGCTCCCCCCGAGGAGGAGCGCATGTACGTCGTGTGTGTCAACGTGGCGGTCAAGCCGGGCCGCGAACAGGACTTCATCAACGCCACGCGGGGGAACCACCAGGGGTCGATCCAGGAGCCGGGGTGCCTGCGCTTCGACGTGCTGCAGGCGGAGAACAGCCCGTCGCGGTTCTTCCTGTACGAGGTGTACCGCACTCCCGACGACTTCAAGGCGCACCAGCAGACCGACCACTACCTGACGTGGAAGGAGCTGGTGGCGGACTGGATGGCGGAGCTGCGGGTGGGGCTGAAGCACCGCAACCTGTTCCCGGCGGACGCGGAGTTCTAGTAGATGGCCGGGGGGTTCGAGCTCTTCACGGCGCCGCGCATCGTGTTCGGCGCGGGTGCGCTGCAGCGGGCCGGCGAGCTGCTGCCCGGCGGTCCCGCCACCCGCGTGCTGCTGGTGGTGGGCGAGCGCTCGGCAACCGACGGGGGTCTGCTGGAGCGGCTGGAGCAGCTGCTCCCCGTGGCCGCCGTGGAGCGCTGCGCGCGGGAGCCCTGGATCAAGGACGTCGATCGCGCGGTCCAGCGCGGGCGCGAGGCCGGATGTGACGGGGTGGTGGCGGCGGGCGGCGGCGCAGTGCTGGACTGCGGCAAGGCCGCCAGCGGAATGCTGACCAACCCGGGGTCGCTGCAGGACTACCTCGAGGGTGTGGGTCGTGGCCTGTCCGTCGATCAAATGCCGGCGCCGATGATGGCCATCCCCACCACCGCCGGGACCGGCAGCGAGGTGACGAAGAACGCGGTGATCAGCGGCCCGGGCTACAAGAAGAGCCTGCGCAGCCCGCACCTCATCCCGCGCGTGGCGCTGGTGGATCCGGAGCTGACCCACTCCATGTCGCCGGAGCTCACCGCCGCCTGCGGGATGGACGCCCTGACCCAGCTGGTGGAGGCCTACCTCAGCCGGGGGGCCAACCCCGTGACCGACGCGCTGGCGCTGCAGGGGATCGCCGCCGCCGGAGCGCACCTGGCGCGGGCGTACGCCGCCCCCGACGTTGCGGCCCGGGAGCAGATGGCGCTGGCCAGCCTGCTGGGCGGGATCTGCCTGGCCAACGCCGGACTGGGGGCCGTGCACGGGTTCGCCTCGCCCCTGGGCGCGCTGCAGGAGGTGGCCATCCCCCACGGCGTGGCCTGCGCGGCGCTCTTGCCTCAGGTGGTGCAGGCCAACCTCGAGGCAGCGCGGGGCGGCCCGCAGGAGGCGCGCCTCGTTCGTCGCACGGCGCGCATCGGCCGGGCCCTCACCGGCGAGCCGCTGCTGGCAGACGGTGAGGCGATGGAGTGCTGCCTGGATCGGCTGCGAGCGCTGCAGCGCGAGCTTCAGATCCCGACCCTGGGTCGACTGGGCGTCACGCCCACGATGATACCGGCCATCGTCCAGGGCGCCCGGGGATCCAGCATGCGCTTCAACCCGGTGGACCTCGACGACGCCCGCCTGGAGCGGACCCTGGCCCTGGCGCTGTGAACGCTACTCGATGTTGATCTGCTTCACGTCGGCCCCGCCCGGGTAACCGTAGGATCCCACGCCGTAGTAGCCGTAGACCATGATCCCCACGGGCAGCGTGGCCGTGATCGTGTGGATCCCGTCCTGCACCGGGCAGTGCAGCGAGAAGTAGTCCTTGCCGTCGAGCTTGCCGATGGAGAACTCCTGGCACTCGGTCTTGAACTCGCCCGTGACCTCCTTGCCGTCCAGCTGCACCACCGTGTTGGCCTCGAGGCCGATCACCACGTAGTCCTTGGTGAAGGTCGGGGGCGTGAGGAACACGTAGTCCTTGCGGTACTGCTCCACCGGCGGGAACATCACGAACTCGGGATCGCCGCCGACCTTGTACTGATCCAGGAACCCCTGGGCCACCGCGTACTGCGCCACCATGATCGGCTCGTTGGACTGCAACGTGAAGCCCTTGACGGCCCAGAAGTCCGCCACCCCGCCCTGGTTCAGCATCAGCTGCGGAAACTCGCTCAGGTTGGTGGTGACCAGCGTCTTGTCCTTGGTCGCGAGCACGCGGTAGAAGTCGGGCTCGATGATGCTCGAGGTGGAGCGGATGGGCGTGCGGGTCACGACGAAGTCGGTGCCCAGCGAGGAGATGGGGAACATCTGCTGCTCGAAGTGCTCGGTGCAGCACACCTTGTACTCTCCCGACGGCTCGGGGGGCTTGGGGTTGTAGCTGTCCAGCGGGAACCCCGGCACCGACGCCCGGGCCGCGCCGCTGAACACCACCACGGGCTTGCTGGCCTTCACCATGCTGCCCGTCAGGTCGCCGGTCATGCTGCCCAGGGCCTGGATGCTGTTGATGTTCAGCACCTCGAACGGGTTGAGGTTCACCGTGATCGTGTCCCCCTTCTTGGCCGCGGGGATCTTCCCGTCCGCGCTGGCCTGCGTCGGGTGCGTGAGGGTCACGTCGACCTTGGTGCTGGCCTCGGTCCCCACCACGGTGACGTTGGTACAGTCGGGGATGCCCTCGATCACCTGGCCCGGCATGGGGATCGCGATGGGGTTGGTGGTGGACCAGCCCATGACGTAGTAGTCCCTGTCCAGTCCGTTGGTCGGGATCAACAGTGAGGCGCCGTTGGAGTAGTCGTTGAGGATCGGGTTGAACTGGTACATCACGATGGGGTAGCTGGCCTTGAGCCGGTAGGCCTGGGCCGAGAGGCAGGTCTGGCTGTTGCCCTTGCGCCGCAGCTTGCCCGCCGTGTCCGTGTACCACTGGCTGCAGTCCACCTCCCGCATCGGCAGGTTGATCACCTGCACCGTGTGGCCCTTGACGATCTGCTTGGTCACGGTCTTGATCTGCGCCGAGCTCCCCACCGCCGCCTCGTTGATGTCGACCTGCACCGTGACCTCGAACCCGCTGGTGTTGGCCGCCACCACCGCGAACTGCTGACACGCGGCGCAGCCGTACATCGCGCAGGTCGCCCCCCCGTTCACCGACAGACAGTAGTACTCGTTGGGCAGGTCCACGGCCCAGAACTCGCACCCCACGTTGGACCGCCCCTGCGGCAGATCGCAGAAGTCGAAGCACTCGCCCAGCGCGCACTGCTGGTCCGGGCGGCAGGTCTTGATCTTGGTCTGCTTCGTCCCGTCGGCGCTGCAGCTGAAGGCGTCCTGGCCCACGCAGAACTTGGTCCCCGGATCGCACAGCCGACACCCGAGCTTGTCGATGCAGGTCTGCTTGCTGGCCGCGCAGTCCTGGGAAATCCAGCGCCCTCCCTGGCAGCTATCCCACACCGCGCCGCTGCAGCGCGTCTCACCCTCCTGGCACTGCACGCCTGAATCGCCAAAGACGCCCTCGGTGTCAGCGCAACCCCCGAGCAGGACCAGGACCAGCACCAGCCTGAGCGACATGTCTCACCTCCGGCCTAAGCCTACCACTGTCCGGCACCCGGCACTTGGGTTAAACTCCCGGACGGAGGTAGCCATGCGACCCGTGTGCTGGATCCTGATGCTGCTGGGCAGCAGCTTGTCGCTCGCCTGCAGCGACGACGACAACCCACCCCCCGTGCTGACCGTCACCTGCAGCGCCACGCCCCAGGGCGGCGCCACGCCGCTCGTCGTCAGCCTCGCGGCCTCGGCCACGGGCTCCACCGATCCCTGCGCCTACGCCTGGGACCTGGGCGACGGCACGAGCGAGACGACCCAGAACCCGAGCCACACCTACACCACCGGCAACTTCACGGCCACCGTGACGGTCACCTGCGGCCGGTCCACCGGCACGTGCAACGGGACGATCAAGGTCGTGACCGATCCGCTGAAGGTCACCTGCGGCAGCGACCCGGACAGCGGCAACCCGCCCCTGGCCGTCAGCTTCACCAGCAGCGCCACCGGCGGCCTGCAGAACTACGTCTACGCCTGGGACCTGGGCGACGGGTCCACCGCGGCGACCCATGACCTGCAGCACACGTACAAACGAGTGGGGAAGTTCTCGGCCACCGTCACGGTCACCAGCGACGTGCTGAAGCAGACGTGCAAGGCCAGCGTGAACGTGCACATCGACACGCAGGTCACGGTGCCGGCGGGCGGCGGCAAGGACCAGATCACGCTGGACGGGGTGAAGGGGCAGACGCTGAACATCACCCTCACCGCTGCTGACACGACGCTGGTGCCCTATGGCTACATGGAGAACCCCGACAGCACCGGGAGCTACGTCCCCGACGAAAACACCGCCAAGGACGGCAAGAACAGCGGGCAGGTTACCCTGACCCAGGACGGGACCCACACCCTGCAGATCCTTGACGCCATGAACCAGGGCGGAGTGGTGACGGTGATCGTCGAGGAGAACTGAACACTCGGTCACCTCTGGCGCGCTCCCCTCCGCCTCTGCACTCCAGGGAGGCTCCCCCGGTCCGCGCGCCTACTCCCCCAGGATCTGGTCCAGCAACGTCTCCCCCGAGGTGATCTCCAGAAACTCCGCGCCCATCCCCCGCACCTGGGTGTCGTCCTCCGGTCCCTTGCACCACACCACCCGCGACCGGATGACCATGTCCCGTCGCCGATCGGCCCCGAGGATCCGCACCGACACCTCGTCACCCTCCCGAAACGGAACCGGCCCCGGGACGGCCAGCCCGCCCCGGCTAATGTTTCGGATCTGCGTGTAGAGCGCCGATTGCGCCCCCATGATCCAGCAGCGGATGGTGGAGATGACCCGGTTGGAACGGCGGCGGTCTCTGTCGGTGTCGGATCTCAACGGGTACCGATCCTGCCCTCCCCCTTGGTTCTCCCACGCTATCTCACGTTCGCTGCTTTCAGGGCTTGCCGATGAACGTCGCCTGGTTTGGCACGACAATCTCCGTCGCCAGCATCAGGGAGGAGTCCCACCGCCCGGGCGCACCGGGCTCCCCCAGTCCGTCGATCTCCAGGTCCCCATCGCTGTCGATCAACTCTGCCTTCCCCACCAGGCTCAAGTCTGTAGGCTGGCCATCAATTTGCGCGAATCCAGCGTCGAGGGTGACGGCCAGCGCGCTCTGTCCGTCCACGCAGGCCGACCCCAGGCACCCGGGCTCGAGCCGCGCCGCGGTGCACAGCACCGGCTCAATGGCCGAGCAGCCCTTGAGCCCCCCGCTCTGCACCAACTGCACCAGCTGCGCCGCCAGCGCGGTGGAGCTGTGGGCCAGGCCCACCGGCTGCAGGACCAACGTGCCAAGGGCCTGGCGCGCCAGCAGGCCGTAGGCCGGTGAGAAGTGGTGCTGGTCCAGGGTCAGCTCCCAGCTCCAGGGTGACCCGGCCAGCGGTCCAATGTGAACCGGGACAGGGCTCGCCGCCCACTTCGGAGTCCCGATCTGCGCCACGCTGAAGCTCGCCACCTGCGACGACGGGGACACGAAGGCAATCACCGACAGCCGGTGCGCCACCACGGACGAGAACACCTCGAGCTGGCTCTCGAGCCGCATCTCCCGCAGGCCCACGGCGGCCTTGGCCTCGACCCCCTTCAGCGCCTTGTACACCGCCGTGTCGGTCACCAGCTGGCGCAGCTTGCTCTCGAGCGACGGTGTACCTCGGTTGGTGCTGCTGCCGCGGCAGCCACCCACCGGCACGCCACGCTCGGCGAGCAACGCCAGGGTCTTGGCCCCTGGCTGCGTGATCACGCAGTCCAACGGATCGCCAGCGTCGACGGCGTCGAGCATGCAGTCCAGCAGCCGCTGCTCCGGATCCAGCGGGCAGTCCACCAGATCGCCGAACGGGGCCAGCGCGTCCGAAAGCGGACGATTCGTCAGCGGCAACGTGATGCTGGACACAAGCTGATACGTCCGCCGCAACCGCGGCAGCTGATCGGTGAGGGACAGCCCCACCGCCAGCTGCTTCGTGCCCTTCAACACCCCCACCGGCAGCTCGAGGCACCCGGTGGCCCTCAGCTGCCAGTTGCCCTCCGCCTCCGTCCCGACCTGGCGGTATGCCGTCGCGGCGATGGTGTGGCTCACGTCCAGCGGCAGTGACTCGAACAACACCTGCTCGGTCATCTTGCCCGCATTGCGTGTGCGCAACGCCGGGGGGGGGTTGAATGGATCGAACGAGCTGCAGCCGATGTTGGCGTAGAGCGTGTAGACCACCTTCTTGATCTGGGGCAGCGCGGTCTGGTCCAGGAAGCCCAGGTAGTGGCCGGCCACCGCCACGGCGCCGAACCCCGCGTCGCTGACCTCGACGTAGAACGTCACGTCGCGGGCCCCCTGCGCGGACGCCTGGACCTGGAACCGTGAGACCACGGCGCCGGCGCGGACCTGGATCGTGGCGACGCCGCCCCCGTCCGAGAGCGCCGTGTCGGTCGACAGCGTGGACCCGTGAGGGTCACCGAAGATCGCGAACTGGACCGCCTCGCCGGTCACCGGGCCATGGGCTCCGTCCACGTAGCGCAGCCGCAGGCTCGCCTCACTGCCGGGGGTGAGCCCCACGTCGAGCCCTGTCAGCACCTCCAGGATTCGGTCCTGCGGAGGACCTGCGTCCCCCGCCGGGGATGGGTCCGAGCACCCACCTGGCAGCGGGGACAGAACGAGTATGAGGGCAAGGGTCCGTGCGAGGTCCATGGGACACCGAAATCTCAAGCGATCTTAACATCTGACGCCGTCGGCGCAAAGCACCCTGGTAGGAGGACCCGGCTGAGGTATGCTTGCCGCCGAACTCACTTCCCGGAGGCCATGCGCGAGGATGTCCGGCTCCTTCTGTCATCTGCATCTGCACAGCCAGTACAGCCTGCTGGACGGCGCGATCCGCCTCAAGGATCTGTTCCCCAGGCTTCAGGACTACAAGATGGACGCTGTGGCGTTGACCGACCACGGCAACATGTTCGGCGCCATCGATTTCTACCAGTCGGCGCGCAAGGCCGGGATCAAGCCGATCTTCGGCTGCGAGATCTACGTCACCCGGGACATGGCCGACCGTTCGGCGGGGCGCAACACCTACCACCTGATCCTGCTGGCCAAGGACATCCAGGGCTACCGTAACCTGGCCTACATGGTGAGCAAGGCGTATCTCGACGGGTTCTACTACACGCCTCGCATCGACAAGGCGTTGCTGCGTGAGCGCAGCGGCGGGCTGGTGGCGCTCAGCGCCTGTCTCGGCGGCGAGGTGCCCCAGACGATCCTGCGCCGGGGCACGCGACAGGCGGCGGAGGTGGCCCGGGAGTACGCCGACATCTTCGAGCCCCACAGCTTCTTCCTCGAGCTGCAGCACAACGGGCTGGCGGAGCAGGATCAGGTCAACGAGGAGCTGATCAAGCTCTCGCATCAGCTCGACATCGGACTGGTAGCGACCAACGACTGTCACTACCTCGACCGCAAGGACGCGCGGGCTCACGACATCCTGATGTGCATCCAGACGGGCAAGATGGTCGACGACGAGAACCGGATGCGCCACGAGACGGACGAGTTCTTCCTCAAGTCCGCGGCCGAGATGGAGGCCTCGTTCGCTCACGTGCCCCAGGCGCTGGAGCACGCCGTAGCCATCGCGCAGCTGTGCAGCGTGGAGCTGGACCTGTCCCAGACCTACCTGCCCCGCTATCAGGTGCCCGAGGGCCACGACCTGGACACCTACGTCATGGACCAGGCGCGCAAGGGCCTGGTACGCCGCTTCACCGAGTTGCAGACGCTGGGCCGCCCGGTGGACGAGGATCGCTACCGGGAACGCCTGGAGCTGGAGCTCAAGGTGATCTGCCAGATGGGGTTCTCCGGCTACTTCCTCATCGTCTGGGACTTCATCAACTACGCCAAGCAGCAGGGCATCCCGGTGGGCCCGGGGCGCGGCAGCGGCGCCGGATCCCTCGCGGCCTACGCGCTGCGCATCACCGACCTGGACCCCATCCCGTACAACCTGCTGTTCGAGCGGTTCCTCAACCCCGAGCGCGTGAGCATGCCGGACTTCGACATCGATTTCTGCATGAACCGCCGGGACGAGGTCATCCGCTACGTGGCGCAGAAGTATGGCAAGGACAACGTGGGGCAGATCGCGACGTTCCACTCGCTGAAGGCGCGGGGGGTGGTGCGAGACGTGGCGCGGGTGATGGGATTGACCTACGCCGACGGGGATCGCGTGGCCAAGCTGATCCCGGAGCCGATCCAGGGCAAGAGCGTGAGCATCCCTCAGGCGCTGCAGCAGGAGCCACGGCTGCGGGAGCTGGCGGAGTCCGACCCCAAGGTGGCCGAGATGCTGGAGGTCGCGTCGGCGCTGGAGGGGCTCAACCGCCACGTCGGGATGCACGCCGCCGGAGTCGTGATCGGGGAGAAGCCGCTGTGGGACTACGTCCCCTGCTTCCGCGGGCAGAACGGCGAGATCGTGACCCAGTTCGCCAAGGACGAGGTGGAGAAGGCGGGGCTGGTGAAGTTCGACTTCCTCGGGCTCAAGACCCTCACCATCCTGGATACGGCCCGGCGATTGATCGAGGAGGGAACCGGGCAGCCGTTCGACATCACCGCGATCCCGATGGACGACGCGCCGACCTACGAGATGATCCAGGCCGGCAACACCACCGGGGTGTTCCAGCTCGAGTCGTCGGGTTTCAAGGATCTGCTCAAGCGACTCAAGCCCGACCGCTTCGAGGACATCATCGCCGCCGTGGCGCTCTATCGTCCGGGACCGCTGGAGGGCGGGATGGTGGACGACTTCATCAAGCGCAAGCACGGGCAGAAGGTGGAGTATCCGCACCCATCGCTGGAGCCGATCCTGAACGAGACCTACGGGGTCATTGTGTACCAGGAGCAGGTGATGCAGATGGCCCGCACCCTGGCGGGCTACAGCCTGGGTCAGGCCGACATCCTGCGCCGCGCCATGGGCAAGAAGAAGGCGTCGGAGATGGCCAAGCAGAAGCAGGTGTTCCTCGACGGCGCCAGGGACCAGCAGGTGGATCCCGGCATCGCGGAGCAGATCTTCAACCTGATGGAGGTCTTCGCCGGCTATGGGTTCAACAAGTCGCACAGCGCGGCCTACGCGCTGATCTCGTACCAGACGGCGTACCTCAAGTGCCACTTCCCCGAGGAGTTCATGGCCGCGGTGCTGACCTGCGACAAGGACAACACCGACAACCTGACGCGGTACATCGCCGAGACCCGGGCCATGGGGATCGAGGTGCTGCGGCCGGACGTCAACGAGTCGGACGCCCTGTTCTCGGTGGTGCGCGGCGAGGGCGGCCGCAAGTTCATCCGCTTCGGGCTCAGCGCGGTGCGCAACGTGGGCGACGGGGCGGTGGAGGCGGTGGTGGAGGTGCGTCAGGATCGGCCCTTCACCGGTCTGTTCGACTTCTGCGAGCTGGTGGACGCCAA
>Ga0210044_10007824_pt1 | contig 13495 bp, 12 predicted proteins | sample CryGey13umfilter_2_FD_183959 | JGI IMG/M metagenome (GOLD analysis project Ga0210044, IMG submission 183959) | Groundwater microbial communities from aquifer in Utah, USA - Crystal Geyser 4/9/14 3 um filter (SPAdes) (version 2) | ecosystem: Environmental > Aquatic > Deep subsurface >... | reverse complement strand
GTACATCCCGTACGCCGACCTGATGAAGAACCCCGACCAGTGCGAGGCGGTGAAGCGCGACCGGATGGACGTCTCCGTCCTCCTCTTCACCTCGGGGACGACGGGCCTGCCCAAGGGGACGGCCCACTTCATGGAAGAGTCGCTGATCGTCGCCGACGGATTCGGCAAGTACTGCTGGGAGGTGACCGACAAGGACGTGATCGGCGGCCCGGCCCCCCTGGCGATGGCGGCGGGATACTCCACCGTGGCGGTCATCCCGTTCCGGTACGGCGCGGCCGTCTCCCTCATCGGGAGGTTCGACCCGGTGACGATGTTCAAGAACATCCAGAACCACAAGATCACGATCATGTCCGCCCTTCCGACCGCGTACCGGAAGATGCTGGTCGACATCAACCCGAAAGACTACGACTACTCTTCCTTGCGGTTCTGCACCGGCGGCGGCGAGGCGCTCACCGCCAAGACGTACCTGGACTGGAAGGAGAAGTTCGGTCTGGAACTCTACGAGGGGCTGGGCACCACCGAGATGATGTTCGTCTTCATCTCCGCGGCGGTGACCAAGAAGGTGAAGCCCGGGGCGATCGGTACGGCGTGCCCGGGGTACGACGTCCGGGTGGTGAACGAGAACTTCGAGCGGGTGAAGCCGGGCGAAGTCGGCAAGATGATCGTCCAGGGCCCCACGGGGACGATCTACTGGAAGGACAACGCGAAGCAGAAGGCCGCCGTGCGCGACGGCTGGTGCCTGGCCGGCGACGTCGTCACGATGGACGCGGACGGGTACGTCCAGTTCCTGTCCCGCGAGGACGACCTGATCAAGTCGTCCGGCTACCGGATCGGACCCGAAGAGATCGAGGAGGCGCTGGTGACGCACCCGTCGGTCGCCGACGCGGGCGTGGTCGGCGTTCCCGACCCGATCATGGGGCAGAAGACGAAGGCGTTCGTCGCCCTCAAGGCCGGCGTGACGCCGTCCGACGCACTGAAGAAGGAGCTGATCGAGCATTGCAAGGGGAAGATCGCCATCTACAAGCTGCCGCGCGATATCGAGTTCATCGACGCGATGCCGCGGACGGCGGTCGGCAAGCTCCTGCGCCGCATCCTGCGCCAGCAGGAGATCGACAAGGCGAAGAAGTAAGGGAAGACCGCGCTTCAGAACGCGGAGGCGAGACAAGAGCCCGGGGGTGTCATGCCCCCGGGCTTTTTCACACTCCGAGGAACATGCCGATTCGCCGCATGGACGGGACGTTGTCGAAGACGCATTTCAGGACGGCCAGGATCGGGATTCCCAGAAGCAGCCCCATCCCCCCCCACAGCCAGCCGAAGAAGAGCAGGGCCACCGTCGAGGCGGTCGCGTTCAGTCGCACCCCGCCGCCCACCAGCCTCGGCGTCAGATAGTTCGCCGCCACGAGGTGGAACACGGTCACGAAGGCGACCAGGACCAGGAAGGGGCCCCCCGACCCGAAGGAGACGATGCCGACCAGGACGCCGGGAAGCAGCGCGAGCGGCAGACCGAGGTAGGGGACGATGCTCAGCGTCCCGCTCAAAATTCCGAGAACGACGGGGTACGGCAGTCCCACGAGGAGAAAAACGAGGACGGTCGCCGCGGAGAGGACGACGGCGATCATGGCGTTCCCGAGGAGGAACTTCCGCATCACCTGCTCGATGTCGAGAAGGATCTCTCCCACCGTCGCGCGACGCGCCTCCGGAAAGAGCTCCCGCGTCCGGCGGGTGAGCGGCTCCCGGTCCGCTAGGATGAAGTAGACGAGGAACGGGATGAATCCGAGCGCGAAGAGGATGCCGCTCAGCGACCCGAGCCCCTGGAGCAGCGCCCCCGAGAACGATCCCGCGTCCCGCACGAAGACCGGCGGGGCGGTTTTCGGGCTCGCGGATGTCGCCGGTGGGGGAGAGATGTTCCGGCCCGCCTCGGTGAAGAGGCGGTTCAGCTCCTCGGCCCGGTTCGTGAGGTTCGTCACCATCGGCGCGGTGCGGATCTTGTCGGCGATCGCGGGAATGTCCGCGATGAAGCTTTCGGCGCGCAGGTACGTGGCGTAAAAAAGCCCGTAGAGCATCGCGACGAACAGGAAGACGACGACGGCGCTGGCGTGATGGCGCCGCAGCCGGGTCCGCACGCAGAGAAAGCGGACGACCGGCTCGAGGGCGAAGGCCAGCAGCATGGCGGAGAAGAGGGTGATGAAGACGGAGGCGGCGAAGTGCAGGAGGGCGAGAACGCCGAGGATCACGATGACGGTGGCGCCCGCCCGAAGGGGATTCCGGTCCGGCCCGCCCGGAGGGGCAGTCCCTTCGGTTCCATTGCCCGGGGCCGATTCCGGTGGTTTCTTTTCGGTCATTTCAATACAATACCGCTTTTCCGATGCACGGTGTAGCGTCCAGCTTCCTCCGAAAGCGCCTGACCAGCGCCGCGACCGCCGCCGGCGGGAGCTCCCGCCCCTCGATCTTGAAGACGTCCGCGCCGGCGGCGATCCACACGGGCAATTCGTCTTCGAGGGAGTGCGGCTCGCAGGGGACCGGCAGGTTCCGGCAGACGAGGCGGCAGCTCCCCCCCCGTTTCGCGGAGGCGGTCAGGCCGCCGCTTCCCTCGGCGGCGTACCCGGTCAACCCGCACTTCCCGTGGAGGAGGAACTCCGGGCGGCAGTGCGCGAAGACCTCGAACCGAAGCCCTGACGCCATCTTCATGGGAGGAATCTCTTCGGGCCGGACCGCCGAGGGAAGGACGACGGCGTCGGCCCCCAGCTCCCGGTACGCGCGGGCGTCCTCGGGGTTGAGGACCGAGAGCCCGACGGAGGCGCAGATCGGCCAGCCGGGGAACTCCCGCCGAGCGAGGGCGATCACGCCGGGATCGTTCAGGATCACCTCGTCGACCCCCTCGTCCCGGAGTCGACGGAGGGAATTCAAAAAGGCAGGGAGCTCGCCGGACGCCGGGATGGCGTTGATCGCCGCGTGGAGCCGCCCCCCCGCCCCCCGGCAGGCCGCTACCGCCGCCCCGACCGCCTCCGGGGAGAGTCCCGTCCTGCCGCCCCGGGAGAGGGAGCGCACCCCGACGTAGACGGCGTCCGCCCCCGAGGACAGCGCCGCCTCGACCGCGGCGAGGGACCCCGCCGGCGCGAGGAGGATGGGAAATGCCGGGAACGTCTTGTTCATGCGACATTATATCCCGGGTGCCCGTACCGCGGAGCGCACGACGCAGGGGGGTCCCCGGAGCGCAGGTCGCTCGTGCGGAACCGGCGGAGACCACGTGCACGTTATGGAGAGGATGCTGCTGTAACAGATGGATGTCGGCAGAAAGCGGGGAGGTGATTGCAGGACACGTTCGCTGGGCGGAGACGGGGAGTCGCGACCGGATGCGACCGGGGACGCTCCCTGCGGAGAAGCGCAGGTTTTGCGGGCGCCCGATGAATTTGGGCGGGATTTTTTTGGTTGACTTGAGGCGATTCCCGAGTATCGTATTGTCGATTGTATACAAGCCGCACCCCCGAGGCATGAAGCCGTTCCCCCTCGGCGCGCAGTAAATAAAACGCGCCGGGCGGCGACTTCATCGCCATCTTCCGGACCAGGACGGGACAAGAAAAGACGATGCTGGTCGAATACGCAACGGTCCTCGTGTTCATCGCGCTGGGGGCGGTCACCGTCGTCCTCATGTTGGGAATCTCGCGCCTGTTCGGGCCGCGCGAACCCAACGCGGTCAAGCTCTCCACCTACGAGTGCGGCGAGGTGCCGTACGGCGCCTCGTGGGTGCAGTTCAACATCCGTTTCTACGTGGTGGCTCTCATCTTCATCGTCTTCGACGTCGAGGTGGCGCTGCTCTACCCGTGGGCCGTCGTCTTCCAGCGGCTCGGGCTCCTTGCCTTTGTCGAGGCGCTCGTCTTCATCGTGATTCTGCTCGCGGGGCTGGCCTACCTGTGGAAGGAGGGGGATCTCGAATGGGTCCGCACCCTGCAGGGGGCCCCGGAGAAGAAGGGAGTGAAATGAGTCCCGAGGCACAGGTATTGGTCGGAAACGCCGACCTCTTCGTCAACTGGTCGCGCAAGTCCTCCCTCTGGTACCTGCTGTTCGCCACGGCGTGCTGCGGCATCGAGCTGATGCAGGCGGGGGCCTCCCGGTACGACATGGACCGCTTCGGCGCCGTCTTCCGCGCCACCCCGCGCCAAGCGGACCTGATGCTCGTGGCGGGCACGATCACCCACAAGATGGCGAGCCGGGTGAAGCGCCTCTACGACCAGATGCCGGAGCCGAAATACGTGATCTCGATGGGGTCGTGCGCGAACACGGGCGGTCCGTTCTACAAGGACTCGTACTGCGTGGTGAAAGGCGTCGACCTGATCATCCCGGTGGACGTCTACATCCCCGGCTGCCCCCCGCGCCCCGAGGCGCTGATCGACGGGATCATGAAGCTCCAGAAGATCATCATGCAAAAGAAAAATTTCGGCGCCAAGGCGTAAGGCGAAGGGGAATCGTGGAAGCCCAGGCTCTCTTCGACATGCTGAAGGGGAAGTTCGGCGACGCCGTCGTCGAACTGCAGGAGGAGGGGTTCACCCCCGCCTTCGTCGTCGTCGCCCCGGCATCGGTGAAGGAGATCTCCCGGTTTCTCCGGGACGACCCCGCGCTCTCCTTCGATTCCCTCATGTGCCTGTCCGGCGTGGACTACAAGGAGAAGTTCGCCGTGGCGTACCACCTTCACTCGATGGAGCACCGCCACGCGATCGGCATGAAGGCGTTCCTGCCCCGCGAGACCCCGTCCCTCCCGACGGTGGACGATGTCTGGCCCGCCGCCAACTTCCACGAGCGGGAGGCGTTCGACCTGTTCGGGATCGTGTTCGAGGGGTCGAAGGACCTTCGGCGGATCCTCCTGCCGGAGGACTGGGAGGGGCACCCGCTGCGCAAGGATTACAAGTACCCGGACTTCTACCGCGGGATCAAGGTATGACGATCCGGCCTAACGCGCTCCCGACGCAGGAGATGACGATCAACATGGGGCCGCAGCACCCGAGCACCCACGGGGTGCTCCGGGTGATCCTCACCACCGACGGCGAGGTGGTGACCCGCGCGGTTCCCGACATCGGCTACCTGCACCGTGCGCTCGAGAAGATCGGCGAGCGCGTCTCCTACGCCCAGTACATGCCGTTCACCGACCGCCTCGACTACCTGGCGGCGATGAACTGCAACTGCGCGTGGGCATGGACCGTCGAGAAACTGGCGAAGATCGAGGTTCCCGAGCGCGCCGAGTACCTGCGCGTCATCGTCTGCGAGCTGAACCGGATCTCCTCTCACCTGATCGCGTTCGGGTCGTACACCGCGGACATGGGGGCGTTCACCCCGTTCCTGTACGGCATTCGCGAACGGGAGCGGATCAACGACCTCTTCGAGATGCTTTGCGGGGCCCGCCTGACGTACAACTACGCCCGTATCGGCGGCGTCTCCGGCGACGCGCCTCCGGGATTCCTCGAAAAGACGAAGGAGTTCCTCGACTACTTCGAGCCGAAAATCGACGAATACAACGAGCTCATCTCCTACAACAAGATCTTCGTCAACCGGCTGGCGAACGTCGCCGTGATCTCCGCGGCCGACGCGATCGCCTACGGGCTGACGGGCCCCAGCCTGCGCGGTTCGGGCGTCCCCTTCGACCTGCGGAAGGACGAGCCGTACTCGGTCTACCCGAAGTTCGACTTCAAGGTCTGCGTCGGCGCCGGCGAGCGGGGGAAACTCGGCGACTGCTTCGACCGGTACATGGTGCGGATCAACGAGATGCGCGAGAGCATAAAGATCGTCCGGCAGGCGGTCGAGCAGATCCCCGATGGCCCGGTGCTGGCCAAGGTCCCCCGCGTCTTCAAGCCGCCGGTCGGCGAGGTCTACTTCCGTTCCGAGTGCCCGCGCGGCGAGACGGGGATCTACCTGATCAGCGACGGCGCCGTGAACGCGTACCGCCTGAAGATCCGCACCGGCTCCTTCGTGACGATGAACATCTTCGAAACGATCACGAAGGGGCTGATGATCGCGGACATCGTCGCCGTCATCGGCAGCTTCGACATCATCCTCCCGGAGATCGATCGATAGTGGAAGCTCTCGCCATATCCCTCGTCAAGGCGGCGCCCGCGCTCGGTGCGGCGCCGCTGTGGGCTGTGACCCTGCTGCTGATGCTGGCGTCGGCGGGGATCATCCTCGTCTTCGCCCTGACGTTCGAAGGGGTCGGTTCGCTCGTGCTGCGCAAGGTGGCCGGCGACATCCAGGCCCGGATCGGGCCGAACCGGGTCGGTCCCAACGGGATCCTCCAGTTCCTCGCCGACGGGGTGAAGCTGGTTCTCAAGGAGGACATCATCCCTGCGCAGGCGGACCGGTTCCTCTTCCAGCTGGCGCCGTACTTCGTCTTCGTCGGCTCGTTCGCCGCCTTCGTGGTCGTCCCGTTCGGGGTGGGGCTCATCGCGGCCGACCTGAACATCGGGATCTACTACGTCATGGCGATCACCTCCCTGGTCGTCGTCGGGGTCCTGCTGGCCGGGTGGTCCTCCAACAACAAGTGGGCGCTCCTCGGCGGGATGCGGGCCGCGGCGCAGATCGTCTCCTACGAGATCCCGGTGGGGATGGCCCTTCTTCCCGCGGTGCTGATCGCAGGCTCGCTGTCGCTGCAGGACATCGTGCGTTCCCAGGGGGGGCTGCTCGGGATCTTCGGGTGGAACCTGTTCCACAACCCCTTCTCCTTCTTCTCGTTCTTCCTCTACTTCACGGCGGCGCAGGCCGAGACGAACCAGACCCCGTTCGACCTCCCCGAGGCCGAGTCGGAGCTGGTCTCCGGCTACAACGTGGAATATTCGGGGATCCGGTTCGGCCTCTTCTTCCTCGCGGAGTTCGGCGACATGTTCATCGTGGCGGCGCTGTCGACCGCCTGCTTCCTCGGCGGGTGGCAGGTGCCGTTTTTCAACGCCGCGGCGCTTCCGGCCGTGTGGGGGAATCTCCTTTCCCTCGGGGTGTTCCTCGCAAAAGCGTTCACGATGGTGCTGGTCATGATGTGGGTCCGCTGGACGCTGCCCCGCCTTCGCGTGGACCAGCTGATGCGGATGTCGTGGAAATACATGGTGCCGCTCACGTTCGTCAACCTTCTCGGCGTCTCCCTGTGGCTCCTGGTCTTCCGGGGCAAGGGGATTCCCGCGATGATCGCCTCGCTGTTCGGATGAGACCATGGGCCTGAAGGCATATATCAACGACATCGTCGAGGCCGTGGTCACCACGGCGAAGGGGATGCGGATCACCGCGCGGTACGGCGTGGACCCGAGGGAAGAGGTCACGCTGCAGTATCCAGAGGAGCGGTGGGAGATCCCGGAGCGGTACCGCGGCTTCCTCCATAACGACATCAGGAAGTGCATCTCGTGCTCCATGTGCGTGAAGGTGTGTCCCGTCGACTGCATCTCCCTCGAGTCGGTGCGGGGGGCGGACAAGAAGCCGGTCCTCGTCTCCTACGACATCAACATCGGACGGTGCATGTATTGCGGGCTGTGCGTCGAAGTGTGCCCCGTGAAATCGCTGAAGCACACCTCCGGCTACGAGAAGGCGTCGACGGACCGCGGAGAGCTGATCCTCCACTTCATCGCGGAGGACGCGGCGGAGGTAAAGGCCCGCGTTGCGCGTCAGGTGGCCGAGGCCGCCAAAGCCGCCGAGGCTGCAAAAGCCGCCGAGGCCTCGAAGCCCGCGGACGTGTCCTCCGACTTGTCCTCCGTAGCGGCGAAAGCCGCGAAGGAGGAAGCTGCCAAGCCCCCGGTTGGCGAACCGAAGGCAGCGAAGGCGGAGGCGGCGGACTTGTCCTCCGAAGCCGGCAAGGCCACGGTTGCCGAACCGAAGACGGCGAAGGAGGAGGAGAAGAAGCCATGAACGGACCCGGCGTGATCATCTTCTACGCCGTGGCGGCGATGACGGTCGGCGCGGCCGTCCTCGTGGCCGTGCTGCCGAACATCCTCTACTCCGCGGTGGCCCTCCTGTTCGCCTTCGCGGGGGTGGCGGGGCTCTACGTCTTCCTGTCGGCCGACTTCCTCGCCGCGACCCAGATCCTCGTCTACGTGGGCGGCATCCTGATCCTGATCCTGTTCGCCGTCTTCCTGTCGAACCGGATCTCCGACGTGAAGATCTCGAACCCGGGGCGCTTCCGGCTCCCCGCGGCGACGATCTGCCTGGTCCTCTTCGGCGTCCTGTCGTACGTCGCCGTCTCCACCCCCTTCGCCGTGAAGACCCCGGTGTACCATCCCACGACGGCCGACCTCGGGGAGCTCCTGATGACCCGCTACCTTCTTCCCTTCGAGGTCGCGTCGGTGCTGCTGCTGGCGGCCCTGATCGGCGCGGCGTTCCTGTCCCGGCCCGACCGCGGGGCACCGGAGAAGGACGACCCGCAGGAGGGGAAGGGATGACGCTCGACAAACTTCTCGTGGTCGCCGCCGCGCTCTTCTGCTGCGGCCTCTACACGGTGATGACCCGCCGCAACGCCGTGGCGGTCCTGATGGGCGTCGAGCTGATCCTCAACGCCGCCAACGTCAACTTCGTGGCGTTCTCCTTCTTCCTTTCCCGCGTGATGGGGGGGCAGATCTTCGCCGTCTTCGTCATCGTTCTCGCGGCGGCCGAGGCGGCGGTGGCGCTGGCCATCTTCCTGAGGATGTTCGCGACCACGGGAACGGTGGAAGTGGACGCCGCGGACGGGTTGAAGGGGTAACCGTTGATCCGATACGCCTACATCATCCCGCTCCTGCCGCTGGCGTCGTTCTTCATCAACATCGCCGTCGGCAAGCGGCTGCCGCGCAAGGGGGACTGGCTCTGCCTCGCGACGATCCTCGCGGGCCTCGCGATGTCCGTCGGCATCTTCCTCGAGGTCTTCTCGTCGTACGACCCGAACTTCCAGTACCACGTCGTGACGCCGTGGCTTTCGGTCGGGGACCGGTTCACCCTCAACGTGGGGATCCTCGTCGACAACGTCACCGCCGTGATGCTCCTGGTGGTCAGCGGCGTCTCGACGCTGGTGCACCTGTTCTCCATCGGGTACATGCACGGCGACCCGCGCTACAGCCGGTTCTTCGCCTACCTGTCGATCTTCTCGTTCTCGATGCTGGGCCTCGTCCTCTCGGAGAGCTTCTTCTTCATCTATATCTTCTGGGAGCTCGTGGGGCTCTCCTCCTACCTGCTGATCGGCTTCTGGTTCGAGAAGAAGTCGGCGGCGGACGCCGGCAAGAAGGCGTTCATCACCACCCACATCGGGGACGTCGGGTTCCTCATCGGGAACATGATCATCTTCGTGACCTGCGGGGTCTTCGGCTTCGACGAGGTCTTCCAGGCGATCGGCCAGGGGAAGCTTTCCGGGACGCTCCTCACGATGGCCGGGATCGGGGTCTTCTGCGGCGCCATCGGGAAGTCGGCCCAGTTTCCGCTGCATGTCTGGCTCCCCGACGCGATGGAGGGCCCCACGCCGGTCTCCGCCCTCATCCACGCGGCGACGATGGTGGCCGCGGGCGTCTACCTCGTCGCGCGGGTCTACCCGATGTTCACCCCCGACGCGTTCCTCTTCATCGCCTACATCGGGTGCATCACCCTGTTCATCGCGGCGACGATCGCCCTGGCGCAGAACGACATCAAGAAGGTGCTCGCGTACTCGACCGTCTCCCAGCTCGGCTACATGGTCATGGGGCTCGGGGTGGGCGGCTACACGGCGGGGCTGGCTCACCTGGCGACCCACGCGGCGTTCAAGGCGTGCCTCTTCCTCGGGTCGGGGTCGGTCATCCACGCGCTCCACACCCAGGACATGCGCGAGATGGGCGGCCTGCGAAAGAAGATGCCGATCACCTTCGTCACCTTCTTCATCGCCACCCTGGCGATCTCCGGGGTGCCGGGCTTCTCGGGCTTCTTCAGCAAGGACATGATCCTCGGCGAGGCCCTCGCGTTCGGGATGAAGAACTCGGCGCACTACGTCCTCTTCTTCACGGCGCTGTTCACCGCCGGGCTGACCGCCTTCTACATGTTCCGCCTGGTGATCATGACCTTCTTCGGCGCACCGAAGGATCGCCACAAGTTCGACCATGCCCACGAGTCGCCCGCGAACATGTGGGTCCCGCTCGTGGTGCTCGCGATCTTCTGCTTCTCCTTCTGGTTCAAGAACCCGTTCGTCGAGAAGGGGTGGGTCCAGACGCTGATCGTGAAGCCCGCGACGGTCGCGAACCTCGTCACGCACGAGCCCGCCGCCGCGGCGTCGGCCGGACACGCCGTGGCGACGGCACCGGCGCCGCACGAAGTCGCCCATGGCGAAGGCGGCGAGCACGCCGCCCACATCACCCACATGGCGCATTCCTACGCGATGTACTCCTCGGTGGCGATCGGGGCGCTCGGAATCTTCCTCGGTTTCGTCGTCTACTTCTTCGGCTGGATCGACCCGGCCCGCGTGGCGAACTCCGTGAAGCCGCTCTACACCTTCCTGTTGAACAAGTGGTACTTCGACGAACTATACGACAAGACGGTGATCGGCGGCTCGATCGCCCTGGCGAAATTCCTCGCCTGGTTCGACCTGCACGTGGTGGACGGCCTGGTGAATCTCGCCGCACAACTCGGGGTCTTCGTCTCGTTCCTCGTCGGGAAGTTCGACGACTACGTCGTCGACGGGGCCGTGAACGGCGTGGCCAATGCGACGATCGGCGGCGGGTCGATCCTGCGACGGGTGCAGACCGGGAAGCTGTACCACTACGTGTTCGTGCTGGCGGGCGGCGCGCTCGTCATTTTCCTGATCAAGGCTTTTTGAGAATGGAGGTGGTCGTTCGTGGGTTTCGTAGATAGTCACATCCTGTCGCTCATGACGTTCCTTCCGCTCCTCGGAGCGGCGGTGGTCCTGTGCGTTCCCAAGGGGAAGGACGACGTGATCCGGTGGATCTCCGCCGTCTTCTCCTTCCTGCCGCTGGTCCTGGCGGTCAAGCTCTGGTTCGCCTACGACCGGACCCTGGCGGGCGTCAACGTGGCCAGCCAGTACCAGTTCGTGGAGCATTACTCCTGGATCCCGTCGATCAACGCGGAATATTTCCTCGGGGCGGACGGGATCTCGATGCCGCTGCTGCTCCTGACGGCCATCGTGTCGTTCCTCGCGCTCATCGGCTCCTTCGGGATCACGAAGAAGGTCAAGGGGTACATGGCCCTCTTCCTCCTGCTCGAAACCGGGATGATGGGCGTGTTCGTCTCCCTCGACTTCTTTCTCTTCTACGTCTTCTGGGAAGTGATGCTGCTGCCGATGTACTTCCTGATCGGCATCTGGGGCGGCCCGCGGAAAGAGTACGCGGCGATCAAGTTCTTCCTCTACACCCTGGCCGGCTCGGTCCTAATGCTGCTGGCGCTGCTGGCCCTCTACTTCAACACGACGAACCCCGAGACGGGGGGACACACCTTCAACCTGCTCCACTACATGGCGCAGGGGACGCACAATTCCTGGCTGAAAGGGTTCGACGTCCGTGCGGTGATCTTCCTCGGCCTCTTCATCGGCTTCGCCATCAAGGTGCCGCTTTTCCCGTTCCACACCTGGCTGCCCGACGCCCACGTCGAGGCGCCCACCGCGATCTCCGTCATCCTCGCCGGCGTCCTGCTGAAGATGGGCACGTACGGGCTCATGCGGATCTCCTTCCCCATCTTCCCCGACGTGACGCGGTGGTTCGCCATGCCGATGGCGGTGATCGGGGTGGTGAACATCGTCTACGGCGCGCTGTGCGCCCTGGCGCAGTCCGACCTCAAGAAAATGGTCGCCTACTCCTCCGTCAGCCACATGGGGTTCGTCATGCTCGGCATGGCGGCGCTCACCCCGCTCGGAATGGCGGGGGCGTCGATGCAGATGTTCTCCCACGGCCTGATCACGGCCATGCTCTTCTTCCTGGTCGGTGTGGTCTATGACCGGGCCCACCACCGCCAGATCGACGGCTTCGGGGGGCTGGGCGCCGTGGTGCCCGTCTACACCGGCTTCATCTCCTTCGCCTTCTTCGCCTCCCTCGGCCTGCCGGGCCTGTCCGGGTTCATCGCCGAACAGATGGTCTTCCTCGGCTCCTTCGAGGCGTTCCGGTCCATCGTGATCGTGGCGGCCATCGGCATCGTCTTCGTCGCCGCCTTCCATCTGTGGTCGCTGCAGAGGGTCTTCCTCGGACCGCTGAACCCGAAGTACGCCACGATGGAGGAGATCAACGCGCGGGAGGTCTTCTGCCTCGCGCCCCTCGGGATCCTCGTGCTGATCATCGGCGTCTGGCCGATGCCGATGCTGAACCTGCTGAACGCCTCCGCTGTGCGGTTGGTCGACCTCGTGAAGGCGGTGATCTGATGCGACGCCGCATTTGTGAAAGGGGCCACTAGGTGTTCCTGGGCAACCTCGGCAGCCTGCCGTACTTCCTGCCGGAGCTCGCCGTCACGGCGACGATCCTTCTGCTCGTCGTCCTGCACGTGGCAAAGAAAAGCAAGACGACCGCCGCCCCCGCGTTCCTCTCCCTCGTCGGGGTGGGCGCGGCGATCCTCCTCACCGGGGTCTCGTCCCCGGGGAGCGGAAAGGCGATCTTCGAGGGGATGGCGGCGTACGACGGCTTCGCCGTCTTCTTCAAGGTCCTGATCGCCTTCGCGACCCTGGTGGTGATCCTCATGTCCATGGGCAGCGAGGAGCTGGCCGGCCGCAGCAAGGCGGAATATTTCATCTTCCTCCTGGCCACCCTCCTCGGGATGTTCCTGCTCTCCAGCGCGACCGACATCGTAATGGTCTACCTTTCGCTCGAGCTCGTCTCCATCCCGTCGTACCTGCTGGCCGGGTACCTCAAGGGGAAGGAGCGGTCCACCGAGGCGGCGATGAAGTACGTCGTCTTCGGCGCCACGGCGTCGGGAGTGATGATCTACGGATTCTCCCTCCTCTTCGGCATGACCGGCTCCACGCAGATCGCGGAGATCGGCCGGGCGCTGGCGTCGGGCAAGGCGGCGCTGCCCACGACTCTTGCCGCCGTGATGGTCGCCGTGGGGTTCGGCTACAAGATCGCCGCCGTGCCGTTCCACATGTGGTCCCCCGACGTGTACGAAGGGGCGCCCACGCCGGCGACCGCGTACTTTTCGATCGCCCCGAAGGCGGCGGGGTTCGCGGTGCTGGTGCGCTTCTACTACACGGTGTTCGCCGCGCCGGACGCCGTGGCGGGGATGTGGCGGCTCTCCTCCACGATGGACTGGCCCCTCCTGTTCGCCGGCCTGTCCGCGCTGACGATGACGGTGGGGAACCTGGTCGCGATCAAGCAGAACAATGTGAAGCGGCTCCTGGCCTACTCCTCGATCGCCCACGCCGGATACATGCTCATGGGATTCACGCTCCTGTCTTCCGCGGGGATCGAGGCGATTCTCTTCTACCTCGTGGTCTACCTCTTCATGAACCTCGGCGCCTTCTACGTCGTGGTCCTGGTGAGCAACGCGACCCACGGGGAGGAGATCTCCGACTTCACGGGGCTGGGAAGCCGCGCCCCTGTCGCGGCGGTGG
>Ga0210044_10007813_pt1 | contig 13504 bp, 10 predicted proteins | sample CryGey13umfilter_2_FD_183959 | JGI IMG/M metagenome (GOLD analysis project Ga0210044, IMG submission 183959) | Groundwater microbial communities from aquifer in Utah, USA - Crystal Geyser 4/9/14 3 um filter (SPAdes) (version 2) | ecosystem: Environmental > Aquatic > Deep subsurface >... | reverse complement strand
ATTGTTCTTTTTCTAAAATTGTTTATTTTAATCCTATTGCATTATCCAGGATTAACTGCCATTAGTTTTAAATTTCTATCGCTAAAATTATATTTAATTTGGGGAACAAATAGTTTTGTTCCCCAATATTTTACAATAATTTAAAATGCTCTTTAATTATCAACATTAATTCTGTGATTTATTATTGCAGGTTCAATTTCTTCTGGAATTATTGATTTTCCATTCCAAAATTTATACAACCAAGCTTTTATATCATTTAAAGTTAAAATTAAAACTGGAAAAAACAGAAGAATAAATCCAGTTCCAACCAAAACACCATAAGCCAATGAAATAGCCATTGGAATTAAAAACTGTGCTTGAAAACTAGTTTCCAAAATTATTGAATATAAGCCAAGTACTGTTGTTAAAGTAGTAAGAATAATTGCTCTATATCGTGAAATTCCCGCATTAAAAACTGCTTCTTCTACCTTCATCCCTTCAATAAGCAATGTATTATATCTTGCAAGAAAAACCACAGCATCATTAATAATAACCCCTGAAAGAGCAACCATTCCCCAAGCGGACATAATTGAAATTGGATGCCCGTGAATTCCATGACCCCAAGCCGCACCAAGAAATGCCAAAGGAATCATCATAACAATAATTACCATGTGCGAAACTGACCTAAAGTGAAGCATTAATATTAAAATAATTAACAAAAATGCACCTGCAAATAATGTAACAATTTGTTGAAAAGATTCAGCGCTATCTTTAGCCTGCCCTTGATAAACAATTGAAACTCCTGGAAAATTAGCTTTAATATTTGGTACTATTTCTGTTTGTATATATTCCAAAATGGGTGGAACAGGAGCAAAAGGGTCTAATAAATCTGCATCAATTCTTTCTTCACGAGCGCCATTGTATCTTTTAATATTTACTGGTCCTCGTTCAATTGTATAAGTTACTAATTCATTTAATGAGTATTCACCTTTAGCTGTTTTAATTTTCATGTTTTCTAATTGACCAACATTTATTCTGTCTTCTTTAGGAAATCTTACCCAAACACGAATTTCGTCTTTACCTTGTTGCAAACGTTGAACTTGACCGCCATAAAAACCTTGCCTAACTTGATTTGCAATTTCAACTTGCGAAAGTCCTAAAAAATAGGCTTTTTGTTTTAGCTTAATTTGAATTTCTTGCTTGCCTTGCGAATTTTGATCATTCACATTATCTAATTCTGGAATGTTTTTTAATTGGGATAGCAATTTGTTTTTAGCCAATTCAAGTTCTTCAAGATTTTGTCCTAAAATGCTTATGGATATTGGGCTTCCCCATCTGTTTCTTCCACCAACTGTAAATTTAGTAGCTTCTGGAACGTCTCCAATTTTTTCGCGGACTCTTGAAGCAATTTCGAATGTAGAAATTGGAGCACCTTCCATATCTCGCATTAAAACATTTATATTTCCAGCGTGTGCCCCGTTTTCTTCGCCATTAAATGCATTTCCAATAGACCTAAATGCAAAAGTTACAAAATCGTTTGAATCAGCAAACTCTTGCTTAATTTCATCGTTTACTTCCCAAATTGATTTTTCAAACCGTTCAAGATATTCGGCAGTTCGTTTTTCACCAGAGCCTGGAGTAAATGCAATGTTAACATTAAAAGAATCGAATGCTATTGTTGGGAAAAAAGTTGTTTTAATAAATGCTCCATTTATCAATCCAAGAGTTATAAAAATTAAAGCAATTGGAATTGTAACAACAATCCATCTCCAGCGTATAACCGATTCAAGAACATTTTTGTAAAAAACATCGCGCATTAAATATATTACTTTATCTAATTTTTCCCTAATATTCCCAGATTTTTTTTCGTCTTTTCGTCTTAAAATATGGCCACTTGATAAATGTGCTGGTAAAACAAAAAATGCTTCTAACAATGAAAAGGACAAACTAAAGATTACAATAAATGCCATTTCGTATAGCATTTCCATCCTACCTTGCAATAAAAGCAAAGGAGCAAATGCAACAATTGTAGTTGTTACAGAAGTAATAATTGCTGGGTAAACCTCAACAACGCCATCTATTGCTGCACGTTTGGGCGATTTACCCATTTCAAAATGTGCATATATGTTTTCAGCAATTACAATTCCATCATCAACCAGAATTCCCACAACCAGAATCATTCCAAAAAGTGAAATCATATTAATTGTAATTCCACTTAAACTTGCTACTATAAACATTGCAAGAAATGCCGAAGGAATTCCCCAAGCAACCCAAAGCGAAAGTCGGAAACTTAAGAAAAATGCAAGCGTTATAATTACTAAGAGTAACCCAATTCCACCATTGTTAAGTAATAATTGCAAACGACTGTTTAGCATTGAGTTAAAATCGAAAGTAATATCAAGTTTTAATGAATTATGCTGCTTATTAAAATCCACGACATATTTATTTAGATATTCTGAAATTACTTGTAAATCCTCATTTTTCAATTTTTCAATTGAAAAAAACACACCTTGTTTTCCATTTATTTTAGCGTTGCTTGAAACATCTGCAAACTGCGTTTTTACTTTTGCAATATCTCTAATTCTAAGAAAACTACCGTCATCATTGGCTCTTAAAATTATATCACCAATTTTATTTGGGTCAACACTTCTATTCCGGGAACGAATTAGTATTTCTTGTTCATCCGATTTTATCTGTCCCCCCGAAATATCAAGGTTATTTGAAGCAATTGCACCGGCAATTAAATCAAAAGTTAAATTATATCTGCGCAAGTCAGCTTCTTTTGTTTCAACAGAAATTTCTAAACTTGGATATCCATTAATGGTAATTTTGGAAATAATTCCAGATGCCAATAAATCATCTTCAATACTTTGTGCACTTTTCTTTAGTGTTTGTAAATCAACATCGCCCGAAAGCCCCATAAATGCAGCTTGTGTTCTGCTACGTTGTTTAAAAACAATAGGTTTTTCGGCGGCAGTTGGAAATGAACTAATTCCATCAACAGCATTTTTTACATCCATTAAAGTTTCATCAATTGAAAATTCGCCTGTAGTTTCAACCGAAACTCGTGAAAAATTTTCTGAAGAAGTTGAAGTAATTTCTTTAATTCCAACAATACCCCGCAATGCTTCTTCAATTCGTGTGGTAATACCTTCTTCCATTTCTTTTGGAGACGCTCCAGGATATGCAACAGAAATTTGAATAATTCGTGAAGTCATTTCTGGAAAGAATGACCTCTTCATATTCATTAAGCTAAAACCACCAACTAGAACAATTACAGCAATAATTATATTAGCATAAACAGGATATTTTACAATATATGTTATTATTTTTTTCATAAATCTTATTCTTTTCCTAGTATTTTAACACTACTATTTTCTGATGCGTTTATTAATGGTTCTGAAACGACATTTAATCCTTCGGTTAAACCAGTAAAATACAATTTGTCCTTATTTACTTTCTTAACGTTAATTGTCCTTTTTACCAACAAGCCATTTTCAACAGTAAATACCATATTTTGGTTAAACACAGCACTTCGTGTAATTTCCATTACGTTTGAAATTTTTATTCCATCAAAAACAGCAGTAAAATATTCGCCTTTATAAATAGGATTGTTTTTTGACGAATTTAGTGAAACGTAAATGTTTATTGATTGAGTGTTTGGATTTATATCCTGCGATTTTCTAACAATTTTTCCAACAAATTTGGAAGTTTTGTCATCGTTAAAAACTTTAACTTTTTGACCTTCTTTTAACCATTTTGAATCATCTAAATCAACGGGAACTTCAAGTTCTAAATTTACTGTATTAATAATTTTGCCAAGTTTTGTTCCAGGATTTGCAATAGCTCCTTTTTCGAGATTAACTTCCGTAATTGTTCCATCAAAAGGAGCATAAATTCTGTAAGATTCAAAATTTGCTTCGGCTGATTTAATTGAATAGTAGTTTGTTAATATATTTCTACTAGCCATAAATATTCTTTCTTGTGCAGAATCCATTTTAGGCAATTCTGGAAGCTCTTTGTCAATATCAATTACGTTTAAAAAAGAATTCCATTTACTATAGCTTTCTGGAAGTGTTGATTTTAAATCTGGAAGAATACTTGCAACATTATTCAAAAATGTGCTTTTGCGCGATTTCATATTAAACAGCTCAATTGTTTCATCTAATTTAATAAGCAAATCGCCTTTTTTGAAAGATTCGCCAATCTTAAAATCTATATCTCCAGTAATTATTTTTCCACGCACTTCTGCAATTAAAATAACTTCTGTTTGTGAAGCAACTCTTCCCATAGCTTCAATTGAAGTAAAAACATTGTTATATTTTACTGATTCGGCTTTAACATATCTTTGAACTGGTTCTACTGGTTTGCGAACAGATGACTCTTTTAGTCCTCCCAACCATTGCATAGAAAAAAATGCGAATGCAACAATTACAATTCCAGATATAATAATTATCAGTTTTCGTTTATCCATTAGTGTTTCCTTTATATAAAAAAATATCATTATTTGACGTTAATATAACTGCAAAGTTACAGATTTTTAGGGATAATTTATAAATGTTTGAGTAATTTATACATGATGTCTGATAAAAAATGAAATTGCTGTCTTGCCGAAAAAGGTAAGTGTAAAGCAAAAACTAATAATGTGGCTTAAATAATATAGTTTCTGCAAAACAATGAATCTGTCATTTCGATTCCGACGTTTTTTGTCGGAAGAGAAATCTTTCAAATTGACTCAATAAATTTAAGTTCTTTTTTTTCGTGTTGGCAAAATAGAGATGTTTTTTGTTTGTGGCAAGCACCAATTCGTCTCCCCAAAAAACATTAAGTAAACCCAAAATTTGTATTAATGCTTTTCTAATGCATGTTTAACGCTTATTCAATAAACAGCATTTAGTTGATTAATTAGAATATTAATTAATAAATAGTATTATTTCTAATTACTTATAATTTCATAATGAAGAATTAAAAAGCATAATTTTCAATTATTTCATTTGAATTTACAGAAAGATTTTTTATATTATTTTTGATCAAATAATATAAAGGTGAAATAATGGTAAAAAATATTTCATACAAACCAAAAACCCAGCTTGCTATCAATCTAATAAATAGTATTGGCAATGCAAATAACTTTCTTCAAGAAAAACTTCACTCCTATGTAAAAACGACTGGCTTAACTCCTTCTCAATTTGCAATTATCATTATTCTTGGCAATAATGGAGCATTAAAAATTTCTGACATTTACAAACAGATGCTAATAAAAAGTGGAAATAGAACAATGATTTTAGATTCCCTTGAAAAAAGAAATTTTATAAACAGAATTTTTAGCAAAAACGACAGACGTGAAATTATTATTGAATTGACTGCTGCTGGACAAAAGTTTTTTGAGGAAAATCATGAAAAGTATAGTAATTTTGTCGAAAAAATAATTTCTAACATTTCACAAAACGAGCAAAAAGACATTGCTACTATTGCAAAAAAAATTATTGGTGAAAACTAGTTTATATTAAAAGAGGACATTTTTAATGTCCTCTTTTTTGTTTATGCTTCCAACATTTGGTTTATAGATTTTTTAATAATTTCAAGCGCCTCATATAATTCTTTTTCAGTAATTATAAGAGGTGGAGCAAATCTAATAATATGTTGATGAGTTGGTTTTGCAAGCAAACCATTTTCCGCCATTTTTACACAAACATCCCAGGCTTCTTTTCCGTTGGAAGGCTTTATTACAATAGCATTTAATAATCCTTTGCCTCTAACCAATTCTATCATTGGATGGTTAAAATTCTTTAATTCTTCTCTAAAAATTTTGCCTAATTTTTCGGCTTTTTCGGCTAAATTTTCTTCTTTAACCACTTCTAAAGCTGCTGTTGCAACTTTTGCAGCCAAAGGATTTCCGCCAAAAGTTGAGCCATGCTCACCTGGTTTAATTACAAGCATAATTTCATCGTCTGCCAAAACAGCCGAAATTGGAATAACTCCGCCAGAAAGAGCTTTTCCTAAAATTAAAACATCTGGACGAACATTTTCGTGATCGCAAGCAAGTAATTTTCCTGTTCGAGCAATTCCAGTTTGAACTTCATCGGCAATAAATAATACGTTATTTAACTTACATAAATCGTACGCTTTTTTTAAATATCCATCATCAGGAACAAAAACTCCAGCTTCACCTTGAATTGGTTCAACTAAGAATGCCACAACATTTTTATCTTCAAGCGCTTTTTCTAAAGCAGAAAGATTGTTGTAAGGTACTACTTCAAAACCTGGAGTATATGGCCCAAAACCTTTGTAGGAATCTGGGTCGGTTGACATTGAAATTATGGAAATAGTTCTTCCATGAAAATTACCTGCACAAACAATTATTTTTGCTTGGTTTTCAGCAACACCTTTTTTGTCATATCCCCAGCGACGAGCCAACTTTAATGCGGTTTCATCAGCTTCAGCTCCAGAATTCATTGGCAGAACTTTGTCATATCCAAAAAATTCTGTAACATATTTTTCATAAGGACCTAATTGGTCATTAAAAAAAGCTCGTGAAGTTAAAGTTAATGTTTGTGCCTGGTCAACTAAAGCTTCAATAATTTTTGGATGGCAATGACCTTGATTTACAGCAGAATAGGCAGATAAAAAATCAAAATATTTTTTCCCTTCAACATCCCAAACAAATGCACCTTTTCCTTTGTTTAATACTACTGGAAGTGGATGATAATTGTGTGCGCCATATTTTCCTTCAAGTTCAATAAAGTCTTTTGATAACATAAAACTCCTTATTTATTTTATTTAATCTAATGCACCAAATTAACGAATATTACTCTTATTTTCGAAAATATATATTTGCTTTTTAAAAAAAACTTTTAAATAGATTGCAGACAAGTATCTGAAGCCTTATTTTTACAATTATTAAATTATATATTTTACAATTTGGAGTTGAAATGAAAATTAACAGATATGAAGATATTTCACAAATTGACAAAGAAGCGAAAAAAGATTATATCGACAGACACTCTGCATTTGTTCATTGCGATAAAAATGCGGAAAAAGGCAAAAAATTTGTTGTAAAAGTTAAAGTTGGCGATCAATATTTGCATCCAGATGATTTTGACCATTTTATAGCTTATATTCAATTATGGGATGGCGAAACATTTCTTGCTCAAGCTAATTTTACAGCTGGAACAATGGGCTCTGCTGCAAATCAAGTTGAAGTTGATTTTTATATTGTTCCAACAAAAAAGATGAAATTAACCGCTATGGCTTATTGTACAAAACATGGATTATGGCAAAGCGAAGAAGTTGTTGTTGAAGTTGCTTAATTTTTAAAATCATTCAATAGTTGTAGAAAAAGCAATAGTTGGTTATTTTTACATTCAAAAAAAGGTAAATAATATGTCAACAAAAGCACCATCTGGAGTAAAAAGTTTTTCAGAAACATCTGTAGAAAAAAAAGTTTATAACCTGGTAGAATCACTTAAAGAATTTATGCCAATTAATAATGATAGAAATCGTTTAGGTTACGGATTGGTTAAATATTTAAGTGGCGATGGTGATGCTCCTGAAATATTAGTAAAATCTGCTAAAATTAATATTTCTGGAATTGAGTATTCTGAACTTGCTAAAAAACTTTCGGAAGGACTTAAAACCATTAAGTAATTTTACTTAGTTTGGTTTTTTAAATAACTTTGTAAAATAGAAAAACGTTTATTTTTTCCATTCAATATGACCATTCATATTGTTTTTCTCAAATACTTCTAAAATTTCAGAACAAAATTTAACTGTTTCGATATCATCAATAGATTTTGCTGCTTCATACAGTCGTATAAACATTTTTTTGCCGGTTTCGGTTTGTTTATAGTTCTTTTTTCTAAAATTGTGACTTGCACATAAAGTTTGTCCATTTTCAATTGTGGCTTTTCCACCTTTATCTTTTGGTTTTATGTGGTCAACTTGCAAATCAACGCCATCAATTTTACCTTTTCCACAAATCACACATCTATAACCATCTCTTTTTAGAATAAATTCTTTTTGTGCTTGCGTAAAATCTTCCAAATCTCTTTCTTGTATTAAATCGGGATCAAATCGATAAATTCCTTTAGCAACTTTTATTAAAAATCCAGACTGATGAAGCTTTCTTATTTGTCTATCGGGGTCTCTAAATACGGTATTTGTTCTTTTAAAAAATTCAGCAACAACATAATCAACAACTTCAGGATGTGGAATATCTCGGCAAGGATTGTTTCTAAAATATTCCATTAATAGTTCATTTTGAGTCATAATTTTCATATTAAACCTCCAACCTCCTTTATTATTCTTTCCCGTGCTAATTCACAATAATTTTTGTCAATATCTAATCCAACAGCTTTTCTGTTTGTATGTGCTGCAACAATAAGCGTTGTTCCGCTTCCCGTAAAAGGGTCAAAAACCACATCATCTACAAAGCTAAAAAGTTTTATTGCCCGATAAGGTAATTCTTTTGGAAATGGTGCAGGATGTCCAATCCTCTTTTTACTTTCACCAGGGAAGGTCCACATTCCGTTAGTATATTCCATAAATTCTTCTTTTGAAATATCGGAAATTTGAGAACCATTTGATTTTCGCCATTCATCTTTGTAGAGAATTACAATAAGTTCAACTGGAGCAATTACATAAGGAGCGGAAGCTTTCATCCAAGAACCCCAAGCAGTTCTTCTTGAAATATTGCCTTCGTTCCAAATAATGGTAGAGTGATATTTCCAACCTACATCTTGAGCAATTCGAGTTAAATCAGCACCAACACTTTTTTGTCCACCTTTGTTTTTATCGAGTGGAATATTTAACAAGAATCGGGCTTGTGGTTTACTCCAATCAAAACTGTTTTTCATCCACTTTGCCGAAAAATCTAAATATTGCTGGTAAGTTAATTCATCATTGTTAGAATTATATTCTATTCCCACATTATAAGGTGGTGATGTAACAATTAAATCAGCAAATTCTCTATTAAATTGTTTGTTATTTAAAACATCTCCGTGAAATAATACTATGTCCTTATGTTTATAAAAGGCTTTTTCGGTGGTTTTTTTTTGAGTTATTTCTCTATTTAAATATATTTCACTTGCTAATGTTGCAACTGCCATTAAATTTCCTGTGTAAATGATTGTGTAAAATCAATATTTCTAATTACAATTTTAATCAACAAATATATAATTCTATTTTAACTTATCCTTTAATAAAATAAAATCCAAATAAAAAGTTAAAAAAATCTATTTCTACTTAATTTCTTGGTCTTTATACTGCAATTGGTATAATTTATAATAAATTCCTTTTTTGCTTAATAATTGTTGATGAGTTCCAACTTCTTTAATTTCACCTTTATGAAGCACAATAATTTTATCGGAATTTTGGATAGTTGAAAGTCTGTGAGCGATAACAATTGATGTTCTTCCCACCAATAATTTTTGAATTGCCTTCTGAATTAAATTTTCTGTTTCGGTATCAACGCTAGAAGTTGCTTCGTCCAAAATTAAAATCCGTGGATTAAAAACCAAAGCACGTGCAAATGATACGAGCTGTTTCTGTCCAACGCTTAAAGTTGCACCTTTTTCTTTTACTTCCTCGTTGTATTGACTTGGAAGTTTTGAAATAAAACTATCTGCCCCAACTATTTTAGCTGCTTCAATAATTTGTTCTTCTGAAATTGATGAATCGCCAAGGTTTATATTTGAAACAATTGTACCCGAAAACAATATAATATCTTGTAAAACAATTGAAATTTGATTTCTTAAATCCTCTTTAGAAAGCTCTCGCAAGTCAATTCCATCAACAAGAATTTGTCCTTTATTAATGTCATAAAATCTATTTAACAAATTGATTATGCTTGATTTTCCTGCACCCGTTGCTCCAACAATTGCAACAGTTTCGCCAGCATTTACACTAAACGAAACATCTTTTAAAACAAATTCTTCGTTGTTGTATGCAAACCAAACATTTTTGAACTCTACATTTCCTTTAAAATCAATAAGTGGTTTTGGCAAATTTGGATTTTCAATAATTCGGCTGTTATCCAACAATTTAAAAATTCTTTCTGATGAAGCCATTGCAGTTTGCATTACATTATATTTTTCCGAAAGGTCGCGAATTGGACGGAAGAACATTTCTGTATATTGAATAAATGCAAAAAGGACGCCTATTGTCATTGTTCCAGTTAAAACATTTCCACCACCATACCAAATAATTAATGCCACAGCACCCGAACTTAAAATTTCGACAATTGGAAAAAATATGGCATAATAAAAAATAGAATCAATATTTGCCTTTTTATGTGCATCATTTATTTCGGAAAATACTTTTTTTTCTTTATTCTCTTTTGAAAACAGTTGAATAATACTCATTCCCGTTATGTGCTCTTGCATATATGAATTTAACCGAGCAAGATGAAACCGAACATCTCTATAAGATTCACGCACCTTTTTTCTAAAAAGAAATGTTGCATAAAAAAGAATTGGCAAAACAGAAAGAGAAACCAAAGTTAAGTTCCACGACATAAAAAACATAAAAATTAAAATCCAAATAATTATGAATACGTCACTAAATATTGTAACTATTCCAGATGAAAATAACTCGTTAAGCGATTCAACATCATTAGTAACGCGAGTAACAATTCGTCCAATTGGCGTTTTGTCAAAATATTTTAGGGAAAGTTTTTGAACATGTGCAAATAATTTAATTCGTAAATCGTAAATAATATTTTGCCCCATTAGTTGCGTGTAATACGTTAGAAAATACTGCACAATTGCTTGAAATATTAAAACCACAAATAAAACCGCCGAAATATTAACAAGCCCTTTGTAATTTCCATTAATTATATAGTCGTCAATTGCAATTTTAATTAAATAAGGGCGTAGTGGTCCCAGTGCTGCAACAACAATATTCATAATTATTGCTATAACCACATACTTTTTATAAGGCTTTACAAAACCCAAAAGTCGTTTCATTAATTTTGAATCGTAAGCCTTACCAAGTATTTCATCGTCAGTGTTTATTGATGCCATTATCTATTTTCTTTCTTTTTCAATCTCAATATGTAAAAACAAACCATTTTATATTTCGCGCTCTAACTCTTCTTCCAAAAGCTGTTTGTAGTGAATGTCGTAATAAATTCCACCTAATTGTAACAATTGTTCGTGCGTACCCTGTTCAATTATTGAACCATTTTCGAGTACAATAATATTATCGGCATCTTTAACTGTTGAAATTCTATGACTTATTATTATGCTTGTTCTATCTTTCATAAACTCTTTAAGTTTTGTTAAAATTTCCTCTTCCGTTTTGGTATCTACTGCCGAAAAACTATCGTCAAGAATTAAAATTTTAGGATTTGTAGCTAAAGCTCGCGCCAAACATGTTCGTTGTTTTTGTCCACCCGAAAGTGTAATGCCTCGTTCCCCCAAAACTGTTTCAAATTTTTTAGGAAAATCGTTTACATCTTTTTTTAATTGTGATATTTCGGCTACTTTATTTAATAATTCGATGTTAGTTTTTTCAACTCCGTAAAGAATATTGTTTTGCAAACTATCTGAAAACAGAAACGTTTCTTGCGGAACCATTCCAACATTTTTTCTTAAAATATTTGTTGGAATTGTTTTAATATCGTTTCCATCAATTAAAATTTTTCCAGAACTTACATCAAACAAACGAGATATTAAATTAATAAAACTTGTTTTTCCAACTCCTGTGTGTCCAACAATTGCAAGTGTTGAACCCTGTGGAATTTCAATTGTAATATTTTTTAATACTTCCGGTAAATTTTCTTTGTATTTAAATGTTACGTTTTCAAATTTTATTGTCCCATTTATTTGAGTAATGGATTTATTGGTGTCTTCATTTTCTTTAATTTCAATTTCTTCGTCATAAATTACTTGCAACCTTTTAAGACTTGCATCTGCTTGTTGAACAATATTGGCAACCCAACCAAAAGCTATTGTTGGCCAAATTAATAATCCAAGATAAAACATAAATGCTGCAATAACACCCAAAGTTAACTTTCCATCAATTATCATATTACCACCAACGAAAATTAGAATAATAATTGAAGTTCCGGTTATTAAAAAAAGCAATGGTACAAAAAGAGCTTGTATTTTTATTTTATCCATATTTCGTTTTCGATATTCCGAGCTTTCTTTTGCAAATTTTTCAATTTCAAAAATTTCTCTCACATACGATTTTATGATTCTTATTCCGGAAAAATTTTCTTGTGCCATTGTTGTTATATCCGAAAATTTTTCTTGAATTAATGTAAATTTTTTATGGATTTTTTTACTCAATTTATATACAAAATACGACAAAATTGGAAGAGGAATTAAAGTATATACTGTTAAAATAGGACTTAACGACAGCATAATTACTATTACAATTATAAATTTAACCATAGTATCAATTGAGTACATTACGGCAGGACCGACATACATTCGCACTGCCGAAATATCGTTTGTTGCGTGTGCCATTATATTTCCGGTAGAGGTATTTTGAAAATATCGGTTCGAAAGTTTTAGCAAATGAGTCCAAAAATCTTGCCTAATATCAAACTCTATTTTGCGCGAAACAACAATAATAGTTTGCCTAATCATATATCTAAAAAACCCGCTAAAAACAGCCAATGCAAAAATAATTATTGCATAATGTATAACTACATTTATATTAATGCCGTTTTTAAGCTCATCTATGCTATCTTTTAAAACCAATGGAATATAAACTTGGGCTATATCCGAAATAAGTATAAATAGAATTCCAAGAGACATTTTGCCTTTATATCTCTTAAAATATTTGTTAAGCGTAAATAATCTTGCCATAAAATCTTTCTGAAAATTTTTGTTTACAAAGATAACAAAATAAATTGAGCTAATTAGATAAGAGGCGGGTTAATATTTCACTTTTTACCCAAACTTGCACGTTTTAATTGTTTTTCTTTTTCCATACCCCAAAGTTTATTCCTTGCTTTATGCGTGTATAAGCCTAAAAATATATATTTTTAGTTCCCGTTTATTGTATATTAACTAAAGAAATAACCTTTGTTTTTTATAAAAAAAGTAAATAATTCAAAGTCTTTATTCATAAATTGCTTTTTCAACTTTTTGTTTAAGCATTTTGTTAATTAATTGGAGGGGAAAATGAACATTTCCACTTTTGACAACAACTTAATTATTAAACCATTACGAATGATTGCATTAATTACAATTTTTGCTGGTATTTGTGCGTTAATTTTTGAAGTAAATTATTTTGTTGACTTTTCGGTTGGCTTATATTTTAGCAGACTAATTGCAACAGCAATTGGTTTTATTGTGTTAAGTTTAACTTATTCCAAGTTTGCCGAAAAACACACTGTTTTACTTATTCATATTCTAATTTTATCTATTACTACTTCGTTTGCAATTATAATATTTTTAATTCCAAACACGCTTTTTGTGAATTCACATCTTTTGGCTTTAACAATTTTTACAACTGCTCTATTTTTAAGTTGGGATACAAAAAACCAAATAATTGTGGCAATTTATTATAA
>Ga0210044_10007812_pt1 | contig 13505 bp, 5 predicted proteins | sample CryGey13umfilter_2_FD_183959 | JGI IMG/M metagenome (GOLD analysis project Ga0210044, IMG submission 183959) | Groundwater microbial communities from aquifer in Utah, USA - Crystal Geyser 4/9/14 3 um filter (SPAdes) (version 2) | ecosystem: Environmental > Aquatic > Deep subsurface > Groundwater... | reverse complement strand
CCGGACCCCCAATGACTTTCTTTTTTCTGTAATCAACAACATGCCGGTATTTTTGAAGAATTCCTGAGGATTGGGGGGCGCTCCTTGCAGTCAATAAACATGGAGAGTCATGACGGTTTACACTAGTCTTGGAGACCTCCGATGCCTGACCACAGCGAGCGCACGCGAGGCGAGCTGATTTTCTATGAGTCGCCCGAGGGCAAGGTCCGGGTCGAGGTCACCCACGAAGACGAGACTTTCTGGCTCTCGCAGCGACAGATGGCGGAGCTCTTCGGGGTCGAGGTCCCTACCGTCATTCATCACCTGAAAGAGGTCTATGGGGCAGGGGAGTTGGACGAAGAGGCAACTACTCGAAAAATTCGAGGTGTTCGAACCGAGGGAAATCGCTCGGTTTCTCGTGAGATCGTCCACTCCGACCTCGACGCGTTCATCTCCGTTGGCTATCGCGTGAACAGCGTGCAGGCGACCCGCTTCCGCATCTGGGCTACGAACACACTGCGCGAGTTCAGTGTCGTCTCGTCTCTGCAACGAAGGGCATTTGCCCAGGAAGCCCGAGCCTCCTCTCATCGGGAGCTAAAGAACCTGGGCGTCGGCCCTGAAGGGGCCGGCCATCACAGCCCAACGTGAAACGTTGGGTGAACCGCACGGGCTCGCCCGACCCCACGACGTCGAACCGCACGGGCTCGCCCGACCCCACGACGTCGAACCGCACGGGCTCGCCCGACCCCACGACGTCGAACCGCACGGGCTCGCCCGACCCCACGACGTCGAACCGACGCCCGCTCGACCGCCCCCCCACGCTCCCCCTCCCACGCCGCCCTCGTGGGCCCGCCGTCGCTTGCGTCAAACAAGAACAAAAACCAGAATCCCGTCGCCCCTCAGACATCGCCGCGCGCGCGACTCCTCGTTCGACTGCGCCCGGCTCACCCCGCACGCACGCCCATGACCGAAGACCGCGGAGCCGTCGAGCTTCCCACCGGCACCCGGCTCGCCGGACGCTATGAGATCGAGCACGTCCTTGGCTCGGGCGGGTCTGGCGTCGTCTACGCGGCGCGACAGCTCGACGTCGGGCGGCCGGTGGTCATCAAGACGCTGCTCCCCGAGTACGTCTCCGACGACGTGGCCAAGGAGCGCTTCCAGCGCGAGGCCGCGCACACGGCCAACCTCAACCACCCGCACATCGTCACCATCTACGACTTTGGGCACGAGGGCGACATCTACTACCTGGTGCTCGAGCGCCTCAATGGCCAGACGCTGGCCGCGCTGCTCAGGGACGGGCCGCTGGTCCCGCATCGGGCTTGGAACATTTTGGTCCAGCTCCTCGAGGCCCTGAGCGCTGCCCACGCCCACGGGATCGTCCACCGCGACCTGAAGCCGGGCAACATCTTCATCTGCGACATCCACGGCAAACAAGACTACGTCAAGGTCTTCGACTTCGGCATCGCCAAGGACATCGAGCCCGACGCCCAGCTCAAGGAGCTCACGCAGGCGGGCGTCGTGGTGGGGACGCCGGGCTACGTGGCGCCGGAGCTCATCCTCAACAAGCAGGTGACGCCGGGGCTGGACATCTACGCGGCGGGAATCCTGGGCCTGGAGATGCTCAGCGGCGAGCGGGCCTTCAAGGGACCGACGCAGCTCATGGTCCTGTCGGCGCAGATGGCCGGTGGCCCGGTCGAGCCTCCCGAGGCGATCCGGCGGCTGCCGATGTACGCGGTGCTGCAAAAGATGTTCGAGCGGGATCCCGAAATACGCTTCAAGGACACCGTGAATTGCCTCGAGGCGCTGCGCGCGGCCGCGCCGCCGGCACCACAGCCCAGCAGCGCACAGTGGCAAAAAGTCGAGCTCGCCGCGCCCGCAGTGGGGAAGCCCCGCACGCCGGAGCTGGACAATTCAGAGCTGCCGACCGCCGAGCTCTCCCGTCCTGCTCCCCGCGCCTTGTCGCGCCGTCGGCCCAAAGGCCCTCAGCCGATCTACGGCGACGGCGACGTCGACGACGACGACGACGAGGAGCTGCGCGGGATCGGCCCTTGGCTCATCGGCCTGGTCGTTCTTTTGTCCCTAATCGTGGCGGGGTTCGTCCTCTACACGCAGGTCTTCAAGACGCCGACTCCCGCAACGAACGCGTCGGCGCCCATCGCCCCAAAGAAGGCGACCGCCAAAGAGGACGCACACCGCGCCTCGACCTCGCCGGACGTCATCGAGGAGAGCGAGTCCACAGTGGCGGCGACCGTCGCGACAACAGACGCCCTCGAGGTCGACCAGGAGGTCGCCGAGGCGGGCCTGGGCCAAGACGTCGTCGTCGAGCGCTTCCGCATCGCTTTGATGCAGGGGACCTCGGCTTGGGTGGCCTCGGTGGCTCTTGGGATGAGGGTCATCGACGAGGAGCCCACAGAGCTCGTCCACTGGACGGCGAAGGCGCCGCGGCCCGAGTGCACTTGGTGTGCGCTGGTGCCCGCGCCACCCTTCGTCGCGACGCGCGTCGAGGCCACCCCGATGCAGCCGGTCAGCGCCGGCGATCCGGCGTTTACCGACTGCGAGTCGGGCGCGCTCGGGCGTTGCTTCATCGGCGCGCTGGGCGCCGGTCAGACGGGTTTTTATCCATTGTCGACGCTGGGCCAGCCGCCGCTCACAGCCGCCGACATTGCCGCCAGCGACCTGCCGCTCGGCGTGCGCACCGACGGCAAAGAGCTGGCGGTCTATTTGTCGCCCGGGACCATCATGGCCTCGCTGAGTGTCGGCTCTGGTGAGGGACTGCGGACGCTGTTCTTCGTGGACGACCGCAGGTTGGCCCGCAAGGCCGCGGCGACCTGGCGCGGGCTCGAGGGCATCGACGGGCTGCCGTCGCGCCTCATCATCCGAGTCGACCTCGACGGGGACGACAAACCGGAGACGATGCTCCAGGGATTCCAAGGCGACCGCGCTCTGACGGCCTTCCTCGACGCCAAGGGCCGCCCCATGATGACCCCCTTCGAGGGCGCCTTCCCACAGCTCTGGACCGCGCGGCGCACCGGTGAGCGACCGGCGCTCTACTTGCTGCGGGTGCCGGCGCTCTGCGAGTCGATGAGCGTCTTCTTGGCCTGGCGCTTCGATGCGGTGAGCGCGCTCTTCGTCCCCTTGACGCTGGACGAGACAGCGCTCGACGGGTTCTTTGGGGCTGTGACCAGCGGCAGCGACGGGTTCAGCGGACTTCGAACCCATCGAGACCAGGGCAGCTGCCAGGCGGGCAAGGCGCCCGACAGCGCGTGGGCGCCGCCCGCGGAATAGCCCTGCTTGTCCTCGTTTTGCCTCTCGATCGCGCACTCGCTATGCTGGCCAAACACCTCTGCTTCGGGGGCATGACATGGTCACGCGCACTGTTTTCGGATTGCTGGTCGTCGGATTGCTCGCCGCTGCTTTGGCTTCCTGCCACCCGTTCGAGAGCCTGGACGATCCCTTCGCCAATGTCATCGACGACCTCGACACGTCGAACAGCGACGGCACGACGAACGTCGACGCCGTCGATGGTGCAGTGAGTGATGGCGGGGATGGCGGCGCCGCCGATGGCAGCGGCGACCTTCCTGAGGTTGAGGATCCCTGCTCGGGAATCCTCTGCGGCCCGGCCGAGCAGTGCATCGTCGATTCGACCCTTGAGGGCCGGTGCCTGCCAATCCCCTGCGAAGTTGCCTGTCCTCCCGACATGCTCTGCGTCAACGGAGGCTGCGAGTGCAAACCAGGCAAGGCGGATTGCGACAACAAACCGGACACTGGGTGCGAGACCAGCCTGTCGAACGACCCAGAGCACTGCGGCGGGTGCTGGACCCGCTGCATCGAAGGGCAGCTCTGCCTCGAGGGGGTCTGTGATTGTCCAGCCAAGTGCCCAAACGAGCAGGACCTGCCCATTTGCGTCGACTTCCAGAGCGATGTGTCGAACTGTGGCGCCTGCGGGCAGGTTTGTGACGACAGCCAATTCTGCTTCGACGGTCAGTGCAATGCCTGGACTCCCTGAGCGAATGCACCGAGCAGTGCGTGAATCTCCGCACCGATCCGAATCACTGCGGTGGGTGTGAGGTGACCTGTAGCACGGGCCAGGCCTGCTGCGGGGGCGGCTGTGTCGATCTGCTCTCGGACGTCGAGAATTGTGGCACCTGTGGCAACCTCTGCCCGAGCTATCTCAACGCCAGCGCCAGCTGCGCTGACGGGCTGTGTGGGACCGATTGCGACGAAGGCTTTGCCGACTGCGACGGCGTGCCAGGCTGCGAAGTCGACCTTCATGACCCCAGCACCTGCGGCCTGTCCTGCCTCGCGCTCGCCAACTGCGGCAGCGGCGAATGCCTCGACTTCCCCGGCGAGCGGGTCTGCACCTGCGATGGCCAGACTGCCTGCACGACGGGCACCTGTGTGGGCACAGAGTGCTCTTGTGGCTCGGTCCTGTGTGCGACCGCCGAGCTCTGTTGCGATGACGGGTTTGGCTATCAATGTTCGGCTAAGAACAGCATGGACAGCTGTGGGGCCTGCGGCAACATCTGCCCAAACAACCAAGTGTGCGTCGCTGGGGTTTGCTCCAACTGTACCTTCGGCCACGACGCCTGCGACGGCATTTGCGCGGTCTTGCTCAACGACACCAGCAACTGCGGCAGTTGTGGGAACATTTGTTCCACGAACCAAAGCTGTGTCGGAGGGCAGTGCTTTTGAACTGATTTCTTCGGCGGATGCACGGCTTCGGTAGGCAGGAAAACGAGAGAGCCCCCCGTGGCCTGGCCACGGGGGGCTTCCTCAATCACGCCGTCAACCCAAACAACACAGACTTCTCCCAGAGAAGTTCGGACCTTGGTTGCTGCAAGAAAGAAGAACGCAAAAGGGGGTCCGGGGGACAAAGTCCCCCGGCGGGTCAGGGCAGAGCCCTGCCTCCCCCATCCGCTTACAGCACGTTCATCTCGACCGGCTCGGCGTCCGAGGAGACCGCCGGGTCGTAGTAGAGGTAGGCCACCGACGGCGGCGTCTGAGCCGTCAGCGGCATGCGTGCCTCGAGCTCGTAGCTGAACGACAGCGTCTCCTGCGGGTCGAGCCCGTAGAGGTAGACGATGATCTGCCGCCCGGTCAGCTCGAAGCGGCTGACCTTGCCGGCGTTCACGGCTGCCGTGAGCCCGTCCGTGATGACGTCGAAGCCAGGCGCCACGCCCAGGTCGACCATGACCATGTCGAGGCGCGCGTCCGTGTTGTTGCTCACCGAGGCGGTGGCCGTCACGCGGTCGTTGACCTCGAGCTGGGTGCGGTCGTAGCTCACGTCGATAGAGAGCACGTCACTGGGCTGCTGCACGTCGGGACCCCAAGGCAAGTAGTACTCGCCCGCGATCTGGTAGAGCAGTGAGCCCGTGCCGTCGAACTCGATCTGGATGTCGTTCGCGCCCTCGATGGTGTACAGGGCGAGGTCGACTTGCTGCAGCACGTCGGAGTTGCTGGCGTTGACGGTGAGGGTGTCGACGAGCTGGCCGTGGGCCAAGACGCGCACGGTGGCGTCGACGGACTCGGTCTGCTTGTCGAGCATGGCGATGAACGCCCGCAGGCTCAGGATCGTGGCCTGGGTCGAGGACCAGTTGCCAAAGCTGTCCTTGTTCTCGATGAGGAAGTTGACCGCGCCCTCGACCATGTCCGGCCGCGTGCCTGCATCGATGAAGGCCAGCAGCGCCATGGCCGTGGTCTCCATGTTCATGGTCTCACCGGAGGAGTAGTAGAGCGACTCGCTGCCGCTCTCCCAGTAGATCAGGTCGCCGCTCTGACCCGGTTTGGTCTTGGCGAGCGTGGCGAGTCGGTCCAGGGCGTCGAACGCCGCCGGATCGGAGGGGTTGTTCAGCAGCAGACTGCTGGCCACCAACGCGAGGGTGTAGGCGTCGTCGGCGCCAGAGGAGTTCTGTTTCATCCAGTTGATCGCCTTGCTCATGCCTGCGCCCTTGTAGCCCGAATAGAGCAGGGAGTAGGTGAGGTAGGCCGTGGCGCGCAGGTCGGAGTCTTGGAAGTTGTTGGTCGCGCCCTCGTGAATGCCCTCGGGGGCAGCCTTGAAGCGACCGTCGGACTCTTGCTGCGAGGCCAGCCAGTTCTGCGTGCGGCTGATGACCGCCTCGTCGACGGGGTAGACCTGCGCCATGTCGGTGAACTCGAGCAAGCCATAAGCGGTGAGGATGCGGTGGGCCGGCGTGTTGCCGAACCACTCGAAGCCGCCGCCGGGGACCTCGTAGCTGACCAGTCTCTGGTACCCCAGGCTGATGAACTCCGTGGCCTTGAGCTCGATCTCGGGCGTGCTCTGCCCGGTGTCCTGCATGTAGCGCAAGGCCAGGACATTGGGGTAGGTGGCCGAGCTGGTCTGCTCGAAGCAGCCGCTGGGCATCTGCAGCAAGGAGTCGAGGCCCTCGACGACCTGGCTGAACATGCCGGGGTAGATCTTGACGTTGAGGCGGCTGCCGCCGGCCACGGCGTTGGCCGGGATCTGGATGGTCTCGGCGACGTCGGCGTTCAGACGGCCGCTCACCGCGACTGGGAACGCCTTGCCGTCGGGCAAGACCTCGATGCGGCGCTCGATGGCGTCACTCATGGTGCTGCCGATGGCGGTGACGCGGAACGGGTGGTAGCCGACCTGGTCCACGCGGACGCGGAAGTACTCGACCGAGACCTCATTGGCGTCCAAGTCGACCGTCTTCTGCGCGGCGTCGAGCAAGGTGAACCAAGGCCCCACGCTCCCGTCGACCTCGAGGGTCACGCTCTGCGGCGTGTCGAGGTAGTTGTAGAGCGCGATGGGCACCGAAATCTCGTCGTTTTGCGTGAGGGTGACCGGGAAGTCGATGTCGATGAAGAAGGGCTGGAAGACCAAGATGGGATCGGCGCCCGAACCGAGCTGACCAGCCTTGCTGGAGGCTTGAGAGGTCATGCGCCAGGTGGTGATCGAGTCGGCCATGGTCAGGTCGAACGAGGCGTTGCCCGCGGCGTCGGTGATGAGCGAGGGGTTGAAGTAGAGCGTCTCGGGGAAGTACCTGCGCACTCGAGGTCCGCTGTCGCCGCTGCTCGCCTCGTCGCTAAGCCCGTCGGCGTCGTTCTCGGCGCCAGGCGGAGCCGCCTGCGGGTCGGCGGCGTTGCCGAAGTCGCCAGCACCATCGAGCACGCCGCCATCGTCCCAGCCGCCGCGATTTTTGTTGTTGGCCTGGCGCACGGACCAGGTGCTCGTGCTGATGGTGACGTCGTCCTCGTTGCCAAAATTCTCGTCGGGACCGGCGCTGGTGATCTCGATTTGGTAAGCGTCCGACGCCGTGACGCGGTAGGTCTGTCCCCACGGGTCGGCGTACTCGCCGTCGACCACAGCGGCCAAGAGGGGCGCCGAGGCGTCGTCGTAGATGCCCACGTCGAGGAGCTGGCCCAAGCGCTCCAAGAGCCGCATCACATCGACGTCGATGACCGCCTTGGTGATGGTCACCGAGCGCGTCATGGCCTCGGCCAAGGTGTTGACCTGAATGGCGTAAGGCGAGACGTCGGCGACGCTGGCCATCAAGACCGAGGCGGCCTCGTCGCGCGCTGCGTTGTCTTCGCCGCCGGCCACGAGGTCGCCCGCGCTGAAGCCGTGAATCTCGTACTTGGGTTTGAGCAGCTCTTCCTCGATGCGGAAAAAGATCTTGGCCAAGCCAGGCTGCATCTCCTGCAGCGCATAGATGGCCTCGTCAACGATGGAGATGCCGATGGCGGCTTGCACGCCCTGACCCGCGTTGTCGGCCACGTGGAAGTCGATCTTGGCGCTGGCGCCCGGACGGTATTCCGCCGCGTCGAGGGTGGCCGTGATCGCCAGGTCGTTGGCGGCCTCGACGAAGGCGAGCTTGCTGGCGCGGACGATGTTGCCGGCCGCCGACGCGTAGTAGACCTCGAAGTGCAGGGTGCCGCTGTTCTCGACGTCGATGGAGTAGTCGTAGGTCCCATAGCCCTCTTCGAGATTGATCGTGGTGGTGAGCAAGGTTTGGGCGTCTCGGATCACGTCGACAAAGACCCGCTTCACGTTCTTGTGTGCAAAGGCCTCGAGGTGCGCGACGTCGCCCACTGCGTAGAGGGGACGGTCGGTCACGAGCGCGATGGCGCCCTGATCGGTGGCGGCGTTGAGGTCGAAGTCGAGCGTCGTGGAGACCTGGTTGCCGAAGGCGTCGGTGCCGGCGAGGGAGAAGGTCAGGGTCCGCACCTCGGGCACGATGAACTCGAACGAAGCGATGCCGGCCGCCGAGGTCGTGGCCTGCTCTTCGATGCCGTTGCCGCTCAGCGTCAGCGCCGTCTCGAGCGGGTTTCCGGTGGGGTCGGTGGCGAGCACGAAGAAGGACGCGGGCTGGCCGGGGACGAAGTTTTCGCGAGGCACGGTGGTCAGCACGAGGCCACCGGAGGCGATGGTCACCTGGCGGCTGAGCTCTTGCTCGTGCTCGGCGTCGTCGACGACCTTGACGTCGAGCTGCACGAAGGCTTTGCCTTGGTCCAAACCGCCAGCGGCGAAGTAGGTGGGGAGCTCGATGCTCAAGGGGAAGTTGCCGTCGGCGTCGAGGGTCGCCGAGAAGTTGGCGAAGGCGTTGAAGCCGACGTCAAACTGGCTGGCGATGACGGTGATGTGGCCACCCGCGACGGGCTTGCCGAAGAGGTAGTTGGCGGAGATGACGCCCGTGAGCGTGTCGCCGGGTCGGTACCAAGCCTTGTCCGTCGACAGCGCGACCTTGTACTTCGGCAGGACGTAGTGCTCGACCGTGACGGTCTTCTCGGCGGTCGTCTCGCCGATGACGGCGTTGAGCTTGAACTCGCCCATGTTGAGCTGAGTGGCCAGCTTGAAGTCGGCCGAGGCGACGCCGAACTCGTTGGTGCTGCTCGTGATCTTGAAGATCTTGTTGCCCTTTCCGTCGCGGACCTCGAGGAGGACGGGCGCGTTGGCGGCTGGGTGCAGGTTGGGACGGGACAGAGCCAAGGCCCGCAGGTGGATGGTCTGGCCGGGCTGGTAGATGGGCTTGTCGGTCGTGACGAGGATCTTGTCCTCTTTGACTACAGTGATGGCCCGGCTGATGACCTCCATGCCGAGGTCGTTGGTGACCTTGACCACGAGGGTGCCGCGCACGGCGTCTATGGGAGCGCTGAAGCGAGCGGCGTAGACGCCGAACTCGTCGGTCTGACCGGCGAACAGTGGCTGAGACACTGTCTTTTCGGCGTCGTTGGGATCCTCGGACTCGATGAAAGCTTCCACTCGGGCGTTGGCCAGCGCTTCTCCGGTGACAGGCTCGCGGGCGATGAGTCGCAAGCCACCCTCAGAGGCCGAGTAGAACGTATCGGGCGAGAGCAAGTGGACTTCGCGCTTCTTGACGGCGGCGAAGACGCTGCGCCGGCCCCAGAGGTCGGCGCGGAAAGAGCGCACGCGGTAATGCAGGACGTAGTTGGCCAGGTCGCCGGTCTCGGCGGTCGCGGGCAAGTTGCCCAACACGACCGAGGCGACGCCGTCGCCACCCTTCAGCGAGAACGAATTTCTGACGCTGTCCATCAGATTTCCGTCGAGGTCGCGCAGGGCGACTTCGACTTCACCGGAGGCGTCGAGGCCGAGGGTGCTGAGGATGGGAATGTCGACGGAAAGCGAGGCGCCATCGCGCACGGCGACGATCTTCGACTCGCTGATGACCAGGTCGCCACGCTGCGTGTTGTCGGCGCCGTCGACCAGGACGATCGACGTCTCCTCTTCGCAGCCAAAGCCGCTGGCAGTGGCCAGTAGCAAGGCCAGGAGCAATAACAGGGGCCGTCTCAGACGGTCAGATTCGAAGCGTTTCATCGCCGTTCTCCGGAGCTGTAGGCGGCGCGGGGACTTCGTCGGCCAAGACGGAATCACAACGGCCGCGGTGGGTGCAGGGCGGTGGGTTTTGCAACGGGCGGGCCAAGGCTCGAGGTCGAGGGCTCAGCGCCTCGACCTCGAGGCATAACGCCTCGACCTCGAGGCATAACGCCTCGACCCTCTGCCAGCAGGTTCCAAACGCCAACGTGCCCACGCGAGCCTCAAACGAAAAGCAGACCGCCCAAAGAGTGTCCCGCGAAACCTCTCGCGCCAAACCCCTTGAGCCGCACCGCGTGAGGTAGGTATCTTCCCGTTCGACCCGCAAAGAAACCCAGCAGGCTAGCTCCATCCGTGACCGCATACGAGTCGCTGCCAAACGGGTGTGGGAGTCGCCGCTGAGACCAAAATGAACGGCGTGCTTTTGGAGTGTGAATGGCTGAGCACGAGTTTGACCCACAACTTTCTCTCGACACCCTTTCGGATCTCATATCCGAACGGTCGAGAGGCTCGAGCAAAACGGACCTCCGCTTCGCACTGCTGCAGAGGATGGCGAAGGGCTCAGACCTGAAGGGCAGCCTCGTCGAGCTCCATCTGCAACAAAGCCCGCTGTACAGGGAGGCCATGGTTGCCCTGCAACAAGTTGTCGGGAATGCGGGCGTCGAGCGCTTGCATCAGCAACTCACAGCGCTCGCCGGGCTGTTGGAGCCTGAGCGCGCGAAGGGCGCGACGAAAGACGTGCCGGTGGACCCAAACGCGCTCAGGCAGGATGCCCTCGAAGGCCCGAACTCCAACGGGCAAGAGGCGCAAGAGCAGACCGAAGCTGGGGGTCTCGAGGCGTCCGTCCTGCAACGAATTCGGACAAGTACCGGCCTAGAGGTCGAGGGAATTCACAGCTCGGCCGACCCAAAGCTCGCTGAGCAAGGGAAAGCCGGTGTCGCGACCGGCCCCCGCGAGGTACGTGTCGCTCCTGATAGAGCGGACGATGAACACCTGCTGCTGCACGAGGTTGCACACGCCATTCAGCTGACGCCCGTCGGTGAAAGGAAGCAGGAAGAGGCGGAGCGAGGCAAGGACGAAGGGGCCAAGAGCCTCGCTCTCGAGGCTGAGGCCGACGCTTTTGCGAACGCGGTGCAGGCCGGACAGCCGTTTTCCATCCGAGGCGTGGGGAACGGTCCACTCTACCAAGACGATGAGGAGCTTGGGGAGTCGAAGGTTGAACCCATCAAGGAGATCATCGCAACGGATTCGGGGAAGGGGACGAAGCGGAGCTGCCTCTGGGAGCTCGGATGGGAGAGGATTCAAACGTCACCAAGATCGAGGTCAATGGGGAGGAGCTCAACCTAGTGTAACGCTTCACATGTGTCCGTGCTTATGAGCGTGGCCTTTCAGGGAAGCAGGGCTCTGCCCTGACCCGCCGGGGGACTTTGTCCCCCGGACCCCCAATGACTTTCTTTTTTCTGTAATCAACAACATGCCGGTATTTTTGAAGAATTCCTGAGGATTGGGGGGCGCTCCTTGCAGTCAATAAACATGGAGAGTCATGACGGTTTACACTAGAGGCCGTCAAAATCGTTGGGAAGCAACGCAACGTCGTTTGGTTACCTGGAGAGCTCAGCGATAAGGATTCGGTTTTGGTCAGCTTCTGCAAGGGCGAGGGGAAGTGTGCCGACCCCCCAACTGCGGAGGGGGCGCAAGCTGAGGTCGAAGCTCCCACGGCTCCCCTCGAAAACGCCAAAGCAGCCGCAGAGGACGAGAAGGTCGCCGGAAGTAAGTTCCGCGACATTCTCAAGAGCACGGACGAGGCGCAGATAAAGAACATCCGGGCTCTGCTCAAGAAGCAGAATAAGAATTCTGGAGAGTTCTTGCACAGCTGGGACCGATTGGTGCGTGCCCACGAACACTTCAAGGGGCTCCACCTCGCAAAACACTTGGGCGACATAGAGTGGAACAGGACGGCATGGCGCGAGCTCATCCAGAGTCCCGTTTTGGATTCGACCGTCTCGGAGGCTGGGCGGATACCCAGGCTCGTGGAGAACACGGGCAAGGCCAGCCTCGACCTCGAGCTCGGCGAGCGCCCCGCCTCGGTGGCTTCAGACAAGAAAGAGCCCGTCAAGTCTCTGCTGGTCAAGTCCATCAAAGACGACGGCGACTACCCCGACCCCGCCCCAGGAGCCGAGGTCAAAGACTTGGGTTATGCGTCGGAGAATGAGCTCGTCGTGCGCTACGCCCAGTCTTGTGGCGTCGACCCGGCGAAAATCGGACGGCTTGTGCCCGGAACCAACGTCGAGCTGCCTGGGAAACAACAGGGCATTGAGGGGTTCCTGAACGAGACGCCCATCTCGGTCAAAGACATGACCAAGACGAGATTTGCCAACATCGCCAGCACGCTGGCCGAGAATCAGAGCAAGATCGCCGGCACCGAGTTTAGAAACGTGGTGATTGTGGTGCGCACTCGGTCGCTGACCAAGGCTGATTGGTTAGAGGACAAAGACGCGGCCGCCATCGCTACGAACATCCTGATCCTGGACGGAACCATCGTCAGCAAAATCTCGGTGCTGACCAGCGACGGGCAGTGGATGTGGGCGACGGCTAAGGAGACGAAATGGGACGAGAATGTTGGCTGCGGCCATCTATAGCCCCTCTCTCCCTGATGAAGCTCGGAGCAATGGCGTTGATTGCCAGTTGTACAGTTCATCCCATCGACCCCAAACCCAGAGCGGATATGAGTACCAAAGCATACGGGACAGACATTCGGTATCCGACGCGTCGCGCCTTCGACTCAGGGGGGGCCATAGGCTTCATCGATCGCGAAGGCCGTGTTGTAATCCCACCTATCCTCAAAGGGACCTCCGGCACCTTCGATGAGGGGTTGCTTGCGTTTACAGATCAGACTAGCAAACTCCGAGGCTACCTCAATGTCGATGGGCACGTCGTCATTTCCCCCAGGTTTGTCGATGCCGGACCCTTCTCAGAAGGCCTTGCCCTGGCATCACTGCCGGGCCAGGTCGATCCCACCGGGAAGTGGCCAATTGATGGCTACATCGACCGCCAAGGGGAGTTCGTGATTCCCCCACAATTCCGCGCCGGCTCGCCCTTCAGTGAGGGGCTTGCTCGAGTGATTGGTTGTGACGGCGTCTATGGCTTCGTGAATCCTGCAGGAGAGCTGCTCGAGCTGCCCCAATACACCAACGCAGGAAACTTCGCGGGGGGGCTCGCTATGGTCACAGCGGACTTCAAGCGGCACGGCGCCATCAACGCGCTCGGCGAGGAGGTGATCGCTCCGCAGTATGAACGAGCCCGAGGCGATTTCGCCGAGGGCCTGTGGTTGGTAGAGCGGGATGACGTGTGGCTCTTCGTCGACACCGAAGGTCGGCAGGCCTTCCCCGAGACTTTCGAAGATGCTCAGCCGTTTCATGAGGGTCGCGCCGCGGTGGAGTTCGGCGGCAAGTGGGGCTACATCGATCGCAGCGGCGCGCTGGTCATTGAGCCGCGATTCGACGACCCAAAGTCGTTTTATGAGGGTTTGGCCTGCCCAGGGATCGCCAAGTCAAAGGTGCGCGACTCCGGCGACTGGTATGGCGTCATCGATCTCGACGGCAACGGTGTGCTGCCCTTCGAGTACGACTCGATCGGCGGGTTCACGGATGGCCTCAGCGGGGCAAAAAAAGACGGGGTTCACGGAACCATCGACCGCACCGGGCGGTGGATCTTT
>Ga0210044_10007811_pt1 | contig 13506 bp, 12 predicted proteins | sample CryGey13umfilter_2_FD_183959 | JGI IMG/M metagenome (GOLD analysis project Ga0210044, IMG submission 183959) | Groundwater microbial communities from aquifer in Utah, USA - Crystal Geyser 4/9/14 3 um filter (SPAdes) (version 2) | ecosystem: Environmental > Aquatic > Deep subsurface >... | reverse complement strand
CGGATATGGTTCTGGCGACAGCAGGCTTCACGCCCGGTTCCATACCAATCACCGGTATACTGTAAGCATCCCTGAGCCGGTGCACTGCAGCTGCTGTCGCAGTATTGCAAGCCACAACAATGGCCTTGCACTGCGCTGCAGCAAGAAAACCTGCAATCTTTACGCAGCGCTGCTCAACAACAGCCTCGGGCTTGCAGCCATAAGGCATAAATGCTGAGTCAGCCACATAGATCAAATCCTCTGTCGGCAACAGTTCATGAATATGCCTGAGGACAGTCAGCCCCCCCACCCCGGAGTCGAATACACCTATCGCCTGTCTGTTTTGCATAAACCTCAAACCCCAATCAGATATGACACAAGCATATGCTATACATGATTCAAATTCATGCACTTGCCAGGGAGGCGCTGATTTACTCAGTGCTTCCAGTGCAGGCCAAGGATGGCAATAAATCAGCATCCACCTAAAACGCTTGCACCCTTGATACACTACCGGCTTCTGGCATAGTCGAAGTGTGAGCGAAAACAACGACCCGCACCTCTGGCTGAATGATCACGGTGATTATCTCTATCGTTATGCCTTCTCCCGCCTGCATAACGAGGATCTGGCTGCCGACATGTTACAGGAAACCCTTTTGGCCGGCTGGAAAGGCTTTAACAACTTTGCCGGCCAGTCATCCATCCGGACATGGCTTACCGGCATTTTACAACACAAAATCATCGACCATATCCGCCGTGAAATACGCAACCGTAAATTAACCGAATCTGTGGAAAATGACCCAACCTCGGCTTATTTTAATGAAAACGGCAGCTGGCGTGAGGTACCATCGGCGTGGAAAGATAACCCGGAAGCTCTGTGTCAAAGCGAACAGTTTCATGCTGTCCTTGAAAGCTGCATCAGCAAACTTCCGGAAAAGCAGCAAATCATATTTCGCATGCGCGATATCACCGGAGAGGATAGTGACACGATCTGTAAGAGCTGTGATATGACTTCGACTCACCTGCATGTCCTGCTGCACAGGGCCAGGCTTGCGCTGAGAAAGTGTCTGGAGTGGAACTGGTTCGGACAAGGAAGTCGCCCATGAAACATGCATGCAAAGAAATCAGTCGCTTGGCATCAGACAGCCTCGATCGCAAGCTCACCCTTTGGGAAAAGCTGCAGTTTCGCATGCACCTGTTGATATGCAGCAACTGCAGAAATTGCGCAGACAGTCTGAAGCTGATGCGCCATGCCCTGGCGTTGATAGAGAAAACAAAGTACGGCAACGTCCGGCTTTCTGATACGCAGAGAAACAAGCTGAAGCAGGCACTGAAGAAAAATACCGATCACTGAAACCGGAAAACTCCGGCGCCCAACCGCCTGTTACAGCGTTCCGGTAACCTTCTCCGGCAGTGCAAGGCTCCAGATATGGAAGCCCGCAGCAGAACCCTTGCTTTCATGTCCTTCACGCTCTGAACTGCTCACTTTCCGATCCGAATGAAAATAGAGCCTTCCATTTGTCGCAATGGCAGCTCCGCCATCTTTTGCTTCATCAAATGTTAAACGGGTCAAGTGCCGGCCATCATGATGGATCATCCAGATATCCCAGTTGCTCCTGTTGCCACGCTCCATTCTGGTATCACCACGGTTGGAGGTAAATGCAATCCATTCGCCATCAGGACTCCATGTCGGCTGCACATCGACACTATGATCATTGGTCAACTGGACAAGTTCTGTCCCATCCACATTCATCATGAACAAATGCCAGCTTTGCCCGGCCTGCATTGAAAATACAACTTTTTTACCGTCCGGTGAGAGAGACGGGTTAATACCGGCAGCCAACCCGCTTACTGCCCCGGACTTCTGAATACGCAACAACCGCGTTTCGGAACTTTCCGTCTGCCAATTGATGAAGTTCCATGCCACAGATTTAACTTTCTGGAACTGTGGTTTCTTCTCCATCAGGCCCACGGCTATAACACTGCCGTCATGCAAAACAACCGGTTGAATAAATTGCCCTGTCAAACGATGCAGACGATTGACAGCCCCCTGACTATCAGAGGAAATCGACCAGATGCCGAGGTCACCACCACGCTCGGATAAAAATACAGCCTGCTTGTTGCCGTACCAGGCAAACGAGTCAGCAGCCAGCACATCATCAGTGACAACATTCAGTTCATCGCCATTTTCCAACAGGCGGCGGGTCACAGCGGCTTTATTACGCTTGCCTGAGTTGACCAGAAGATACTTGCCATTGGGCGAAATCTTGGGATACATCTCGAATTCACCGTCCTCAAGGGTTAGCAGCTTAGCCCCTTGATGGGCAATGCCCTGACTGGCGCTCGCAGAGGCCTTGGCACGGGAAACTTCGTCCAGCCAGTCGAGCAAATCTTCCGCGCAGGCAGGAGATGCCAGCAATAGCAGTGCAATAAGCGAAAGGTAGCGCATCATCTGTCTGCCCGCTGCATAGATCCCATCAATTGAGTTTCAGCTGCCAGATATTCCAGGTAGAACCTGTAGCTGACTGGGGCGACTGAAGGTCTCTGTTGGAGTGAAAAACAACAGTCTGGTTATCCAGCCATGCGGGGCCGCCATCGGTTGCGCTTCTGGCATTGGTCAAGCGCTGAATCTGACTGCTCGCCATATTTAACATATAAATGGAGGTATGACGCACATCGCCTTCGGAGTCGCTATTGGAGACAAACAGCAGTTTTTTGCCATCATGGCTCCATGCCGGCTCAAACTCGCCATAAGGTGAACTGGTCAGCTGTGTAAGATCACCACCATCGATATTCTGCATCCATATATCGTAGTTACCTCTGGTTTCGCGAACAAATGCGACTTTGCTTCCATCCGGTGAAATCGCGCCATTAAATGCATTGGGGATCATCACCAACTGACTGTTCTTGCGCACAAAAGTAAACAGCGCAGGTGCTTCAAAATCATTGCTCACACCGGCTTTTGTAGCTTTATAGGCAACTTTCTGACGGAAATTATCCGAGTTATAGGTTCGCCACTGCTGTCCGACCAGCTCCCAGTGCGACGGGCTGGCAAACTCGTTCATCATCTGATTGTAACGCAGTTTCTGAAAAGTCGAATCAAAACACCAGACCTGACCATTGCTTGAGGCATTCAGGTGATAGGGAGACAACCCGCCTCTGTAGGTCGCCATGTTAGCAATGGAAACATGACCATCGCCACGCCCCTGCCACATCCAGGCGGAAGTAGGGCCCATGCGATTACTGACATAACCGATAGAGCCGTCGGCAACAGCGACGCCATAACGCATATCATCAATCATGGTCAGTGGCTTTAATGTGTATGCACCGGAGCCTGGCGAACCCTTGGACACACGCAATACGGAGTAGTCACTACCCTTACGCTGGGCATATACCATAAAATCACCGGCGACAGACGGGTAGACGCTCTCAACACCCTTGACTGCAATCAGAGGTATGACGGGATAAACCGCTTCCTCAGCTGTGGTGAGGCTTTTAGCTGATGCGTTTTGAACGCAAAACAGTAGTGCCGTAGAAACAAGAACCAGATTCCTGACCTTCATGAAGACTCTCCTTATAGCGTGTTTCGGTAGCCGATCAAGCTGCTCAGGATATTCGGTCGACTGGCCACCAAGCGGCACGCATTATACAGACACATACACTCTGCGCTCAAGTTAAGGAAATTTCATGTGAAATTAATCAGTCATGCAGAGCAGCGGACATCACTATTCAGAAAACAGGCTCAGATTTTCCCTTCGGATTTCAAATCATTGAGCAAATCTTCATAACTGATCACAGGTTCATAATCCTGCGCTTCAAACGCTTCCAGATTCTTCTGATCTTCTGCCAGCAGGTTTTTTACCGCCTCATTAACCACATCGGAAATCGAGCGGTTGGTACCGGCCGCCTTCAGGCGCAAGGCCTTATGAATATTCTCATCAAAATAGATGGTCGCCTGTTTGGCCCTGGACTGATCCATAGTTCATCCCTCGCCCTGACAGCATAATGATTTAACATTTTGACGTCAAAACATTATGACGTCTTGCATGCCCGGCATCGAACAAGGATAAAGCTGTGGAGAAGCAGGACTACTCCTTCCTGTGCTCCTTATAGTAGTTGATCAGTCCGTTCGTCGATGCATCATGGCTGCGCACATCTTCGAAATCTTCCAATTCAGGCAGAATTTTTCTCGCCAGCTGTTTACCCAGTTCCACGCCCCACTGGTCGTAAGCATTCACGCCCCAGATAATACTTTGCACAAAAATTTTCTGCTCATACATGGCAATCAATTCACCCAGTGTTTTCGGCGTCAGGCGCTGGAACAGAATCGAATTGGTCGGTTTGTTGCCCGGAAATATTTTATGTGGCACCAGCGCTTCCAGTTCAGCGCCGCTTACACCCTCTTCCTCAAGTTCGGCACGCACCTCGGCTTCGGTTTTGCCACACATCAGTGCCTCGGTCTGGGCAAAGAAATTGGACAGCAGCATCGGATGGTGACGACCGACAGGATTTTTGGTTTCAACCGGTGCCATAAAATCACACGGAATCAGCTTGGTGCCCTGATGAATCAGCTGATAAAAGGCATGCTGACCATTGGTACCCGGTTCACCCCAGACAATCGGGCCGGTGGAGTAATCAACCGGTTTGCCATCGCGCGTCACGCATTTTCCGTTACTCTCCATATCACCCTGCTGGAAATAGGCGGAAAAGCGGTGCATATACTGATCATATGGCAGCATGGCATAGGAATCGGCATCGAAGAAATTATTATACCAGATACCAAGCATGGCCAGAATCACCGGGATATTCTCTTCCAGTGGTGCGGTTCTGAAATGTTCATCCATCTCGTGCGCACCTTCGAGCAACTCCTCGAAATGGTCCATGCCGATATACAGTGCAATGGAGAGGCCGACTGCACTCCACAACGAGTAGCGACCACCCACCCAGTCCCAGAACTCGAACATATTGGCTGTATCGATGCCAAAGGCCGATACCGCCTTGGCATTGGTGGATACAGCCACGAAATGCTTGGCCACACCCTTTTTGGTGCCGCCACGGGTGAGAAACCAGTCACGCGCCGTGCGGGCATTGGTAATCGTCTCCTGTGTGGTAAAGGTCTTGGAAACGATGACAAACAGTGTGGTTTCACGCGACAGGTGGCGCAGGGTTTCAACCATATGTGTACCATCGACATTGGAAACGAAGTGCATATGCAGCATATCGCGTCCGTACGGCGTTAATGCCTCGGTCACCATCACCGGACCAAGGTCAGAGCCGCCGATACCGATATTCACCACATCGGTAATGCGTTTGCCTGTACAACCGCGCCATTCACCCGAACGCACAGCCTCGGTAAATTCACGCATTTGCAGCAGCACCCGGTTGATATCAGGCATCACATCGCGCCCGTCAACCACCACCGGCCTGTTGGAGCGATTGCGCAGTGCGGTATGTAAAACTGCGCGATTTTCAGTGTTATTAATCCGCTCACCGTTAAACATGCGCCCGGTCCAGCCGGCAACATCACGGGCGCGAGCCAGATCCATTAACATCTTCATGGTATCTTCAGTAATAATGTTTTTGGAGTAATCAACCAGTATATCGTTGAAATGGGTTGAAAATTGCTCGAAACGCTCAGGATGATCCGCGAACAGATCTCGCATATGTACCTGTTTCATCTCTTCTGCATGTGCTGCCAGTTTCTGCCATTGGCTTGTTTGAGTCAGTTCAGACACGCCCCCTCCTCCATACAGCATATCGATAGCATGCTGTTTCACCCACAGGATAGTGCCAGTTCAAAAGAACTCAACCACAGGAGCATCTAAAAGATGCTGATTTATTGCCAGCCTGGCAAAAAAATACTCACCACATCCATGTGGTTCACCTTCAGTTCCTGATAGTCATGTCATTTCGCTTCCTGCGAAATGGTCAGCCCGCAAGGACAAAAGCGTCATCGTCCTTGCCTTCACAAGATTGCAGGACAGCAATCTTGCACGCGTTACGCCCGACGGGTGTCATGCCTGCATGTGCGGCATAAAAATCAGGCACTTGCAGCGCATGATTTTGACGCGCGGCATCGGGCCGTTCGCCTGAAGGCGGCGGAGCCGTCCAATCCGGCTTTCCTGCCGGATTGTGGGGGGACATCCTGCCATGTACGGATATTCATAGTTATTCAGAGTATCCGTAAACTCATATATAAAGCTCTCGATGCAGGAAAATAGCACTTCTTTTTCAAGGCGCCTGACAGCTACAAAAGAACAACTGTTTTTTGCCCCGCACAACAGTGCTAGTCTTGGCTTGTTCGCACGGGGAGGGAAACATGGTCAGGTTGAATATTGTCTTTATTGCATCTGAAGCATCACCTTTAGCCAAGACAGGAGGCCTTGCTGATGTGACAGGCTCCCTGCCACATGCACTGCAACAACTGGGGCATCAGGTGACGGTCATCCTGCCCTTCTATCGCCGCCATCTGGCCGCCAGCAAAACGGTCACCACACCGATGAACATCACTGTCGAAATGTGGGCTGACGGTGTACAGCGCCTCTGCCCGCTGCATGAGGCTATGGTAAACGGCCTGCGTTTTATTCTGGTCGAGCAGGATGACCTGTACGATCGCGAAGGGCTCTATGGCCCGGCAGGAGGTGCCTACGAAGACAACCTGCTGCGTTATATGTTGTTTGATCGTGTGGCGCTGGAAGCTGCGGCCCAGTTAAAGGAAAAAGTCGACATCATCCACTGTCACGACTGGCAGACCGGCATGATTCCCCTGCTGCTGCAGACCCAATACCAACACCATGCCCGCATTGCCCAGGCCAAAACCGTATACACGATTCACAACCTTGCTTATCAGGGCAACTTCCCGGCCAACTGGATTCATCGTCTCGGCATTCCAAGTCACCACTTCCATCCGGGCGATTTTGAATTCCATGGTCAGATCAACTGCATGAAAGCCGGCATTGCTTCAGCCCACGCCATTACAACGGTCAGCCCATCCTATGCCGAAGAGATCCTTACCCCTGAATACGGCTGTGAGCTCGAAGGTTTCCTGCAACTGAATACAGGCAGGCTTTCGGGCATCGTCAACGGCCTCGATATTGAGGACTGGGATCCGGCCACAGATACAGCGCTTGCCGCCAACTTCAAGGCAGGTGATACAGCCGGCAAAAAACAGTGTAAAGCGGCTATCCAGGAAGAGTTCGGGCTGGACGTTTCTGCCGACACACCGCTACTGGTATTGATTTCACGGCTGGCCGACCAGAAAGGCATCGATCTGTTGCTGGCCAATGCGCAGAACTGGATTGATCGCGGCTATCAGCTGGCTGTACTGGGCTCCGGTGATCCGCACAGTGAACACGCCCTGCACCATATAGCTGATGCCAACCCCAGACAGATGCATTTCTGGCGCGGCTTCAATGAAGGGCTTGCCCGCCGCATCTATGCCGGCGGCGATATCTTCCTCATGCCATCGCGCTTCGAACCATGCGGGCTGGGACAACTGATGGCCATGCGTTACGGCACAGTTCCTGTCGTGCGTGCCACAGGCGGTCTGAAAGATACTGTGATTGATTATAGTCAGGCAAAAGGTGCGGCGACCGGCGTTCACTTCACTGATGCCACCCCGCAAGCCTTCGACGCAGCGCTGGAATTCACCATCACGCTTTACCGCAACAACACCATCTGGTCACGCATGCGCAGCAATGCCCTTAAACGCGACTCCTCATGGCAAGCTTCGGCAAGCAGGTATGCGGATCTCTATCAGGCGCTGCTCAGGCCATGAAGCAGGTCCTTGCTGCTGATATCGGCGGCACCAACATTCGTCTGGCACTGGTAACCCAGGATGGCCAGATCATTGATGAAAAACGCAGCATGGCTGAATTAAGCCGGCATAACCTGCAATCACAGCAGAGCGCTGAAAATCATATGATCGACACCCTGGCCGGAATTATTGATCCATTTGTGCAGCAACATGGCGTCACCAGTCTGGGCATGGGTTTCCCGGGTTTTTTCCATAGTCAGAGCGGACTGCTGGCCAGTTCACCCAATTTACCCATGCTGAAAGATTTTGCTCTGGCACAACGACTGGGCGATAAACTGGGCATTCACGTTGCTGTTGAGAATGACGCCCTGTGTGCCGCCATTGGCGAGCATCGTTATGGCGCAGGCAAGGGGCAATCCAACCTGCTGCATATCACACTTGGTACAGGTATCGGCAGCGGCCTGATCCTCAATGGGCTCCCCTATTCCGGTGAACACGGCATGGCCATGGAGTTCGGGCACCTCTGCATTGAACACCACGACGGGCGACTGTGCGGCTGCGGCAACCACGGTTGTGTTGAGGCTTATGCCTCGGCTACCGCCATCGTCAGGCGTTTTGCCGAAAAATGCGGTGAGCCGTGTGAAGCAAAAGCGGTCTTCGAACTGGCTTTGCAGGGCAACCCCTGTGCTGAACAAATCATGCAGGAAGCCGGGCAATTTCTGGGCATGGCCATCGCCGAAGCGGTCAAGCTGCTCGACGTCACCACGATCACCATCAGCGGCGGCTTGAGCGGCGCCTGGCCCATTCTTCACCCCGCCCTGAAATCCGAGCTCGATATCAATCTGATCGCGCCGCTGAAAGGTAAAGTTGAAGTGCTGCGCTCGACGCTGGCTGACAATGCCGGCCTGCTTGGCGCGGCTGCTATTGCAAATCCGGAGCAGTGACAGCTTCCTACGCCATTCCTGCTGAACACATCTGTGTCGAACAGGAGATTAAGCGTAGCCGTTTTATCACGGATATTGCCCGTGCCAAAACCAGAGCCGAGGCTGTGGCTTTTATCGAACGGGTTAAAATCCAACAACCGGAAGCGCGCCACCATTGCTGGGCCTATATTGCCGGACATCCTGTGGAATCGATCGAACGAGCCTGCTCGGATGCAGGAGAACCGCAGGGAACAGCGGGAAAACCGATGTTAAACGTTCTGCAACACAAAGGCATTGGTGAAATTGTAGTTGTGGTCAGTCGCTATTTCGGCGGCATCAAACTCGGGGCTGGCGGCCTGGTACGCGCCTATGCATCCTGTGTCCAGCAGGCGATAGACGCCCTGCCGCTAAGCCAGCATATCGCCACAGTGCCCGCCGTATTACATATTCCGTTTGCGCTGGAGAGTCAGGCCCGCCACCTGCTGGATGGTTTAAATATCACCATCAAGCAAACTCTTTACCAGCATGATGCCGAAATGCATGTCGACATCGAAGTTGGCAGACAGCATGAAGTCGAACAGATACTGACCAATGCCAGCAGTGGCAACATCCGCATACATTTCCCTGAAATCCGGACATAAAAAAAGCGCGGAGGCTGTAACCTCCGCGCTTTTTCACTTTCTGTTGCTTATGAACGAACTAAATCGTTCGGAACAATCGGATCGAGCTTCCAGATATCGCGATTATAATCCTGCATGGTACGGTCAGTTGAGAACTTGCCGCTATATGCCGTATTAAGCACACTCATCTTCTGCCAACGATCCTGATCCTGGAATGCTGCTGCAGCTTCCTGCTGTGCATCAATATAAGAGCGGAAGTCAGCCGCCACCAACCATGGATCATTCGGATTGCGAATGGCATGGGTGATGGATGCGAACAAGCCCGGTTCAAACTGGCTGAAGTGACCGCACTCAAGCAGTTCCATCACACGGGTGAAATCCGCATCGCCGGCAATAATACCATTCGGATCATAGTGACCGCGCGTAGCTTCCACCTGTTCTGCATTCAAACCGAACAGGAAGAAGTTCTCTTCGCCCACCTCTTCACGAATTTCGATATTGGCACCATCCAGTGTACCGATGGTCATCGCACCGTTCATCATAAACTTCATGTTGCCGGTGCCCGAGGCTTCCTTACCGGCCGTAGAAATCTGCTCGGACAAATCTGCTGCAGGTGCGATCACTTCCATGGCGGAAACACGGTAGTTCGGGAAGAACACCACTTTCAGCTTGTCACCGACATCCGGATCATTGTTCACCACATCAGCAATATTATTGGTCAGCTTGATGATCTGCTTGGCCATGTAATAACCAGGCGCCGCCTTGCCGCCAATCAGTACACAACGCGGCGTCCAATTGGCGGTATCACCGCGTTTGATGCGGGCATAGAGATGCACCACATGCAGCAGGTTTAACAGCTGACGCTTGTATTCATGGATACGCTTCACCTGAATATCAAACATGGCATCCGGGCTGAACGTGACATTGCACTCTTTCTGAACGACTGCTGCCAGACGCTTTTTATTCTCACGTTTACAAGCCACCCATTTTTTGCGGAATTCGGCATCATCGGCGAGAGGTGCGAGAGCACGCAACTGGTTCAGGTCTGTGACCCAGCCATCACCAATGCTTTCACTGATCAGCTTCGACATCGGTTTGTTGCACCAGGCCATCCAGCGGCGCTGTGTGACACCATTGGTCTTGTTGTTGAACTTCTCAGGCCACATGGCATAGAAATCTGCAAACAGACCTTCCACCAGCAAATCAGAGTGCAGCTGTGCCACACCATTGACCGAGAAGCAGCCAACCAGCGCCAGATAAGCCATGCGAACCTGCTGCACATCACCCTCTTCGATAATCGACATGCGACGCTGACGATCAATATCACCCGGCCAACGCTTGGCAATTTCGGAAAGGAAACGCGCGTTGATCTCATAAATGATCTCGAGAATACGTGGCATAAGGCGACCGAACAGATAAACAGGCCAGCGTTCCAGCGCTTCCGGCAGCAGTGTATGATTGGTATAAGCCATGGTTTGCGAGGTGATTTCCCACGCTTCATCCCAGCCAAGGCGATATTTATCGATCAGGATACGCATGAGTTCGGCAACGGATACGGTTGGATGCGTATCGTTGAGCTGGAAACAGTTCTTGGCGGCAAACTGACTGAAATCAGTGCCATGCACCGCTGTCCACTGACGAATTACATCCTGAATACTTGCCGATGCCAGGAAATACTGCTGTCTTAAACGCAGTTCCTTGCCATTCTCGCTGGAGTCGTTCGGGTAGAGCACCATCGAGATATGCTCCGCCTCATTTTTCTGCGCCACCGATTCAGGATAACTGCCGGCATTAAATTCACCCAGGTCAAACTCATCGGTAGCAGTTGATTTCCACAACCGCAGTGTATTCACCGTACGGTTTTTATAACCCGGAACCGGCGTATCGAACGGGATAGCAACCACATCATGGGAATCCACCCAATGGCAACGTTTGACGCCACTGTCATCGTGGTAACATTCGGTGCGGCCGCCAAACTGAACGCGCTGTTTGTATTCGGGGCGTTCGATTTCCCATACGTTGCCGTTAATCAGCCAGTGATCAGGATCTTCCACCTGAAAACCATTTACAATGCGCTGGCGGAACATGCCGTATTCATAACGGATGCCATAACCGATCACCGGCAACTGCAGTGTCGCACAACTGTCGACAAAACAGGCGGCCAAACGTCCAAGGCCCCCATTACCGAGCCCTGCATCATTTTCATGTTCGATCTTCTCTTCCAGCGCAAGACCCAATGTATTGAGTGCATCCTGAACCTCTTCCTCAAGCCCCAGATTGAGCACTGCATTGCCAAGCGCTCTACCCATCAGGAATTCCAGCGACAGATAATAAGCGCGCTTGCCATCCTTTGCTTCATAGGCGTCTTTGGTGCTCTTCCAGTTCTCCATCAGGTGATCACGAACAGCGTGCGCCAGTGCACGATAACGATAGTGGTAGTCCGTGCTGCTGGAGTGCTGGCCTAATGTGCGCAGGAAATGGCGCTGGATGCCGTTGACCAGGCCATCGGCTGTTTTATCCAGTGGCGGAACATCCGTAATGCGACGGTGGGGTTTAGCTGTTTCATTCATGATTCATAACCTTGGTAAAAAATATGGTGGCGCATACTACATACAACTGACTGCGATTCCACGCAGATAAAAAAAGGGCTACCCGAGGGCAGCCCTTTTTTTATCTGATTCAAGTCATCATTACTGTTCGCGAACGATGCGGAAACCGACATACGGTAAGCGATAACGCGGGTGATAGACGCGACGGTCGCCCGAACGCAGCCCTTTAGGGAAGAAGTACCATGCACCACCGCGAACCGACCGATTACGGTTGGAGTCTTTATCGCTGTACTGCTGCTCCTCGCCTTCAAAATCCTCGTTGTAATAAGAACCGGTCCACTCCCACACGTTACCGTGCATATCGTACAGACCCCACGGATTCGGCTTTTTCTGGCCTACCGGATGCGATCGTTTGTCGGCATTAGTGCTGTTCCAGGCGTAGTCCGGGAAATCGGCAGGGTTATCACCCCAGGAAAAAGCAGTGGTTGTGCCGGCGCGAGCCGCATATTCCCACTCAGCTTCGGTTGGCAGACGATATTTAAAACCGGTCTGTTTGGACAACCAGTGCACATACATCTGGGCATCGTGCCACTTTACATGAATGACGGGCAGCTTACCGCGCCCCCAGCGTTCATCATTGGCTTTTGAATTACCGGTTTTTTTGCAGAATTCATCGTACTGATCAAACGTGGTCTCGTATTTGGCCATCCAGAAGCCATTTTTGATCTCAACCTCGTGCTGCACTTCGTCCGGATAACGTCCCGGCTCATTTTCCGGCGTCCCCATAACAAACTTGCCCGGAGCGATATAGACAAACTCAATGCCCATCTCATCGGTCATGGTGTCACCCGCTTTAGGGATTGCTTCTGCACCGGCCATGGCCGGCAACATCAGGACTGCAACAACTACGGGAGCAAACAGACTACTTAATCGAAAACTCATGACTCTGCCCCTTCCTATTTCCACTTGATATCTGGACGCTTGAAGATATCGAGAATCTGCTTATGACCCAGTACCAAATGATACAGCACCATGCCCACATGACAGGCCAGGAAGGTCCAGATTACAACACCGAAAAACTCGTGCGCTTCAAACATCAACAGCATATCCTGAGTCATCGTACCGTCAGAACGCACGCCGTTCATCACGTAAGCACCAGTTGAACCCAATGCAATCAGGGTCAGGAAACCCAGTCCATGCATGGCGCCCGAGAGGGCCGTGCGATTTTCAGGCGGAGCAAGATTACCTGTAAATATACCGGGGATCTCTTCTTTAGCAGATTTGAAAAAAGCGGCACGGTGGCGTTTGGAGAACCAGGGCACCAGTCGACCCCAGGCATCTTTTTCGGCAAAACGGGTCATGGCATAAATGCTACTGATTAAAAATGCTCCCCAGCCGAACAGCATAATATGCAGGGAAAACAGAACTGTTTCATAGGTCACCAGCTTGCCCGGCTCCGGGACAAACATCAGTAAAGAGCTGATGAGCTGGAATGCCACGGTGATTATCATGGAAAAATGCATCACACGCGTCACTGTGGTTAGACGTTGGGTACTCATTGTATAAACCTCCACCCATACAAAATATTGGCGAACACTACTAAGGATCATTATATTATCAACAACTAATATAATGCAGCTATTGTCCTGCTGGGCAAGCAGGTTGCCGTTGGGCTGAAGCCT
>Ga0210044_10007810_pt1 | contig 13506 bp, 15 predicted proteins | sample CryGey13umfilter_2_FD_183959 | JGI IMG/M metagenome (GOLD analysis project Ga0210044, IMG submission 183959) | Groundwater microbial communities from aquifer in Utah, USA - Crystal Geyser 4/9/14 3 um filter (SPAdes) (version 2) | ecosystem: Environmental > Aquatic > Deep subsurface >... | reverse complement strand
CCCGCCGGTCCAGCGTCTGGCTCAGATCCTCCACGCGGCCCAGCGCAGCCTGGGCCTCGCTCCGGCTCTCGGTCAGCTCCGCGCCGCGCTCCTCGAGCTGCCGCTGCAGGCTCGCCAGGCGCTCGGCCATCTGCCCCAGCTCGCCGTCGCGAGCGGAGAGCGTCGCCTCCAGCAGCTCCACCCGGCTGTCCGCCTCCTCGGCCACCGCCCGAACGGCCTCGAGCTGCGCCTTCAGCGTGTTCGCCTGATCGGTCCGCTCCTCCAGCTGGCGCTCCAGCTCTTCCACGCGCTCGGTGGATCCGGCGAGATCCTTCTCCCGCGCGGCCAGATCCGCCTCGAGGTTCGCGATCCAGCCGTCGGAGGCGGCGCGACCCGACTCCAGCTGGTCCCGGGCCTCGCTCAGCTGTTGTTCCAGCCGTTCGATGCGCCCGTCCCGCTGGGCCAGGTCGTCGTGGGCCCCGGTCAGCTCGCGCTCCCGGGCGAACAGCCCCTGCTCCAGCACCTCCGTCCGGCCCAGCACATCCAACAGCGCGCCGTTGTGCGCCTCTCGCTCCTGGTCCAGGCTTTCGCTCAGCTGCTGCAGCTGCCCGTCGCGCTCCTCGAGCTGCCGCCGCATCTGCTCCAGCTCGAGCGTCAGCTGATCTGCCCGGCGCTCCGCCTCCTCCCGCGCCCGGACCGCCGCCCGCTCCGTCTGCTCCAGCTGATCCAGATCCTGCGGGTCCAGCATGGCACGCGGTCCGCCGGTCTCCGCCTGCGCGGCGTCCAGCGCCACCAGCCGCGCCTCGGCCGCCGCGGCGGTGAGCTTGGAAGCGCGCAGGACGTAGCACGCCACCTCGGCCTCCGGGTCCCGCTGCAACAGCAGCCGCACCGCGGCCGGAACACTCTGCGCGTCCCACGCCGGCTGCATCGTGCGCGGGTCGAGGTACGGGTCCAGCTTCATGCGCTCCACGGCGTCCACCCCGAAGCCCACGCGCAGCAGCACACGTTCGATCTGCCTCAGGGTGTAGCGGTGGAGGGCATCGGCGGGAACGTCGGTCTCCCCGCCCAGCGCCGCGAGACGCACGCTGCCGTGGTTCAGGTTGGTCAGGGTGGCGACGATCACGCCGTCGTCGGCGAGATAGGGACGCAGCTTCTGCAGCACCACCGTCGGGTCCGGCACGTGCTCGAGCAACGAACCGAGGAGCGCGACGTCGAAGCGGCGACCGTGAAGGTAGGGCGTGAGGTTGACCTGCTGGATGTCACCGTGCACCACGGCGGTGCAGTACTTGCGCAGAACGGCGCACACGGCGCCATCCTTCTCCACCGCCACGACGTGACACGCCTTGTGCGTCATCAGCGCACGGGCCACCCGTTCCATGGGCTTCGTCGGCGCCGCCAGTTCCAGCACCCGACGCCCCTGGCCCACGAGCGTGATCGATCGGGTCCGGGCATCGGTATCGTTCTCCAGGTTCAGATCCAGCCCGAACTGCTCGCTGCGACCTGCCCCGGTGGCGCGGTCCCGCACTCGCTCTGACTTGGCTCGATTCAATGCTGATCTCCGGCTAGTTGGGTCTATGACGAATACCATGCGAGGATCGGCGGGTTAAATTTTTGCCCGTTGAGGGCAGCAAATGTGGCGCCGGGCCGGCTGGCGCATACAAGATGTTGGGGATCGCCTACATGTAGGTGGGCCCACATCGGAGCAGCGGGCTGATTGGAGAGGCGCACCCGCTTGGCCCTTGTCGAGGGCTGAGATGGACGCCACCTTGCCCCGTTGTTAGGATTGGATCATGAGGTCACCGATCGTGCTCCCCGCTGAGTTGGGGGTAACTGTGGAGGATATCTTCCGGCCGGTTGACCGATCGGCCGTTCCGGAGCTCGTGGACCTGCTCGACCACCTCGCGACACATGACCCCGATCTGCTCGCAGCGATCGCGGACGTGGACAGGTCTCTGATCTGGAGCGCTCTCGACGAGTTGCCCCTTCAGCGGCTGAACAGGTGCTCTGCCAATGCCCGTGGGCTGGCGGGCCTCCGCGAGGCATTCGAACGGGCACGCGAGACCTCCGCCTAGTCCAGCACATGGACCTTACCGGAGACATGGTCAGGCTACTGGTGGCGCTCGAAGCTGGCGGGGTGGAGTTCATCGTGATCGGCGGGGTGGCAGCGGTGCTCCAGGCAGTGCCCATGGTCACCATGGATGTGGACATCGTCCATCGCCGCACGCCGGAGAATATCGACCGACTGATCGCCGTCCTGGCCGAGCTGGAGGCGCACTACTGGCCGGACCCGGGTCGACGACGGCTACCGCCCAGGGCGGACGACCTGGCCGGACAGGGACACCTGCTGCTCCAGACCAGGCTCGGGAGGCTCGATGTGCTCTGTGAGATCTCCGGCGAACGAGGCTACGAAGATCTCCTGCCCCACACGATATCGATCGATGGGGAGGGGCTCCCCCTCCGCGTGCTGGACCTGCCCACGCTCGCCTTGGTGAAGACCGAGTCCGGACGACCCAAGGATCGGTTGGTCGTCCCGCTCATCATCGCCACTCTCGAGGAGCGCAAGAAGCGGGAATAGGCGCGACCGCCGGAGCACACCATGGACCTCACGAGCGAGATCGCACAGCAGCTGTACGACGGAGACGCCGACGGCGTCGCCAGACGGGTGGAGCAGGCGCTGGAGCAAGGTCTGGATCCGCGACAGGTGCTGCAGCAGGGGTTGCTGGCCGGCATGGGCCGGGTGGGTCAGGACTTCCAGGCCGGAGAGCTGTTCGTGCCCGAGCTCATCGTCGCCGCCCGGGCGATGCACGCCGGCCTAGATCGGCTGCGTCCGCACCTGGCCGCCGCTGACGGTGACGCCGACGCCACGGTGGTGATCGGCACGGTCCAGGGCGACCTGCACGACATCGGCAAGCGGCTGGTGGGGATCATGATGCAGGGCGTGGGGCTCAGGGTCGTGGACCTGGGGCACGACGTGGCGCCCGACCGCTTCGTGGAGGCGGCACACAAGGAGGGGGCCGCGCTGGTGGGGCTCTCGGCGCTGCTCTCCACCACGATGCCGATGATGCGCGCCACCATCGAGGCGCTGCGCGAGGCCGGCCTGCCGGTGCGGACGCTGGTGGGCGGCGCGCCGGTGACCCGGCGCTGGGCCGACGAGATCGGCGCCGACGGGTACGCCCCGGACGCCGTGGCCGCTGCCGCCCTGGCGCGGGAGCTCCTGCGATGAACGGCCGCCAGCGGGCGATGACCGCCATCGAGCACCACGAGCCCGATCGCATCCCCATCGATCTGTGGGCCGAGAAGACGACGCTTTCGCGGCTGCAGCAGCACTTCGGCGCGGCCGACCGGGAGGCGCTGCTGAAGCGGCTGCAGGTGGACCTGCGCTACGTCATGGGTCCGAGCTTCGCCGGACAGCAGTTCCGCCAGCTGGACGACGGCATGGTGCAGGACCACTTCGGCGTGATCCGCCGCCCGATGACCGTCGAGGGCGTGGACCGCACGGGCCACGCCTGGAGCTGGACCTACCGCCACGTCCACCTCGCCCCGCTGCAGGCGGCGACGACGGTGAAGGAGATCGAGCACCACCCCTGGCCCACGGCGCAGATGTGGGACTACGGCGCGGTGGAGGCCGAGTGTCATGCGGCGCGGGAGACGGGCTGCGCGGTGGTCAGCGGCGGCGACCGCCTGGACCGCACGGCGCAGCTCAAGCCCGCGACCTACATCCGCGGCCTGGAGCAGTTTCTGTCCGACCTGGTGCTGCAACCGGCCATGGCGCAGTGCCTGCTGGAGCACCTCGTCACCTACTACCTGGAGTACAACCGGCGGGTGTTCCAGGCGGCGAACGGCGCGATCGACATCTTCTTCATGGGCGACGACATGGGGACCCAGACCGGCCTGTGGCTCAGCCCCCGCATGTACCGCAAGTTCTTCAAGGACAACCTCCGCCGATTCATCGACCTGGCCCACGAGTTCGGGATCAAGGTCATGTACCACACCTGCGGCAACGTCACGGCGCTGATCCCGGACTTCATCGAGTGTGGGCTGGACGTGCTGCAGTCGCTGCAGCCGGCGGCGATGGACCTCGAGGCGCTCAAGCGCGAGTACGGCGCGCACCTGGCGTTCCAGGGCGGGATCGACATCCAGAGCACGATGCCCTCGGGCACGCCGCAGCAGGTGCGGGACGAGGTCGCGCACCGGGCCCGCACGCTGGGCCCGGGTGGGGGCTACATCTTCTGCACCGCCCACAACCTGCTGCCCGACGTCCCCACCGAGAACATGGTGGCGCTGTTCGAGGCCTACCTCGAGCACGGCGGGTACTGGCCGAACCCGCCCCGCTGCTCGCGGTAGCGTCGTGCGAGGTCGGGGCCGACCTCGGCCCCCAGCGCCTGCTCCACCCGGTCCCCGGCGGTGGTCAGCAGGCGGTACAGGCGCTCCACCGTGGGCGCGGCGGCGGCGTCACCGGGCGTCGCCAGACCCGCCCGCTCCCGGGACACCTGCTGGAACACGCGCTTGATCTCGGCCCTGGGCGACTTGTCTTCGATCTCCGACATCATGGCCCAGGGGGACAGACCCTCGGCGGTCTTCGCGTCGCCCGTCACCTCGACGTACAGCCGGCGGAGATCCTGCATCAGCTTGCTGTTGAAGTCGTTGAACACCTTGTTGATCGTGGAGCGCTCGGCGCTGCTCAGGCCCAGCGCCCGGGCCGTCTTGCCGTCCACCTGCGGCGGCGACGTCCCCACCGGCGGCAGGTCCCAGCGCAGCTCGCAGCGCCTGGCCATGGCCTCCAGCTCCTTCTGATCCAGACCCAGGATCTTGTGCCGGCTGGAATGGCTGCTGGCGTCCTTGAGCTGGTTCTGCAGCACCTCGAGCGTGGACTCCAGCTGCTGCTTCTGCGCCTGGAGCTGCTGGTTCTGCCGCAGCAGCCCCTCCACCGTGGTGGGGGCGTAGTCCTGCCCGCTGCCGGACTGCCCCGGGCTCGCACCACCGGCGTGTGCCAGGGAACCCCTGGACTCGCCCACCGCCTCCGGGGCGTGGCCCGGTCGCAGCCGCGCCGACTCTCCGGCCACCACCTCGAGCGTGCCCCTGGGTGAAGCGGTGAGCACCTTCCCCTCGTACACCGTGACCAGCAGCAGCGTGGCCGCCGCCGCCCCCACGGTGGCTCCCGTGAGACCCGCACGTGACGCCTTCATCTCCATCACCTCCAGTCTGAAACAGGTACCCAGCACACGGACCGAGCCCACCGCCGTTCGCACCTCGAACGGCTCGGAGCCGGGCTGCACGCGGTAGAACACGTTTCCAAGCTGCTGCTCCACGCCGAGCGCACCCCCCGCCCGGCGCCACCGCAGCGACGCTCCGTCCTCCGCCACCACCACCGCCCGGGATCCGATCGTCTGCGTCGTGCGACCCTGCGCCACCAGCTGTCCCTGGAGCGCGCGCGCCGGCGCCAGGAGCCACGCCAGACCGCCCGCCAGCAGCAACCCGGCAGCCAGCGCGAGCCACACCGGGGTTCGTCGGCGGGGACGAGTCCTGGCCCGCGCCAACACCCGCGCCGCGAGGTCCCTCGGTGGGGGTGGCACTGTCCACGCCTCCAGCACCTCTCGCTCCCCCGTGGTGAACTCGTCCCGCTGTGTCATGCGGCCCCCTGCCTTCGAGCCAGCACCTGGCGCAGGGCCAGGCGGGCCCGGCCCAGCCGCGATTTCACCGTCCCCAGCTCCAGGCCCAGCATGGTCGCGATCTCCTCGTAGTCCAGATCGTGGTACGCGCGGAGCACGAGCACCGCGCGCTGTTCGTCGGGCAGCGCCGCCATGGCGCGCTCCACCTGCCGCGCCAGCTCACGGCCGGTGGCCACCTGCTCCGGGCTCGCGTGCCTGGATGAAGGCTCCTCCTGCGGCAGCTCCGATTCGGGATGCCGACGCTCCCGCCGCAGGTGGTCGATCAGCGTGCGCGTGGCCACGGTCAGGACCCAGGTGGAGAGCCGCGCCGGACCACCGGGATCGAAGCGATGAATGCCCTGGATCACCTTGACCAGCGCCTCCTGACACAGATCCTCCACCACCGCATGGGGACACCCCGCGAGCATGCGGCACGACAGGGCGTGGACGCTGCCACCGTAGGTCCGCATCAGCGCCGACAGCGCCGCCGCGTCACCCGACCGCGCTCGCCCGAGGGTGATGGCGTCCAGTTCGTCCATGTCCGCATTGTTACACGCCGGCCGGCGGTCCCGGTTCCCACTTTTCGCCAGGGGCCCGGACTTTTGCATGCCCCGCACCTGGGCTATGCTGTGAGCATGGTGTTCGCTCGCTGGATCACACTGCTACTCGTCTGTGCCGCGCTGTGCGGCTGCCGCTCCGCCGAAGAGGATCAACGGGCCAACGAATCCGAGCTGCAGCTGCGCGTCAAGTTCGAGGCCGCCCGGCGCGCGTTGATCGAGATCCAGGCGCGCAAGCGACAGGAGAAGCCGATCTACGCCGACTGCAAGACGGTCAAGCTGCTGTTCCTCGCCGATCTGAAGCAGAGCGCATCGCAGGAGGCACGGCAGCTCGCCGTGGACCTGCTGAACGCGTGCCAGCAAGCCAGCCCCTCGGAGATCCTGGAGCGACAACGATGACCCGCCCCATCAGACTGCGTCTGTCCTGTCCGCCCACCCGCCCCACCGGACTGCATCTGCCCCTGCTCGCCTTGCTGTTCACCGGCTGCGTCGGGGCGACCGAGATCGATCTCGACGTCGATCGCGACTCGATCAGCGCCGGCGGCATCGACCACGCGGTGATCACCGCCCGACCTTACCTCTCCGGTGACGCCGTGGGCGTCGGAACGGAGGTGGACTTCGAGACCACCGCCGGCAGCTTCGACCAGTCCCAGTCCGTCACCTCGGCCAAGAGCTCCACCAGCGCCGACGGCACGGCCTCGGTCAAGCTCTACAGCGGTCCGTCGGAGGGCAGCGCCACGGTGACCGCCACGTTCTACGACGCGCAGAGCGGCGCCAGCGCCACCTCCAGCATCACGATCAAGTTCACGGCTGCCACCGGGTCCAAGAGCCCGGTGGACGGCACCTTCCGCCTGACCTGCGACGCCGTGAACATCGGCGCCCTGCGCGAACCAATCCCCGACCTGCAGGTCACCTGCAAGCTCGCGGCCCAGACCCGCACGGGGGAGACGATCCCGGCCAGCGCACTCAACGCCACGTTCTACACCGAGGCCGGATCGATCACCACCAAGACCGACGCCTACACCGGGGAGCAGGTCTTCATTTACAGCCCCAAGGGCGGCGCCGCCGCGCCGCGCGACGTGCCGCCGGAGGTGCAGCTGGCCGAGCCGAGCCACAACGACAGCAACGGCAAGCAGCGTAACCCGCGGGATGGGCTGGCCACCATCGTCGCCGTGGTGGATGGGGAGGAGGCGTTCAACGATCTGAACGGCAACGGGGCCTACGATCCGGGGGAGCCCTTCACCGACGCCGCCGAGCCCTTCGTCGACGCCGACGACGACGACGAGTGGGACCCGGACGAGAAGTACATCGACGTCAACAACAACAGCCGCTGGGACAAGGCCAACGGGACCTACGACGCCAAGACGAAGATCATGGCGATGTACAAGATCCTGTGGACCGGCAAGCTGGACAACTCGCCCCAGACCAGCCGCATCGACCGCATGTCCTCGGTCATCGCCAACGGCGGCAAGCTGGAGCTGACGGCCCACGCGCTGGACGTCAACATGAACCCGGTGGCGGCGTTCCAGGCCAACCAGGACTACCTGGAGTGGACCCTGACCTCGGGCGGCGACGCCACCAGCTATGACTCCACCAGCCCGCCGATGGACAACCGCCTCGGCTTCTCCTTCGACAAGGCCGCCAGCACGGAGCGCAAGCGCTGGCGCATCCTGGCCAACTCCTTCGTCCCCCCGAGCTTCAAGTTCACGGTGGAGGACAGCTACACCGGCGAGACCGACCCCGCCACCAGCTTCTCCGTCACGGCCCGGGCCTACGTCACGCCCGGTCCCGGCGCGGACGGCTACTACCTGTCGCAGATCACGGAGATCATCACGGACAAGGTGGAGGGCACCTGCGATTAGGCCATATGGAACAACCGGCTCCGACTCTGGCGGCACAGGACGAGTCGTCAGGCGTGTCGGCCACGGAGATCAACACCCCGGCCGAGGACATCCAGAACAACGGGCGCGCTCAGTCACACCCGGCGGGCTCGAAGTCGGTGAACAGGAACAGACCGTTCAGCGTACCCCCCATGTAGATCAGCTCGTAGTGGCAGGGGCCTTTCTTCACGTCCACATGTGGATAGCCGGGGTCTCCAATCATCCCGCTCCTGGAGGTGGTCGCGCTGTCTTCCACGACCTTCAGGTACGGCGGCTGGCCAATGTCATCACCGAAGAAGGCCACGGGGATCTCGCCGAAGTCCGGAACGTCGACCTGCACGCCCGCCCGTGATATCCCGGCGTCGTCGGTGAAGCGATGCAGGATCGTCCCCCGCGTCACGAGTTCGCTCCAGCCCCAGGCCGTGGCCCATGCCTCCGCCAACGCCTTCGGTACCACCGGCAGCTCGATGCCATTCACGCTCTGACCCTGGACCACGTCGATGGCCGGCGAGGAGGGGACCCACACGTCTCGGGTGCTGTCAGCGTCGTCCACCACCACTGCGATCCACTTTGACAATGATGGCATGGCGTTGGCCTGAATCACGAAGTAGCCGTCGGCGTCGATGGTTCCCGACCCCAGCGGCTGGGTCATCCAGGGCTGCTATGCGCGAAACCACCCGTCGAACAGCACGATGGATACCCGGTCTTTCAACCCCAGCGGCCGCGGCGGCTGTGTGGAGCCCGCCCACCGGTTGGCCACGTCCTGGGCGTAGTAGGCGCGCCCGGACAGACAGAAGAATTCGGGGTCCTTCGGACACCGAGGGCCAGCGGCGGTGTCCGACTCGGCTCCTCCTCCGTCGGCGCCGATCGATCGGCCATCGCAGGCCGCCATCGCGGCGAGCAGGGTGAGGATCGTTGCGGTCCGTGCACTCACTGGATATCCACCCGAAAGGAGCCGCACTCACCGAAGACCATCGTGTTGTCCACCGCAAACACGTAGGTACTGGAGGCCTGCGGTGTGAACTTCAGCCACGTCAGCTGATCCTGGCTGACCGATGGCGTGATCCCACCCGTCTTCCCGTTGCTGCCGCAGTCCGCGTTGATCGGGTCCATCGCACAGGTCCCGGAGAAGAGATACAGCCGCGCGTCGGTGTAATGCGGCGTGAAGTAGAACGTGTAGGTCTTGCCGGCCGTCAACGCGACCTTGTAGTACAGCTGGCTTCCGAACAACTGACTCAGAAAGCCCGGCACCCCGCAGTTGATCCCGAGCCCGAACTCGTTCGTCCCGTGGCACGTATCCGCGACGATCACCGTCTTCTTTGGCAGGAACGCCACCGGCAAGGCCCCCGTGCAGCTGGCGTTCGCCGGGATGACGTAGTCCTCGATCGCCAGCGTGAAGTGACCATTCTGCCCGACCTGCGAGGCGTCCACCGCGAAGCGATAGGTCCCCGTGGACGGCGGCTTGAACAAAATGGTGTCCACCGGCATGAAGACCGAGTCCCCAAGCGGGTTCGTGGACTCCCAGTAGTCCTTGGTGGTGCGGTCGTTGGTGAGGTACTTCGTTCCCTCGTGGCCATCGGGACCAATGGTGACCCCCCCCTGTGACTGCTGGACGTAGCCAGGCCACTCCGGGGACTGGATATTGTAACTCTGGATCACGTTCTTCGACAGGTCGTAGTGGACGTGAAAATCGAAGGCTTCCGCGAGCAGATGACCAGGGTAGGTGTTGACCGTGTGGTCGTAGTCCTGGTCGTAGCAGTAGCCATCGACATGGTCGAATTGTAGGTTGGCTCCCACGAGCCGACGGTCACGGGGCGTCCGGTTGTGGAAGTGCATCAGACCCGCCGTTCGGTTGTCCAGGATCTTGGTGGTAGGGACCACAGGAATGTCCTTCAACACCTCCTCGGACAAGACCGCCAGAATGCCCGAAAAACACGCAAGGGGGTTCTGGAAGAGGCACTCGGCCACTGTCCCCCAGTCGATGGCCTCCGTGAGGTGCTGCATATCCCACAGCGCGGACGCGGCACCCGGATAGACCCAGGTGTCGGTGATGATGTCGGCGTGTCGGCGTACCCGGCATAGTACCCGAGGACCGTTCTGGTGTAGTCTATGGGGCTGGTGCCATCGGTCCAGTCGGTATGCTGGACGAGTAGCCCGTTTGCCGGCTTGAAGTACTGCCCGTGCGCCGGAAGATAACACTCCTTGAGCGGCGTATTGTACGGATCCACCACGTGCTGCCACTCCGGTATGTGGACCGGGTCCACCGTCGTCGTGTACTGACCAATGGGCGTGATTGACGGATTCGCGGCTGGGCAGCCCTGACCGTCGACGTACCCCCCCGTGCACTGGGGTGCGATGATGCCCTTGTAGAAGTTGTACACCGCCAGCGCCTCGGCCCGCGACGGATAGGTCGACGCGATCCGACCCGCGGCCACGGCCTTGATGAAGTTCCAGGCGTTCTCGACGATCCCCTGGTGCGTGATGGGTTGATACGCTCGCGCGCCGGGCGCGTGTAAGACGACGGCGGCTACTGCCAATATCCAGATGCTGGTGCGACGTGGCATGGTCTTCCCCTCTCGGAACAAGGCAAAATGCACAGCTCCATCCAGCGCGTCGGTTCATTGACCGACGCGTGACCTGCGATACGCATTCCGTTATTGCCGCCGATATCTACGGCGGTCGATCGATGGGTCGTACGGAGGACCGCGCGAAGGCGCGTCCAGAACGGATGCTATAGCGAAAGGCGAAAGGCGAAAGGCGAAAGGCGAAAGGCGAAAGGCGAAAGGCGAAAGGCGAAAGCGGTGTCATCGGGCCCCTCAGCGGATTGACGATTTGACTTTTCTTGCCATTCAGTATCGCGGTTGTCAATGCTGAAAACGCACGGCGCCGATCCAATGGCGCAAGCAACGTCGCCCAACCCATCACACTCACGGGACCTGCCACCGCCGCCGCTTGAGGATGAACGGGATGTGCACCTGGTCCGCCTTGTAGTCCACGCACAGCACGTACATCACGACGTTGATGCCCCAGCGGATGGCCAGCTCCCGCTGGTGGTCGCCGCCGGGATAGACCCCGAACTCCCACTGGCCGAAGTTGTCCCGGGCCCAGGCCCCCGCCAGATCGTTCTGGCAGTAGAGCAGCAGCACCCGGCCGTCCTGGACCACGCCCTCCAGGTACGGGACCGAGGCCACGCGCCCCACCGCCTGGTCCAGCAGGTAGAACGACTTGGACAGCGTGTGCTCCCGGGGCAGCTGCTTGAGCGGATTCTTGGGGAACAACGCCGACACCAGCCGGCGCACGCTCTGATCGAACCCCCCGCCGGGCCGGGCATCGGCGCTGTCGATGAGCAGGAACCCGCCGTACACCAGGAACCGGTACAGCCGCTGCAGATCCGGGCCGGAGAAGGGATCGAACGGCTTGTCCCCGCCCATGTAGAGCAGCGGATAGTGAAACAGGTTGCGATCGGAGAGCCGCAGCGACTGCGGCTCCAGTTCCACCTCGATGCTGGTACGCTTGTCCACCTCCCACGCCAGTCGCCGCAGCGCCGTGGGGCGGGGCTGGGGGTTGCCGCCGCCGTACATCAGCTGCGTCAGGCGGACCCTCGACCTGGGCCCCAGCGCAGCGGCTGCGGCGGGCAGACCGACCACGGGCAGGCCGGCCAGCAGCCGCAGGAGCTCTCGACGGCGCATCGTCACCGCTCCTGCTCCACCTGCTTGAGCTCCGCGTCGTCGATCTTCTTGCGCTGCCGCAGCTGCCTGGCGGCCTCGGCGTAGCTCGAGAATCGCAGCTGTCCGCCCAGCACCGGCCTGTCGGCCACGTGGTGGATCAGCACCAGCTCCACCTTGCCCTTGTAGCGCCGACCGACCTCCTCGTAGATCGTGGGGTCCTGCTCGCCGTCGTCGCCCACCAGGATGAAGCAGTAGCCGGGCAGCAGCTGCACGACCCGGGCGATCTGCCCCAGCTTGTACGCCTTCTGCTCGGTCAGATCCTTGAGCCCGAAGTCCTTGAGCATCAGCGGCGCACGGGGAAACTTGCGGTGGGCCAGAAACGCCGACAGCTTGAGATACAGGTTCACCGGGCTGCCGGAGACGAAGACGATGGGGTAACCCCGCCGGTGCCATGCGCGGTACAGGGCCGGCGCCCCGGGGTAGGTCTCCAGATCCAGCGCGCTGGTGGTCATCACCCGCCTGGCCATCTTGAGCTTGTTGCCGACCCCGGTGCGGAGCACGGTGTCGTCGATGTCGCTGATCACCGCGAGACCGCTTGCCGGCCACACCATCAGCTTGCCACCCTCCACCCGGAACCGGTGCTGCTTACCCTTGCGGTCGGCCACGAACTGCGCGCTCACGGCGTGCGTCCCCTGGGGCAGCGGCCCCTTGAGCTGGACCTCGAACAGCCCCTCGTCGTCGGCCACCACCCGCTGCTTCCGATCCAGCACCTGGATCTGCACCACGGCGCGGGGCAGCTCGTCGGACTCCAGGGCCTTGACGTTGCGCTTCAGCTTGCGGTACCAGCCGTCCCCCGCCCGGGGCGGAGGCTGCCCCTCGTCCTCCAGCACGCGGCCCCAGACCCGCGCCTGCAGCGGCGTGCCGAAGCCGTCGTAGATCTGAACCACCACCGGCTTGCGCCGGGCTCCGGCCGGACCGGACGCCAACAGCACGGTGGCGGCGAGGTTGACAGCCACCAGCCTCACTATATGCTGAGCAAACACCCTGCGGGAGCGTCCCATGCGTTGCCTCATCGCCAGCCTCGGTCTGTCGCTGCTCATCGCCTCCACCGCGCGGGCCGACAAGCAGCCCTCCGACGAGCCGGTCAAGCCGAACACCGAAGAGCCTAGCAAACCGGCCGACAAGAAACCACAGGCGGAGGAGCAGAGCCAGCTGGACCACCGCTATCAGTTCGGCCTCGGGGTCCGTGGCGGCACCGGCTACCGGGTGATCATGCCGCGGGACGAGGAGTACTGCGGCCAGACGGACAAGAGCGTCTGCGGCGGCCGACAGCCATTCTGGCTCGAACTCTCCCCCTCCTTCGGCGTGACCCGCTCGCTGGAGCTGCTGGTGGACGTGCGGCTGTACCTGGAGCAGGACTTCACCAACAGCCGGGGCTACTTCTTTGCCCCGGGCATCAAGTACTACACGGACGCCGAGGACCTGTTCAAGATGTTCTTCACCGGGCAGGTGGTGTTCGAGAACCAGGAGCAGCTCGATTCCGGGCCCAGCGGGTTCGACATCGGGGTCCGCAGCGCGCTGGGGATCCAGTTCGACGTGCTGCGCTACCTGGGTCTGTTCGCCCAGGGCGGGATCATCATCGGCTTCAAGCGCTGGCTGACCTTCGCGGTGGACTTCGCGGCGGGGGTTCAGGTTCGCTACTGAGCCGGACCGCACGGGGCAGCCTCAGCGTCAGCAGCAACGGCAACCCCAGCATCACGGCCGCCAGGAGATA
>Ga0210044_10007808_pt1 | contig 13511 bp, 11 predicted proteins | sample CryGey13umfilter_2_FD_183959 | JGI IMG/M metagenome (GOLD analysis project Ga0210044, IMG submission 183959) | Groundwater microbial communities from aquifer in Utah, USA - Crystal Geyser 4/9/14 3 um filter (SPAdes) (version 2) | ecosystem: Environmental > Aquatic > Deep subsurface >... | reverse complement strand
GCCCGCCTCGACATGTTGCGGCGAAACGTTCCGGAATACACGATCGAAGAACGGCTGACGGAACTTCGCGAAGCGTCTGACGAGAAAGCCAAGCGTGATCTGAAAACCCATTTCATCATGGAAAAACTGGCCGAGGATTACGCGATCAATGTCGAGGAACCCGAAATCAACGCTCGAATTTTCCAAATCGCCCGCGAATCCGGCCAGCGCCCCGACAAAGTTCGGGAGGAAATCATCGAGTCCGGAAGCGTCGGCGTGCTCATTTCGCAACTTCGGCATGAAAAGGCCGCGGACCAAGTCCTCGAGCAGGTTGAGATCAAGGATATCTCGGTCGAAGAGTGGAATGATCTGATGAAGCAGGAGGACGAGTCGGAAGAATCCGTCGGCACCAAGAAAAAGACCGGTTCAACGACTACGAAGAAATCATCAAAGAAGACTACGAAAAAGGCATCAACCACCAAGGAGCCGACGACCAAGAAGAAAACCACCGAGAAAAAGTCATCCGCCAAGAAGTCCGACGGCGGCGACTAATATAAAGCGTATTGATTATCAATAAACTCGGTAATTCTTCAAAGCCTGTTGGCACCCGCTGGTTGGTTTTTTTCGTTCGAATCCGCCGACTGCTTCGAGGCAGCGGCCTGAATCGGCGAGAATCGATCCTCGATCGACGGCCGGAATCCGCCCGAGCGTTCTTTTTTCAACGTCCGTACATTTTATTGGAGAATAACTTGATTTGGCGGTTGTCGAATCGAGCGAAGCGTTTAGGATTGCCTTATGCTTCAGGTGGTAACGAGCGCTTCGACCGGAACACCCGCAACCGCGACCGGCTCCATTATTGTCTGGGTCGGCCTCGTGATTGCTCTTCTGGTGGTTGGGGCACTGGTGATCAAATCGGTGCGAGCGCGTTTCCTCAATCAGGAGCAGGATCGGAACCTGAGTGGGTTTTCACTGGAGGACCTCCGGGAAATGCGTGCTGAGGGGAAGTTGTCGGTCGAGGAATATGAGGCGGCTCGCGGTATTATTCTGGCTGACACTTTGACGGACCGAACGAACACGGAAGGGAAAGGTGAGGAAACTCAGGCGGACACGAAACGTCCGAAATGATGGGCTCGTCATTGGGCGGCGGACGACCCGTCGAACGGATGGCGAGAGGGCCATGAGGTCGGGCCCGTGATTTGCGGGCGTCGACTTGAAGAATTTGATTTGGCGGGCATGTTCCGCGGGATCAAGGTGAAGTTTGGAATTTTGACTGTCGATATTGAAACCGGTGTCGATCTTCTTGACGAATAAGCCGTTGCAGCGCTTTGGTGTCGCGCGTTCGATAACCAAAGGCTCAAATGGTGAAGCGACGGGAAAAAGATGATCGCTTGGCCGGTAACAGACTGGGGAAGAAGGTGTGTTCATATGGCCAAGAAGCGTAACTCCGGTTCCAATGACCAGGGTGGAAAAAACCAAATGACGAAAACCAACGGCAGCGGTGGGAATCGAAGCAAAGGCACAAACGCCAGCGGGGGATCAGGTTCCGGCGGAAATTCCGGGTCCGGATCAGGGACCGGTCCAGACAGGCCCTCTGGCAGTAGCGCTCAATCGGGATCACCCGCCAGTCCAGGCGGCGGTGGTGGGGATGAGTTCCGCGGGCGGCGGGTCACCACCTGCTCCTTCTGCGGGAAAACGTCCCGTGAAATCGGGCCGATGGTCGAGGGACCGAACGACGTCTACATCTGCTCAAATTGCGTCGATCTCTGTCAGAATATCTTCAAGCAGGAGCGTCGGCGTGTTACGTCAGGCCGACCGCTTTTTTCCGCCATTCCGAGCCCGCGCCAAGTCAAGGAATTTCTTGACGGGTACGTCATTGGCCAGCATGCTGCGAAGAAATCGCTTTCCGTGGCTGTACACAACCATTACAAGCGACTTACCCAACTCGACAAGGAGGTGGGCGTTGAGCTCGATAAATCCAATGTCCTTCTCATCGGACCGACCGGTTCAGGCAAGACGCTACTGGCTCGCACGCTCGCGCGGATGCTCAATGTTCCGTTCGCGATTGGTGACGCCACCACGCTCACCGAGGCGGGCTACGTCGGAGAGGACGTTGAAAACCTCCTGCTGAAACTCCTCCAAGCCGCTGACTATGACCTCGAAGCAGCACAGCGAGGAATCATCTACATCGATGAAATCGACAAAATCGGTAAGACATCGCAGAACGTTTCCATCACGCGAGATGTGTCCGGCGAGGGCGTACAGCAGTCGCTTCTCAAGATGATTGAAGGCACTGTCTCCAATGTTCCGCCTCAGGGCGGTCGCAAGCACCCAGAACAGCAGTACATCCAACTTGATACTTCGAACATTCTCTTCATCGTGGGGGGAACGTTCGTCGGCATCGACGAGATCATCAAGAAGCGGCTCGGCAAGCGGAAGATCGGATTCGGCTCAGTCGAAGCCCATCATGAGACGGCCGACAGCAAAGCTGAAGAAGCCGGCAAATACCTTGCTCAGGTTACCGCTGACGATGTGCTTGAGTTCGGGCTGATCCCAGAACTTATCGGACGCCTTCCGGTCATTACGCCCCTCTTGCCGCTGGATCATGAGGCCCTCGTGCAGATCATGACCGAACCGAAGAACGCGATCATCAAGCAGTATCAGCATCTCTTCTCGCTTGAAGGGGCTGATCTCGAATTCACCGCCGAGGCCCTCCACCTGCTTTCCGATCGTGCCCTCAAGCGAAACACCGGGGCACGCGCGCTTCGTGGTGTCATCGAAGAGTTCATGCTCGACATCATGTACGATCTGCCGGATTCGAGTCCTCGCGGAAACACCTTCATCATTTCGCGCGAAGCGGTCGAGAAGCATCTCCAACTGCACGATCTCGAAATACGCCGTCATAAAGAATCTGCGTGAACGGAGGCGTGACGAAGACGGCGATGGGGTGCGTTGGCATCTGAATCAATGAATCATCAACACGGCCCGGGCGTCTCACGCTCGGGCTATTTTTTTCCTCAAACGAACGCAGAACATCCGATCCCGTCCGACGAGATGCAACATCGGTCGACACCCGCGGTTCATCGGGTAAGTCTGCGCGGATTGATGCGCTCCGCCAGGCGCAATTCATGCTCACTCCGCACGTTTTCCTCGCGCAAAAAAATCGTCCGGAGAAATTATTTCGATTTATTGCGCACGTGCTTAATGCGGACGTTACAACGGTCGATAACAGTTTCTGACGGAGGTGCTTTTCTCTGGAGAACGGTGTTAAGGCCGTCCGATAAGGGTACACCGAGGTCAGCCCACTGGGGCGCGAAATGAACGAAGGGTATATGCGTCCTGTGCATTGATTGGATCGTGAGTTTGGCCGCTCGTTTGCATAGAGGGATCGTTGGTGGATTCTCGGCAGTTTCTTTTCTATTACCTCAGAATCGAACTGGGACACAAATGATGAATCGAAAGATCAGGAAATATTTCTCGTGCTTGGCTGTTCCTGCGATCCTCGCCGTGGTCGGCTGCTCCGGCACTCGGCATTTCAAGACCGTCATGATCAACGATCCGTCATATGACGAAAATCAGTCGATGGATCATTCGAAGTCCACGGGCCCGACTCCGGGACTCACAACGACCAGGACGACATCCACGAAAGCGGAATTCTCATCGGCGTCGCCGACCTCCGGCATCTCGAGTAAAGGTCGGCAACCGGAATACGCGACTTTCTGGGGAGAGGACGACACTGCGAGCGCTTCATTGGCGGAGGCCATTGGTGAACAAGAATTCAATCGGTCGTCGTTCAACGGCAACGATACGGGCCTATCAACGCGATCCGCCGGCGCGCGAATCTGGGGTGACGCACCCGAATCGGGCCTCGATTCCGACGTCACCCACTCCGGACGACATAGCGATTCTACGATGAATCCCAAAGGGACGAAGAAAGACAGTCGGCTCGGACTCTTCGGCGAGGTGGATGGCATCGGCGGTCTTCCCGGGCAGTTTGCGGCGCTCGAAAGCATCGAACAGATTTCGTTTGCGGGCGAAGGTGCCGATTTCGATCCATCCATCGACTTCACGGGCGAGAATCTGCTGTACGCAAGTACGCAGCACGGCGACACTGCGGATATCTATGTCAAAAGCATCGAGGGTAAAACCGTAACCCGGCTGACGGGCGATCCCGCTGATGACATCATGCCTGTCTACAGCCCCGACAATCAACACATCGCATTCTCGAGCAACCGAAGCGGAAACTGGGATCTCTACGTCATGGATGCTGAGGGCGGGCGACCCGTCCGTCTCACGGACGACACTCAGCATGAATTGCATCCTTCATGGTCACCCGACGGCAAGTACATCGTCTATTCCCGACTGAGCGATTCGTCCGGACGGTGGGAACTGTGGATCACCGAGTTCGCCAACCCGGTCAAACGTCAATTCATTGGCTACGGATTGTTCCCTTCATGGTCTCCGGATCCAGCGCAGAACAAAATCGTGTACCAGCAGGCACGCGAGCGAGGCAGTCGACTCTTCAGCATTTGGGCGATCGACTTTGAAAACGGCGAAGGTCGTCGACCCACCGAAATCGCCAGCGCCGCCAATGCTGCGGCGGTGAACCCTTCATGGAGCGCCGACGGGAAAATGATCTCGTTCGCCACCATCATCGATCCGGACAAACAGGATCCGAATCATCCGCAGTTCGCCGACATCTGGGTCGTCGCGCTGGACGGTACGGGTCTTGGCAACCTGACCAACGGCGAATTTACGAACCTTGAACCATGCTGGGGACCGGACGGGCGAATCTACTTCATTTCCGATCGCTCCGGCGTGGACAATGTCTGGGCCATGCGACCCGACGGGATCATCAAGACCGCACGCGGTGGAAAGCGAGGGACGATCGGGCGACGGACCGAAATGGCCGGAGTTCCGACTGATACCAATCAATGAGAATGAACGAAAAAAGAGAACCTCGTGCCGCAAGGACTGTTCAGCGGAAGCGGCGGCCGGGCGTTTGGGAAAAAGGTTTGAATGAGATTCCGGGAGAAGGTTAGGACGAAGGGATGCGAAGAGATCATTGGATTTGGTTTCAAGAACTATCGAGGAAATACCGCAGCGCATGACGATAAAGACCAAGGATGGTCACGACGACAACCGGGAATCATGATGACTCCGGCGTCGCGCTGAAAAACGTGTTCTTGAAATCGAAACCAAGAGGCGGGTCGGCATATTCGGAGGGAACGCGCCGCAGCCAGAAAGATTCCGGTCGAAGGAAACGCCGGCCGGAGCGTTTGATAATGCAAAGGAGAGAGAAGGAAAGGGAGTGAAACCGGATCACTCGTGCTAACGGAAAGAGCGATCCAAGCAACTGCAACGCGCCGGTGGAACTCGGCGAGATTCGGCAGGACGCCATGACAAGTGTACATTCCATGCTGAAAGGCGCGTGCAGTCGCAGGCGCCGGTGGTGGTTTCAAATCGGGTCGATCGGAATAATCGTCGGATTCGCCGCCGTGCTGACCGGGTGCGCCAAGCGCACGATCGTTAACGCGCCGACGATGAGTCCCTATCCGGCCAGCAAGATGTGGGCGATCGCGCCGCTCATCAACGAATCGGGAACGAGTGCCGTGGACCCGTTGCATCTGAGCGATTTACTGGCCCAAGAACTGCAGCAGGTCAGTCGAATCGACGTCCTTCCGGTTTCGCGCGTTCTCGACGGCCTGCGGGCCATGAACATCGACCGAATTCAGTCTGTTGCCGAAGCCCAGGCGCTCGTGCGATTGCTCGATGTCGATGGGTTGATTGTCGGAACGATCACGGCGTATGACCCATACAATCCGCCGGTGTTGGGTTTGACTCTTCAACTCTACACAAGCGGGCGGGAGACGGTGGTCGACGACGACCGCAACGCCCCGCTTAATTCCGCCAAGGGAGTTCGAATCCTGGGGGCCGCCCCCTCTGATTCGCGCCTGCCCGGATTGAGAACATTTTCGCAACCGGTCGCCAGCGTATCCGCGATCATTGATGCGTCGGACAATGCGGTTCGACTCGACGTTGAGCGCTTCGCTCGCGGTCGCACCGATCCGGACTCCGCTTTCGGTTGGCAGCGATTTTTGTACAGCATGGATGCATACACAATATACGTGGGCCATCGCGTTATTCGCGATCTCATTCGTGAGGAACGCCTGCGTATGGGAAGACAGATGGTCCGGTTCGGGTCGGCAGACATCCGTCGCGCTGACGATCTGAACAAGAACAATTCGCCTCCCGTCTGAGTCCGGATCCGTTCCGCCTCGCAGTACCGTCTTCGTCACGATTCACGAACGACGATCAGCGGCGCAGGCCGATTCGCACGAAGTCGGCCGCCGAGTTGATTCGACTGATTTGATGATACGGACTTCGCGACGGAAGAAACGGAACGATCCGGCTGTGTATGCCGAACCCAAATTGTCATCTTCCACCACAACCGCTCCGGCAAGAGCCACCGGCGTGTCGGCGCGGAGGATGTGACTTGTGAATCGATTCCGGCGAGATGATGTGTGTATCCGGTCGAACCACCCCACACGAGACGGTTCGACCGAGGATGACTTGCAAGAAACAGGTGAAATCGATGTCCACCCTTCCGATCTTTGATGCTTTTCTCGAATACCTCGTTCAGGATCGCCACTTCAGCGCCTACACCGCCAAGTGCTACAGCGCCGATCTTTGCCAATACTCCGACTACATAGCCGGTCGATACGATACCGACCTTCAACCCGACCGCGAGATGAGCGCCTTCCGCGCGGTTGCTCCTCAGCAGTCATCGGGTGGCAACCCCTCCGTCGTCGGGCGCGTCGGCAATGTCAACCCGCGGCAGAACGGCAACGGCGGCAATCCAACGTGCATCACCGATGCCGTGGTCGCCGCCGATGTCAATTTCATTCGTGAATTTCTCGCCCACCTTGGTGAGAATAATTATTCCGCATCAACGATGGCCCGCAAAATCGCCACCTTGCGCTCGTTTTACAAATGGGCGGATCGGCACGACGTCGTCCCCGCCAATCCCATGCTCATGATTCGCACCCCCAAGCAGGCCAAGCGACTTCCCAAAGCGATCACCGTCGAGCAAATTGAGAAACTTCTCTCCACGCCCGACGATCGTGATCTTCTCGGTGCCCGCGACCGCGCCATTCTCGAAACACTTTATTCGACCGGCATCCGTGTCTCGGAACTCGTCGATCTCGACTTCACCGATCTCGATGAATTCAGCGAGGCACTCCGCATCCGTGGCAAAGGCAAACGCGAACGACTCGTGCCGCTCGGCTCACACGCGCTGGCCGCTCTTCGACATTATCTCAAACTCTTCCAGGTCGATCCGCGCTTCAATCGACTGCCCAACGCCAACGGTCGTTCCCCGCTCTTCATCAACAAGCACGGCAGCCGACTCTCCTCGCGCTCCGTTCGACGCAAACTCGATAAGTACCTCAAGATGGCGGACCTCGATGCCGACATCAGCCCCCACACGCTTCGGCACTCGTTTGCGACGCACCTCCTCGGGAACGGCGCCGACCTGCGCAGCGTGCAGGAATTGCTCGGCCACCGCGCTCTTTCCACCACGCAAATCTACACCCACCTTACGCCGCAGCGCCTGCAGGATGTGTACGAAAGCGCGCACCCCGGTGCCGCATCCGCAGCAGCGCCCGGCGGGGGAACTTCAGCAACCGGGCACCAGACCCCGCACGCCGAAGCCGGCTGATTCTCGTCGTACTCTTTGCGGCGCGGTACGTTCGGCGACATGCACCAAAAACTACCAAGGCAGTCAGACTCCGGTCTGGCTGCCTTGGTTTTCAAAGATCAACACATGGAGAGCCGAGTGGGGTTGGTGCACTTCGTTGCCACTCGGTGGCGGCCGAACATTAATCTCTAATCTTTCTTCTTCTGATACAAATGAAGGGCCATCGTCTTGTATTCGTGTGTCTCCGGGCCGAGCAGTTTCTCCGAGCGCGGAATCTCCCGATCGAAAAACGGCCACTCTGTCCGCAACACGAGAAAACCGTCCCCGTCAAGAATCGTCTCCGCCACCCGCTGCATCTGTGCGATTAGCCGACCAATCCCATCTGCACCATCGTCACGCAACAACGCATAAGGCGGATCGAACGTCGCAACATGTGCCGACTCCGGTGCGGTCGCCAGACAAATCGGCCCGAGCGCATCACCGGCAACCACCATCGCTTCATTCGCCACTCCGAGGGCCTCGATATTTTGCTCCAACCTTCTCAGCGTCTCCCGGTCCTGTTCCACGAACATCACCCGCTCCGCACCCCGGCTCAGCGCTTCCAGCCCGATCGTCCCCGTCCCCGCAAAAAAGTCGATGACGACTTCATCCTCGATGTGGCCACGCAATAAATTGAACAACGATTCCTTCACCCGGTCCGCAATCGGCCGCGTCGTCGTGTCGTCCTTCGGCGAAATCAATCGCCTGCTCCGAAATCTCCCCGATATGATCCGCATCAATAATCACCACTCACTTTCACCACTGATTCTCATCACGCTCATTCGTCAACACGGCTCAACCTTCACTCGCTCTCGATTGGTTTACGAATTCGACCTCCACCCCATTCGGCGCGCCCGCCGCAATTCGACGCATTAAATCCTGCTCCAGATACGGATCACGTGAGATCGGCTCCCAGAACTCGCTCGGTATACCTCGTTTAGCCAGCGATGGATCAACCGTGTACGAAACTTGCCGCGTCGAGGTCGTTTCGATTCGTCGCCCCGGTCGATGCGCTCGCTCAATCACGCACTGAACGTCGATTCGAATCGTCCCATTAAATTTCGCAATTTCCGATTCCGTCCGCACCGATTCATCAACCGGCTCAACCTGCGCCAACACTTCACCTGCATCGGGTGGCACGCCGGCTACCCCGCCGTCCTCCCTCCCGCGCCGGGGCGAACCTGAAGCGCGGGCAAACGTCACCCGAAAGACGCGACGCTCGTAATTCAAGGTCGATTGAACCGCCTGGCTCGGCGTCGCCTTCAAATCCCGCCACGGCTCAAGCACACTCCCCGCCTCAAGCGGTTTCGTCGTGATCACTCCGAACCGGCGATCCACCCGGTCCATCCGAAACCCCGACGATCGAAGCGCCGCCAGCGTTGCATCAAACACCGTTTCGTAATTCGCTGAATCAAGGCGAAGGTCCGCAATCTGATTTTTCGTCGAAGCGCAGCCGACCGCACCGAGCGAGACAAACAGCATGGAGGTTAATAATATGAGAGGAATCCCGAATCCGCGGTGTGTTACATCTCTCATCAAATTCACGCCCTTTCTTCCGATTCCCCCATACGATCCTGATGGCCGAGCCGACGCCGATTTTACGCCCCGCACCGGGTAGGCATAGGATAGCCCCCGGCATTTCCGAGCCAAACGCTGCGTTTGGATACTCACACGTCCGCCAAACCCCACCCGCTGCTTCGGATCAGTTGAATGACGCAATTCCACGCAGGTAAACACACTGAACAGCTCTCCGGATGCCCGCTCGGCAACGCCGCCGTCGGACAATCTGGTGGACCCACTGCCGTCATTAACCAGTCACTTGTCGGACTTGTCAAAGGATTGCGGGGCCACGACGAAATTCAGGGCATTTTCGGAATGCGCTTCGGCGTGCGCGGCCTCGTCAATGACGACCTCCTCCGACTCGACCGAATCGATGATGGTCGCCTCAGCAACATCGCCGCCACTCCGTCGGCAGCGCTGGGCTCCACCCGCGATAAACCCGATCACAACTACTGCCGACGAATCTTCGATGCTTGCAAACGACACAACATTCGCTATTTTTTCTACATCGGCGGGAATGATTCCTCGGACACGTTGCGCATCGTCAGCGAAATGGCAATCTCTCGCAATTACGAACTACGTTGCGTTCACATTCCAAAAACCATCGACAATGATCTTCCTCAATCCGACCACACGCCCGGTTACCCCTCTGCAGCGAGGTTTGTGGCGCAGGCGTTCATCGGCGACGATCTTGATAATCGCGCGCTTCCCGGCATCAAAATCAACATCGTCATGGGGCGACACGCCGGCTGGCTCACGGCTGCTTCTGTGCTTGCCCGTCGATACCCCGGCGCGGGGCCGCATCTCATTTACCTTCCCGAAATTCCCTTTGATCTCAATCAGTTTACGCAGGATGTTCAGGCCGTCTACGAAGAGCACGGCCGATGCCTCGTCGCCGTCTCCGAGGGAATTGCAAACGATCATAAAGTCCCGATTCTTAAAGCAGCCCACCACCACCTCGAAAAGGATGCGCACGGGAACATCCAACTCTCCGGCACCGGCGCGCTCGGTGATTTCCTCGTCGAAACACTCAGACAGGTGATTGACAAGGATGCACGCATCCGGGCCGACACGTTCGGCTATTTGCAGAGGTCATTCTGCGGGGTCGCCTCCGAAATTGATGCCGCCGAAGCACGTTCCTGCGGATTCCGCGCTGCGCAAATAGCGCTTTCTTCCGGCAAGTCCGTTTCTTCAATCGCGATTAAGCGGATCAGCACTCATCCCTACGAATGCGAAATCGTTCCCATCGCCATCGAAGACGTTGCAGCCCAAACCCGTGTGATGGGGCCCGAATTCCTTCAGGGAACCAACGACGTCTCGCTCACATTCATCGATTATCTCAAACCGCTTGTCGGCAAACTCCCCGTAACGGGTCGGCTGTATGATGATGATCATCACAATACCACAGCCGCGGCAGTGCAATAATCCGTTGAGTTAGAAATCGCGCAGTCATCGTCGCCGCGCCCCGAAGTAGTTTGTTCCATTCACGCGAGTCACGTAAGGCCGCATCATTGGCACAACAACTGGCCGCAACGACGGGTTGTGCACCGCCCCGTCTTTCCGGTTCTGATCTACGCTACGATGTCACCGTATCGAATTATTCGTCGGTGGCGCGCCGAACACATCCGTGCCGAAATTCCGGTCGAGCAGAAAACCGAAGCCGTAGGAAGTGCGGAAGCCGTTGCGGATCACCGCAAGCGGGGCGGCATACCACGTCGTGCCGATATTGACCACATCGCCCGGCTTCAGATAAATGTCCGGTTCGGTCATCTCGTAAATCGCACGGAAATTCACCCGAACCGTCGCCTGCCGGTTGTTTGGGAGCATTCGAATAATGTCCACTCGCTCCGGAATCGCAAGCGGCGCCAAACCACCCGCGCCCGCCACCGCGCGAATCAACGTCTGGCGACCGATTCGCGGCAAATCGTACGAGCCGGGTCTCGCAATCTCACCCTGCAGATAAATCAATCCCGACTCCGGCGAAGGAATCCGAATGATGTCGTTCGGCCGAACCACGATGTTGTACGACGCAACCCCTTCGAGGAGCGGCTTCGCCGGAATCTTGATGACCCGCTGTGTTACCAACTTTGAAATATCAACATCTGTTACTAAATCAGACGGCTCCGTTTCCGCGCTCGCGTCCTCCATGCCGCCGCCCGCAACGCGAACCCATTTCCCGTTCAGATAGACCCATCTGGCGGGCGCTGCCGCACCCACACCCTCCCCCGGTTTTGGAATCTGAAGGGCCGGCTGTATTTCACTTGATGCGCTTTCGCCGCCTTTTTCCGGTTCAATCCGGTCCGGTGCCTTCGCATCATCCGGGGGATTGGTTTTGCTTGACGCTCGATCATCCGTCAATTCATCAATGAGGTTGCCGAGATCAACATCCTCCTTTTTCTGAGGGCTTGCATTGGAATCAACTTTCTCATCCGCCGGCTTTGTACCATCGTCATTTTCATTCGTGCCGGGCTTGATCCTCGGAGCGTTTGGTTCAGAGTCATGATTGATTGATGGCGGGCGCAGTCCGGAGGTTCCGCGAATGACCGATTCATCAAGCGGAATCTGGCGAATCACGAAAATATTGTCAGTGCCCTCAGGCGTCGAGCCGTAGGCCGCCAGCGCATCGGTCAGACGGAAACGCGGATGCGGAATATCAATGAGTCCCGCTCCGGCTGGCCCGCTTACTGAGAAACGGTTCTGCGTTTTGTTCTGGGCGATCACCGACACCTGCGGATCGCGCAGAATGTCCGGACTGAGTCGGTCCGCGATCAGTCGCTGCGCTTCACTCTCGGAAATCCCCGAAACATAAACCGGGCCGATCAACGGCACCGAAATGTAACCCGTGTCATCGACGTTGCGCTGAAAAATGTAAGGTGTGCCGGGTTCGAACAATTCAAAAATTTCGATCAGCAACGTGTCTGATTCGCCGATCAGATAGGCCTGAATATCGGGAATGAGATCACCAGCCGTGACGCTTGATGTTTCGACGAAATCCTTTTCCGCCGGCTCGACGACGTCGAGTCGATCAATGATCGGCGCGATGGCCGGGGTCGTTTCCCACCGCCCGACGACCGACGGATCGAACCACGAGTCGGCGGTGCAACCGACCAGAAACGTCGGCGCGATCGCAAGAAGCGGCATTAATGATTCCAAGCGGGACAAAAGCCGTGCGGGAGATTGTTTGGTTGCCTGGTAAGTCACCATGATTTTTCCCCATCTGACAAACGACGGACGATGTTCGATCGGAGAATCGGCGACGCGGCAGGTAGGAAACCCACGTCGAATGACCGCTGAAGCACTGAAATCAATCATTTCGCCGACTCGTTGCTGAGTTTGCTGCATCAGTCGAAAGAACATCGTGGTTTTGCCGACCTGAGCGTAGCGAGGGCGAATGAGCGGTCAATCGCGGACCAGCCGAGGCCATGATTCGCGCAATCCATCCTTTATGTGGAGTTATCGACCCGAAATCGGTTGCATCCGCACAGATTGACCCGGTTTCGTGGTATTTCGCTGCGTTGGTGCGGGAGATTTGGCCGTTTCGCGCAGAATCGGTCTATCCTTAAGCGAAATGGCCAAGATCAGTCTGTCAAACATGATTCTCGGGCAGGAAGGCAGCCTCGATTTCCGCAAGCGGAAGCCGAAGTGGATCCGCGCGAAACTGCCGGGCGGGGGGCAGTACGGCGAATTAAGGTCGCTGGTGGATCGTCACAGGCTCAATACGGTGTGCGAGGAGGCGAAATGTCCGAATATGGGGGAGTGCTGGGCGAACGGGGTGGCGACGATCATGATTCTGGGGGAGATTTGCACGCGGACGTGCGGGTTCTGCAATGTGAAAACGGGGTGGCCGGGCGTGGTGGATTTGGATGAGCCGGGGCGGGTTGCGGAGAGTATTCGGCTGATGGGGTTGCGCTATGTCGTTATTACATCAGTAGATAGAGACGATTTGCCGGACGGGGGTTCGACCATCTGGGCGGAGACGATTCGGGAAACGAGGCGAGTTTGCCCGGAAACGCAGATTGAGGTTCTGATCCCGGATTTTGGGGGGGATAAAGACGCGCTTCAGCGGGTGGCGGAGGCGAGGCCTGACGTTCTGGCCCACAATATGGAGACGGTGAAGCGGTTGCACGGGCCGGTTCGTCCGCAGGCGAGATATGAACGGTCAATTTCTATGTTGCGTCGGGCTAAGGATTTAGGGATGATTACCAAGACCGGCATAATGGTGGGGATCGGGGAGCGG
>Ga0210044_10007807_pt1 | contig 13512 bp, 10 predicted proteins | sample CryGey13umfilter_2_FD_183959 | JGI IMG/M metagenome (GOLD analysis project Ga0210044, IMG submission 183959) | Groundwater microbial communities from aquifer in Utah, USA - Crystal Geyser 4/9/14 3 um filter (SPAdes) (version 2) | ecosystem: Environmental > Aquatic > Deep subsurface >... | reverse complement strand
AAGCACACACCTTGTGGATAACAGGCCTGCATGGATCAGGGAAAAATGAGCTGGCCTATACCCTATACAGGGAGTTATTCCAACAGGGAGCTACGATTATTCTATTGGATGGAAAATCAGTCAGGGCAGGTCTTTCACGCGAATTGGACTACTCCCCTTCCGACCGTGCGGAACACTTGCGCCGTGTTGCCCATATGTGCCGTTTGCTCAACGATCAGGGAATGTTGGTGATCTGCTCGTTTGTATCGCCCGATAATGCAGTCCGGGAACAAATTGCTGAAATTATCGGACCGAATAAATTCCATCTGATTTATCTGAAAGCCAACCTGGACTTCTGCATATCAAACGATCAGTACGGCATTTACGAGAAAGCCAATCGTGGTGAGATTCAGCATATCCCGGGCATTGATATGCAATACGATATTCCACAAAATACACAACTAACACTAAATGCCATGGAAAAATCGCACCAGGCAGAAACTGTTTTTCAATATCTTGAAAAGAACAATATTTATCCTGCATCATGATAAAAATAGAGTTGTTGATTTCTCTTGTTTTGGTTTTAATTAGTTGCACTCAGGCTCCTGTTTTTGAAGGAAAAGTGGAGATGGAACACAATATCTGGAACCGTTTCAATTTCTTGATGTTTGAAGTTCCTGTAACCGAAAATGAGTTACTTGATTTCGACCTGATTGTCGGATATACCGAAGAATATCCCTGGGATGAACTTACCACCAACATTACCTTTTACCCACCTGATGGCAGCATGCTTTCATCGGATTATACCTTTAAACTCGATAAAGAAACTCTATCTGATGTATTAGAAAAAAGTCAGGTATTTTCAATTCGTAAACAAATGAAGTTTGGAGCATCGGGTATTTGTAAAGTACGCGTTGAGAATAAAATGTCGAAAGTACAAACGCCGGGCATTTCCAGTATTGGAATATCTGCCCGGCGTACAGAATAGGTTGTACTAAATTTCTATTTAAGAGTAAACGACGTGTGTCCGATGATGTTTTCACCCTGAAATATTTCAACATGATACAAACCGGGTTTCAACTCCTTGCTGGCGCGCTTATTCCATGTCATACAAACTTCCTGAGCAATTTTTTGATAATCCACTGTTTCAGTAATTGAATATTGCAGTTGCTCGCCCTGGAATATAAACGAATATTCTTCGCCCCTTCCCAAGGTTAATATTTCCTGACCCGGCTCGGCAATACGCACGTAAAGCACCTTGTTTCCAGGTTCCACAACACTATTTTCGCCCAGCGTAAAACATACTTTTACCAGATCAGTCCTTTTAATTTTATCAGTTTCCACTTGTTTTCCACCTCCTTTTTCATGCATCGGAGAAGCGGTGAGGTTATACACCTTTAAAACAGCGGCTTCGGTAACTATTTCAGTAAGTACTTCTGTTTTTTCTTCAAGCTGGCGACTTTTACGCTTTTCAATAATGATTTCTTCCTTTATCTGTAAATTCTCCTCGGTAAGTTCATGATTGATCGTCACAATGGAATCCATCTGACGGACATAACCCTGGGCCACAACCTGTAAGCGCGAAAGTTTCTTTTTAATCTTGTAGTATTCCCATTTAAAATTCAACATTTCCTTGATTTCCTTGGCATTGGCCTGAATTATACTATCCATCGACACCAACGAATCAGAAATCTCGCCATAAGCCGCTTTTATTCTGTCGTGCTGAAGGATCACTGAATCAAGTTCATTTTGCAATTCTATTTTTTGAATTTCCTTTTCAGTAAGCAACTCCTTCATGTTGCTTTTTACCGAAATCAACCAAACAGATAGGCCAATAATGACCACAGCCAGTATTCCCAGAACGATGTACATCCATAGGCCGGAATTCCCTTTAGGACTGTTTTTTATTTCATTTCCTTGCTTTTCCATATATGCTATCTATTAGAATGCAAAGTTAATTACATTCCGTTCTAAATGCAAACGCATACCAGAAAGGAAACATTGTGCTTATTGGAAAAATAATCGTGTTTTTTATACAGTAATTCCCATTTTTTTCATTAAAAATGAGGCGTTTAGATTTTCTGAAATTCCATCCTTGAGCAAATAATCAAACTTCAGGTTGTCGTTTTGAATCTCCACTTCAAAGCGTTTGTTTGAAACATGCTCAGGAAACCTAAGGGCCAGCTCGCCTAATGTCAAGTCGTGAGTTGCAATCATGCCTGAACAATGAAAAGAAATCAATTGTGTGATCAATGCCTTGGATCCTTTTTGCTTGTCAGCAGAATTGGTTCCACGAAGGATCTCGTCGAGAATAATAAACAAAGATTGACCCGATTTCAGCCTGTCGATCAACTCCTTTAACCGCTTCAGTTCTGCAAAAAAGTACGATTCTCCGTCCTGCAACGAATCGCTGGTTTTGATTCCGGTAAACAACTGTATTGGCTTAAATTCAAACGATGTTGCCAATACAGGAGCACCTGTCATGGCCAAAACCAGGTTGATTCCAACGGTTCGTAAATAAGTGCTTTTTCCGGCCATGTTGGCTCCGGTAATCACCTGAAATTGTTGCCATCCGGTAAACTTAACAGGATTGCCAACACAGCTTTCTGAAGAAATAAGGGGGTGTTTTATGTTGTTTCCTTCCACCTTAAAATCACCAGAAATGATGGTTGGATAGGTGCTTTCGGTATTTCCGAAGGCAAATCCGGCAAACGAGCTGAGCTCATCGAAAGTTGACAACGCGTTGAACCATTGATGTATATGCTGCTGGTTTTTTGCCTTCCAGCGTTCAAGCCGAATGGTTTGCAGTATATCCCAAAGCAAGAAGACGTTCAGCAAGATTCCCATTAAGATATTTAAACGGTAATCGAAAGCTGCCGCAATAGCCGACAAATGTTCAATTTCTTTACCGGCTTCGGCATCTTTTTCAACAATTATGTCGCGTGTTTCCTGATTTAAATCCGATGTAAACTTTTCATTTTCAACCATCCTGAATAAGCGTGCATATTTGTTGAGCAGGTTGTTCTTTTTTGTGAGCCGTTCATGTATTCGGCCCAGTTCACCCAACTTAGGCCCAAGTATGCCCAATGGCAGCATCAAAAAGAATAAAAAGTAAACGGGTGGAATCCAATGTAAAACAATGGCAAGAACAACAAAGAAACCAACCAAAGGGTTTAGTACCAATAAAAATCGAAAGAACCAGGTGTCGTAGCTTTTTGTGGTTTCTGTTGCCCAGTTTAGTAATCCGGGCAAATCATTTTGATCTTCCGGCTTTTCACCGGATAAATATTTTGAGAGTAAGCCTACAGCCTGAAATTCCTGCCGCCAGGATAATTTGGTGCTTAATTCAGCGATGGCTTTTTGTCGCTGTAAGAGAAACTTTTCATCCAAAATAGACGTTAACAGCCTTTCTGCCACCTTGTTTTTACCGGATACCAACGCGGAGCGGTTGATAAGCTGAAATAATGAGCGTTTTCCAAACAGGTCCAGGTCATCGGCATAAGGATGATCCGTTGGCACAAAGTTGATACCTGGATCTGCCGACCCGGTATTCTTTTTCATAAATTCAAGTTCCTGATGGTTAATTTCAACAAAAGCCTGATAACGTGCTTTTTTAAGTTCCTGAGCCTGGTGTTTCCGGATTAAAAAAACAAACCCGGCCAAACCGGATATTCCCAGCAGAATAACTGGTATATAGCTCACCGATGACAAAATATAGATTCCAATCACCGTGGAGAAAAACATCACCAGACGCAGGATGGAGGTGGTTCGGATCTGCTTTTTTATCAGACTTAATTTTTCCTCATATCGGTTAAGGCGTTGTTCGAACGCTGGTGGAGGCAATTTGTTACTGGTCATAAACAAAGATAAAAACACAAAGTAACAAATATATTTGAGGGCAATTATTTTACGGAAATCATACCCGATCCATTTTAGAGTTAACTTCCTAAAGCTTAGTGGCTAATACCCCGACTTTTTTGTATTTTTTAACGTTTCCCGCCAAATCGAAAACCTCTATATAAAACACATAAATCCCAACAGGAGCCTTCGAATGGTCATCTTGAATTCCATCCCAGCTCACCATTCCCGAAGTACCCAGATATTGATTGTTTACCAGTTGGCGGGCAGGATATCCTCCGGCATTAAAAATCTTCACGGTCATCATATAACCCGGTTGATCAAAAACATATTCCAGGTTGATTACATCCTGATAACCATCATTATCGGGCGAAAATATTTCAGGCACCAGCTGCACAGATTTATCCTCAACTTGTTGACTTACATCTTGTGAATTTAAATAGCCAGGTGTTCCAAAACCCACACTCTCGGAAGCCGAATGCCAATTGGTTGTTTGATTGGAAGAAACATGGGGGTTGATGCGCTCAAGTGCCACCCCGTCCACATAGCTCAACAATGGAAACTGCATGTTTTCATGGTATTTAAAGAGATCCACTACCATGTTTTCATTGGTGATCAACAGAACGGTTCCTGAATCGTTGTTATAAGAAGGGAAAGGATCCACCTTTAAAAAGGCTTCCGGATTTTGGGTGTAATATTGATTTTTCACAACATCGGGCGAAACCGTCAACACCAAATATTCACCGGGCACCATCAATTGTTGCTCTTCGAGCAATGGATAATAAACTGTGTCGGGTGGATTTGGCGGACTTTGTTTGATGGTTCCCAGTAGGAGGGTCGCCAAATCCAGCACTTTTTGCGAACGGTTGTACAACTCCACATAATCTGAACCATTGATCCAGGGGTTGAAAAGCAGTTCGTTAATTACAATCTCCTGAGCCGCTATTGTTTCGGGCAATCCAAACGAAATCACCGTATCCGATTTCATGGAAATTCCGGCACAGTTCATCAGGCTTTGCTTTACGGTCAGCGCGTACAGTTGACCATCGACGAATGGATCGGCAAAATAGAGCTCTATTTTTCGGGAATCATCCACCACAAGGTAAGTGTTTTGAGGGTTTCCAATTCCCTGATCCACTTCGTAATTCTCTAATATCTGTAAAGCCGATTCGTCCATCATCTGGTTAAACGTCAGTTGGAGGATGTTGTTGGCCACGATGACCAGTTTTAAGGGTGCCGGTATTAAGATTTGATCGTTAAAAACGGAATTCTGCGTGCCTGGTGTTCCCCCGAGATTGCTTAAGGAGGCACTCCAGTTTTCACCACCGGAACAATAATTGTCTGCATTCATTTGTTCCAGCGACCAGCCGCCATCCTCTTTATCAGGATCCTTGTACCAATCATCCGAATAGGTAACCTGGTTGATGAGCATGCCTTCGTTGTTGGCCAGCGTAACGGTTTGCCCGGCGTTGGTAAGTGCCAGACTACTAAATCCATAAAATGGACCAAAGGAGGCAAATTCAGGTTCGGCATCATCCTTGGAAACGATTAAATAGCCATTGGCTGGAATCACCACAAAATCAAATGTTTTTATTGTGGTACCAATGGTTAGTGTCCAGGCGGTTAAATCGATGCTGTTAGCTGTGAGATTGAATAACTCGAGGTATTCAAAATCAGGCAAAGCCACCACAGGATTGGGATCGGCCATAATTTCGTTGATGACCACATCACCAGCTTGTGCCCTGTAAAAAACAAAGTCCTGCGACCCGGGATCCATCAGGTTTTCAGCCAAATCGCAAATGCCGGATACCGATAGCCGGTTCATCTGACCCGATGGAAATTTCTGACTAAATACCAGTTGAATGTTGGTTGGATATCCGGTTACCAATTCCGCTGAAGCTGGTGTACCGATGCCATTATTAGCTTCGTAGTTTGTGAGTATAGCCACACTAGCAGCATTCAGCGACTCATCAAAACCAAGCAACAAGGTACTGTCGGATGTGACAGAAGTGGTAAGCCAGACGGGAGGTGTATTGTCGATAATGACCGGACCGGCATACACATCATCAAAGTAAAAGTTATCGTCGTTGCTCACCGTGTAGATACATAGAAACCCCAAAGCGTTGGTTTGCTGAAACGCGTTGTCGGTTCCCTGAGTTTCGAACTGAAAATTTTCGCCCCCTTGAGGATCCACAAACATTTTCCACAAACCATCGGTACTTTTGGTGATTTTTACCCGAATTGAAAAAGAAGACGCGATCAATCCTTCGGTACCACGGCATACAGAAGTAAGGTTTTCTCCATCCTGACGAAAGATTTCCAGTGCATCGCTGCTTCCCGATTCTCCCAGTTGAAGAAAATATCCCTGCAAGGGCAAGTGCAAATCCTGTTGGTTGCTGATGAGGTAAAACCGTCCATTGTTGTTAGAAGACGGACTAAAGGCCAGGCGGATGAAACACCGCCATTCGGTTTCTCCAACAAATTGATTGGCCGTTGCCAGCATGGAGGTTCCGGCAGTTGTATCCATGAGTTGCAACTGGAAATTGTCGTTTACAACGAACTTATTCTGGTCTCCGCTCCAGACAGGGTTTTCGGTAAAATTACCATCCGAGAAATCATCCGAAACCTGTGCAAAAAGCAAGACGGGAAACCACAGCAGGATAAAAAAAAGTTGTTTCATTTTTTGATATTTTTGCTGAAACTTTTTTGGGTAGGTAAATATACAACTATGGGTTGAATTTTTGGCTTGTTGACGAAAAAATCTCACCATAAAAGTGTAAATATAAATTAGATTGCAATTTATTCAGGTTTGATTGAGGAAAATTCAATAAAATGAAAGTAGCTGTTGTAGGTGCCACCGGACTGGTTGGCCGTGAAATGATCAAAGTGCTGGAATCGAGAAATTTCCCGGTTAACGAGTTAATTGCCGTGGCGTCAAAAGGATCTGTCGGGCAGCACGTTTCATTTAAAGGGATGGACATTGTCGTGGTTTCAGCTGAGGAAGCATTAAGGCAAAAACCTGAAATCGTGCTGTTCTCCGCCGGGGGAAGTGTTTCATTGGAATTGGCACCTCAATTTGCGGCTTACGGCGCCAAAGTTATCGACAATTCATCGGCCTGGCGGATGCACGACAAAATCCCACTGGTGGTTCCGGAAGTGAACGGAAGTGTGTTGACCAGGGATGATCATATCATAGCCAATCCAAACTGTTCAACCATCCAACTAGTGATGGCCCTGGCTCCGCTTCATCATAAATATGGCATTAAACGCATTGTTGTCAGCACATACCAGTCCGTTTCGGGAAGTGGAAAAAAGGGAATCGATCAGTTGATGAACGAGCGTAAAAATATCCCACACAACAAATTTTATCCACATCAAATTGATATGAACGTGTTGCCACACGCCGGCGATTTTGATGCCGATGGAAATACATCGGAAGAAATAAAGCTCACTAACGAAACAAAAAAAATACTTGATCCGTCCATTTTGTTAACAGCCACCGTTGTGCGCGTTCCTGTAAAAGGAGGTCATTCTGAAGCCGTTAATATAGAATTTGAAAATGATTTTACCTTGCCTGAAGTAAAGCGTTTGTTGGGAGGTATGCCCGGCGTGGTGGTTCTTGACTTCCCCGGAGCCAATCTCTACCCGATGCCCATTCTGGCCGAAGGTAAAGATGAAGTGTTTGTTGGCCGTATTCGCCGGGACACTTCACGCGAAAACTGCTTGAACATGTGGGTAGTTTCCGACAACTTACGCAAAGGGGCAGCTACCAATGCCGTCCAGATTGCCGAATTCCTGCTTTCCAAAAAACTGGTTTAGACTTATGAAGATTTATAACTGCATTGCCGACTTTAAACCTGTCAAGAACCCGGTTGTGACCATTGGGACATTTGATGGAGCACATCTGGGACACCGTGCCATTTTTAAAAAAATGAGAGAAGAAGCACAAAAATATGGTGGAGAAACCGTCGTAATCACTTTTTATCCCCATCCCCGTGTGGTACTTGAACCCGAAAACACGGAGTTGCGTTTTATCAAGACACAGGAGCGAAAAGTTCAAGAAATTGAACAGGCAGGCATTGATCACCTGATTGTGGTGGAATTCACCAAATCATTCGCGGGTACTTCATCTGAAGATTTTATTCGGAATCTGGTGTTGGAAAAAATAAAACCCAAAGCGCTAATCATAGGTTACGATCACCATTTTGGAAAAGACCGTTCAGGAGGCATCCAATTGCTTGAAAAAATGGGAGAGGAATTTGGCTTTGACGTGGATATGGTGGAGGAACAGACGATTAATGGAATTACCGTGAGTTCCACAAAAATCAGGAACCTGCTTAAAGAAGGAAAAGTAAAGGAAGCCAACCTGTTGCTTGGACACGAATACTCCATTACCGGAACTGTGGTAAAAGGAAAATCCATTGGAAAGGACCTGGGGTTCCCGACCGCCAACATCGAAGTAGCCGACCATTATAAACTCATTGCTGCCGTTGGTGTATATGCTTGCCGGGTGTTTTTCAACGATGTGGTATACAAAGGCATGAGCAATATAGGCTTTCGCCCAACGGTCGACCATGGTGACTTAACCATAGAAGTCAATATTTTTGATTTCAATCAAAACCTGTACGGACAGGAAATCACCATTTTGTTTGTGGATCGCATGCGCGATGAAAAAAAGTTTAAAAACCTGGAGGCACTCAGAAACCAGTTGTTTAATGACAAGAAAATGGCTCTGTCGTTGTTGTAAGTACTAAATCGATCAATTATCCTGAAAAACTTCAACTGGTTTACCTTATCGTTCCGTTTGATTTTTTGTATTATTTTTGTAACCTATTGAATATAAATCAACATAAATAAATGTTTATGAAACAAAAGTTTTTTGGCTCTTTTATGGCCATCCTAATGGTATTTGCTTTATCAAATAATACCTCTGCCTGTACCAATTATCTGATTACCAAAGGAGCCTCTACCGATGGCTCTACCATGATTTCATATGCCGCCGACTCACATGTGCTGTATGGCGAATTGTACCACTGGCCTGCAGCCACTTACCCTGTGGGCACCATGCTCGATGTGTATGAATGGGACACAGGAAAATACATGGGTAAAATAGCACAAGCACTACAAACTTACAACGTGATTGGAAATATGAACGAGCATCAGGTGGCTGTTGGTGAAACCACCTATGGCGGACGCGAAGAACTGGCCGCACAACCAGGAGCCATTGTTGATTACGGCAGCCTGATATATCTCACCCTTCAACGCGCTACCACTGCCCGCGAAGCCATTAAAATAATGGGCAACCTGGTGTCTGAATATGGTTATGCCAGTTCAGGAGAGTCTTTTTCCATCTCCGACAAAAACGAAGTCTGGATATTGGAAATGATTGGCAAAGGACAAGGTGAAAAAGGAGCTGTTTGGGTAGCACTGCTTATTCCTGATGGATATGTTTCAGGACATGCCAATCAGGCACGTATCACCACTTTTCCACAATCATTAAAAAACAATGCCATTTCTTCCAATGAATTGGATAAAATTAACGATCCTGCAATTGAATGTGTATACGCGGCTGATGTGGTTTCATTTGCACGCGGAAAAGGCTGGTATACCGGTGATGACAAAGATTTTTCGTTCAGCGATACCTATGCACCGGTTAATTTTGGAGGCGCACGCTTTTGTGAAATCCGTGTTTGGAGCATGTTTAACAAGGTTGCCGGTGGAATGGACAACTACTGGGAATATGTTAAAGGGAATATTGAACATCAGGATAAGTTTGCCAACGGCGATGCCAACCCCAACCATTATGCAACCAACCGCATGCCCCTATGGATAAAACCCGAAAAAAAAGTAAGTGTTCACGACATGATGAATTTCATGCGCGACCACCTCGAAAATACGGAACTGGATATGAGCATGGATGTAGGTGCCGGAGCTTATGGCCTTCCTTACCGCTGGCGTCCGCTCACCTGGGAGGTAGACAGCGTGGCCTACTGTAACGAACGCGCCACAGCCACCCAACAAACTGGATTCTCATTTGTTACTCAGTCGAGGAGTTGGCTTCCTGATGCCATTGGAGGAATTTTCTGGTTTGGGGTTGACGATGCTTCCGGCTCTGTATATATGCCAATGTATACTTGCATAACCGAAGTTCCATCCAACTATGCTGTGGGCAATGGTTCGATGATGGAATGGTCAGAAACTTCAGGGTTCTGGATATTTAACCAGGTACAAAACTTTGCTTACACCCGTTACAACGCCATCCATCCTGAAATTCAAAAGGTTCAAACAGATCTCGAAACTGGTTTCATCAACACAGTACCGGCTGTTGATGCCGGAGCCCTGGCTTTAATCGAAAAAGATAAAACGGCTGCCATTGCCTACCTCACCAATTATTCTACAGGAGTGGGTGCCGATGTGTTCAATATCTGGAAAGACTTGTATCAATACCTCTTCATGAAATACATGGATGGTAACATCAAAACCAAAAAGGATGTTCCAGAAGGATATATTTATATTGCTCCCGATGTAAGTCAGCCAGGTTATAGTCCTGAAACTTATAAGTTCATTGTTAGACAAACCGGTGACAAACTTAAGGTTACGGGGAGTTCCCATTAAGATGTAGAACTTGTAATAAACCGTTAAAAGGAGTCTGATGGGCTCCTTTTTTTATTTCCCGCAGATATTGCTGATGAAGCTGTGAGACCCAAAGAACACGGAGTATCTCTGTGTCCTTTGTGCCTCCGTGGATTAATTGGTTCGAATATGGTCACTCTCGCAAAAAGCAAGGATGTTCCTCTTAATCAAACAATTCTTCCAGTTTGTCCCGTAAATCCTGACCCCTCAGGTTTTTTTCAATGATAATGCCATCCGGGCTAATCAGCACGTTTTGTGGAATCGACTGAATACCATAAAGCTTACCGGCTTCGCAATTCCAGTATTTTAAATCAGAAACATGGGTCCAGGTGAGTTGGTCATCTGCAATGGCTTTAAGCCACGCCTCCTTTTTTTTATCAAATGAAACCCCAAACACATCAAATCCCTTATCGTGGTATTTTTTGTATGCGGCTACGACATTGGGGTTTTCGGCACGACAAGGCGAACACCAGGAAGCCCAAAAATCGACCAGTACATAGTTTTTTCCAATCACCGATGACAATGCGGTAGGTACTCCATCTGGATTGTTCAGGTTGAAATCAACAAATGGCTGACCTACCTCTACACTTTTAAGTGTCTTGACATAATCCTGTAACTTTTTTACATAAAACGATTGGCTGATGGAGGGACTAAAACCTGAAACAATGCTGTCAAGCATTGGAAGTTCAAATTGGTAAGAATTATTCATGATCACGAATGCAGACACCACCAAATCGGGATGCTCGAAAGCGTACTGAACAATAAAGGCTGTTTTCTTGGCATCTAACTCTGAATATTCGGCATCAATTTCAGCCATCTTCACGGTATCGCCCATCTGACGTGCCTGACCATATTGCTGACCAAGCTGGTTCATTTGTACATCAAAAATGTCGGAGGTCACGTAAAAGAGCTTTAAATCATCATGTGATTTCGATCCTGTAATGGTTACATTTTCGAGATCACCGTATTCACCTTGAATAGTCAGGTCGCCGGGCTCAACAAAAACCGGAATATTTCCCTTGTTGTTTTTAAAGGTAATGTAAAAATACTCGGGAAGGTTGACGTTTCCCCAAAATTGCGCCTTGTTTTCGAAAAAAACAACGGAGTCAAAGGTAATCATTTCGCCATCAACGCGTTGTCTAAGAAAAGCACTGTCGCCATCCGACCCGGTTAAGGTAAGCTGAATGTTAAAATTATCCTGGCTGTGGGGCTTGGTACAGGCTGTAAATATCACCACCATGGAAACCATAATTAAAATAGAGAGTTTTTTCATCAGAGTTGAATTCAAGATTATACAAAAGTAAATAAGAGAGCAAAGCTAATCAGCCTGTTGGAATATCGGGATTATTTAACAAAAAATAAATTTATAAATATAACACTCGGCAACGGAGCAAGCTCGAAAAGCAACAAATAAACCATTGGATTCATCATAAAAAGTGAATCCTTTCTACCGCCTAATCACCTTTTTTTCCTGGCAGTTGTTAATAATACCAGTATAAGAACCACCACCATACAAGATAATAAATTACACAAAAGGGGGCAGAACAAAGTATACAAAAGATGGATCAGGTTCCCTTTCGGGGTGTAGTTTCATGCATACGCCTACAGCAGATTCACCTCCCTGAGGTAGGTAGACTGGCAGACAAGCGCCTTTATCAAATCAATATGGTGTATCCGATCATCTCCTATAAATAATAATTAGCATTGTTGGATGAAATAACCGACAAATCAACTTGAGTTTGAAAAAATGTTTAATACAAAGCCAAGTTGATTTGGTTATTTAGTTGCATCTAGGTGGCCGTTGGCATCAGCTTCTATTTCGTAAGTGCCGTCGACAAAGGGAGTTCCTATTTGCGAAATTGCTGTCATAAGGCAAAGATAGTGAACATTAAGACAGGAAGGGGTAGATGAAATCTACGTTTAGGGAAGGGGGGTAAATTATTGCTAAAATGATAGGCGATAGGTATTCATGTTGCCATCATCGAAGTAATCAACGCTGTACTGCGTTCCTGTTCCTACTTTCCAGGTAGTCAACCTATTATTCAGCCCCAAAACATCATAAGTGAAATTTTCCTTTAAGGTTTGTCCTGAAACTGTCGCCTGCCGCCAAATTAAATTGCCTGAATTGCTATTGAAATCATATTCCAGGTCCTGAACTCCCCTATCGGTATATATGGTAGTCGGAAAACCATAATCATCATATCCTTTGGTGGTTAACAAACTGTTCCCAAGCTGAAATTGCGTCACATGGCCGCGTGCATTGACATCGGTGAGCTCCCAAAGCCTGTTTCCTGTGTTGTTTTCTACCACATCGCTAAGATAACCTTTTTTGTAACGGTATTGTAGGGGGTTTTATCAACAGTAACTATAAACAAGCCAATACTGAGATGATTCCAACTAAATCCGGACAAAATATTCAGTTTCAAAATAAAACTTACACATTTTGGTTTCTGATTTGTTTTCACAATCATTGTTGGGGGTTGATGAATCAATCCATTTGTTCGTCCAAACCGATGAATCTGTAAATGGATTTACATTCATATTGATTGAGGAATCAGGTGTTAAGACTATTTTTATGTTTGATGAATCGGATAAAGTAATATAAATACTATCAAAAATATTTGTCAACAATTGATTTGGATTCAGTAAGGTGTCGTTAGTTGTGTAAAGGATATATTTAAACGAATAAATTGGCATAGAAGAGGTGTCAACTGAAAAAACTTTATACTTATAACCTCCACCAATAGCACTTCCTTTATAGAAAACCTCCCCCTCTCTCGTCCTCGTTTGAGCGTAGCGGTAACGAGGATGCGTTGTCACCATCGTTTAAAGCCAGAGACAAAAAATGTAACGAATCTATCATAAAAATTCTCTCTCGTCCTCGTTTGAGCGCAGCGGTAACGAGCTTGCCTGCGGCCTTTAGATTTGCATTTTATTAACAAGGAAATATTAAAGATGAAAAGTTTTGTTTATAATGTATTGGTTTTCTTTTCTTTTTGCTTCTTTTTCTTTTCTTTGTTAGCAACTAAATAAATTGTTAAT
>Ga0210044_10007806_pt1 | contig 13513 bp, 11 predicted proteins | sample CryGey13umfilter_2_FD_183959 | JGI IMG/M metagenome (GOLD analysis project Ga0210044, IMG submission 183959) | Groundwater microbial communities from aquifer in Utah, USA - Crystal Geyser 4/9/14 3 um filter (SPAdes) (version 2) | ecosystem: Environmental > Aquatic > Deep subsurface >... | reverse complement strand
TATTTATCCAAAAGGCGAAACTATACTTGGAGAAAAAGTTTACGCTTCACTTGCAGAGGTTCCCTTTGCTGTGGATATGGTAAATATCTTTAGAAAATCTGACGCTCTTTACGCCATTACAGATGCCTGTATTGTAAAAGGTGATGTCAAGGTTTTTTGGGCTCAAAAGGGTATAGTAAACAATGTTGCTGCAAAAAAAGCAGAAGATGCAGGAATGAAAGTCGTTCAAAATATGTGCAGTATGGTAGAACACCGCTCACTTTAAAAAGGGTTAAATTGTTAGATATAAAAAAAATTTACGAAGCAAAAGAGCGTATAAAAGAGGTTGTTGTAGACACGCCTTTTTCTTATGCTCCATATTTAAGTAATATTTCCGGTTGTGAGGTTTACTTAAAAAAAGAAAATTTACAAGTTACAGGCGCTTTTAAAATACGAGGTGCCTACAACAAAATAGCTTCTTTGAGTGAAGCAGAAAGAGCATGCGGAGTTGTCGCTGCGAGTGCCGGAAATCATGCTCAGGGAGTTGCACTTTCGGCTTTAAAGTTTAATATTAAAGCTGTAATTGTGATGCCTGAATCTACACCGCTGACTAAGGTAAACGGTGTGAAACACTATGGGGCAGAGGTAATTTTGGCTGGTACAAATTATGATGAAGCCTATGCGTATGCTTTAACGTATGGCAAAGAAAACTCTCTAACTTTGGTTCATCCATTTGAAGATGAAGAAGTTATGGCAGGACAGGGTACTGTAGCACTTGAGATATTAGAGAAGTGTGAAGATCTTGACGCTGTTATTATCCCTGTGGGCGGTGGCGGACTTATCTCGGGAATGGCAAGCGCATTTAAAAGCATTAACCCTAAAATAGAAGTCATAGGGGTAAGTGCAAAGGGTGCTCCGGCACTTAAAAACTCTTTTGACTTAGGTCAGGCTATTGATTCTACGAGTGTAAGAACCATTGCTGATGGTATAGCAGTGAGAGATACCTCCAAGATTACTCTCTCTCATATACTTGGATGCGTAGACAGGTTTATAAGTGTTGATGATGAAGAGATTGCAAATGGAATTTTGTTTTTATTAGAGAAACAAAAACTTGTTGTTGAAGGTGCCGGGGCAGTCGGTGTAGCTGCCTTGCTTCACAATAAACTCGAGCATTTAAAGGGAAAAAAAGTAGCAGTGGTGTTAAGCGGCGGAAACATGGATGTTACACTTCTCTCCGTTATCATCGAAAAAGGTCTTTTAAAGTCCGGCAGAAAAATGAACGTAACTGTCACTTTAGTTGACAAGCCCGGCTCACTTATGAGATTTACGCAGATACTCCAAGAGCTAAATGTAAATATAGTCCATATTGCCTATGATAGAACTTCTATATCGCTTGAGTATGGTGATGCACACGTTACGGTTCACATGGAAACAAAAGGTGAAGAGCATCAGTCGCAAATTAAGGCTGTATTACAAGAAGAAGGGTATTTAAGAGGCTAACTATGACTCCAATTAAAAAAAGTAAATTATCGCATCCAATTATTTTTGTTAAAATATTAGATGATGGTACTCTTCTTTTAGTTGATACTCAAACAACTATTATGTATTTAAACAGAGATACTTTAGATGTTATAAATGGATTCAAAGCAAATATTGTACATTCAAGATATAAAACTAAGATTGTGGCATTTAGCAGTGATGGCGAGTATTTTGCTACACTCAGTTCTGATCGTAAAGAGTCAAAACTCTTTAATGCAAAAACAAAAAAAGCAATAGGAAAAGTTAATAGACATCAGGGGGAAGTCTCATGTCTTGCAATTGACCCAAAAAATAACTATATGTTTTCATGTGGCGACGATGGCAAAACTTTTGCGATGGATCTTATAAGTGGAAAATTGGCATTCACTCTTCCTATGCATCTTGACGCAATAAACGATATTGCATTTAGTGAGAGCGGGCAGGTGTTAGCTACGACGGGCTACGACAAAAGAATCTCACTTTTTCATCTCTCAACCATGTCCCCAGGGCATAAGTTGGTTGCTCATACAGCGCCTATAATGAAGTTACAGTTTCTAAGCAATAATAGACTCTTTAGTGTAGACAAGGATTCTAAAGCTATTATCTGGGATTTGAAGAGTGCTAAAGTTATTATAAGACTCGAAGGTATTCATGATGATGTTGTCCATGTGACTAAAAGTTCAGATGGTCAGTTTCTGTTTTTAGGTACTGTGCTGGGATATATTATAGTTTATGAGCTTAAAAAGTATAAACTTCTTTCAAAAAAATATATTAAACTTGCTGCTTCTATAACATCACTTGAATTTGATGCAATAAACAACTATCTGATAATTGCGACAGAAGACAATGACTTGCTTTTTTATGACATATTCAAGGGTGAAGATAAGTTAAAAGAGTTTATGTTAAAAAAACAGTATGACTTGATTTATAAGTATATTACAAAAAATCCACTTTTGGAGTATACAAAAGTTTATCAAAAAGTTGTAATTCTTTGGGATATTACGGTTGAAAAAATAAGAGAAGCACTTGAATTAAATGATAATAAGAGAGCAGAAGAACTCTTTAAAAGTTTTCAAAATATACCGGAAAAAAATGCAATTATGCAAAAAATTACTCAAGAGTTTTTGGAGTATAATAAATTTTCCACGCTTATTTCTCAGGGAAAAATACCACTAGCCTATGCTTTGGCAAATGCCCACCCAATATATAAAGAGTCAAAATTATATAAAGCTCTAGAGTCAAACTGGAAGAAAAATTTTATATTGGCCCAAAAATATTATATTGATCCAAAGGGAATGGATAAGGCTAAGGAAATTTTAGCGCCATACAGAGGAATTAGTGAAAAAACAAAGCTAATTCAAGAACTCTTCATAGAAGGTGATGTATATAGAAGACTTAAAGTCTCTATTGGGCAAAGAGATTTCAGAGGGTCGTTTGAATTAATAAAATTACACCCTTTTTTGAAAGAGTTCCCTGAATATACGGCTTTGATAAATTATGCAGATACTCTTTATATAAAATCACAGAAGTTATTAGAAGAAAATGATACGCACTCTGCCATAAAAATCTTAAGAGTATTAATGGATTTTACTGATTTTGAGGAGATTGCTAAAGGATTAATAGAAGAAGTTGAAGCTAAGCACAGGTTTTTTAATGCAGTGAGAGATGAAGATATAATATCGGCATATAATATTTTAGCCACTTCTGAAGAGCTGCAAAGTAGTGAAGAGGGCATGCTTTTACAAAAACAGTGGAACGATGATATTGCAAAAGCAAATGCTTATGCTGTTGAGGGAAATACTCTTGGCATTAAAAATGTTTTGAGCTCTTACATGAATATAAGCTCAAAGTTTATGTCTTTGGCAACGGTAATTGGTTGGGCATATATGATACAACTAGAACAGGCTGTTAAACAAAAAAGAGAGCAACAAACCATAGAAAATGGAATTAAAAATTATATTTTATCTTTCGGATTACAAGACCAGATAGAGAGTTTTTACAATATCTTTAAAAAATATTATCCACAGAGTAAGATGGCTTTAAAAGTGCAGACCAAAGGTTCTTTAAAGATGTGGAGACCTTCAATGATAGTAGAATCAATCTTAGATTAGTTTAGAACTTAGAAGTTACATCCGCCTTTAACCTAAAATATAGCTATTATTGCCTATAATAATCAACTTTTTAAAAAAAATATTATTATTATAGGAGACTTTTTATGCAAATTACTGGCGCACGAATGGTCATTGAAGCTTTTATAGCCGAGGGTGTAGATACTGTATTTGGCTACCCCGGCGGGGCAATTATGAACGTGTATGATGAAATCTATAAACAAAGCGGTTTTACTCATATTTTAAATCGTCACGAGCAAGCTTCTATCCATGCTGCTGAAGGTTATGCCAAAGCCAGCGGTAAAGTCGGTGTTGCAATGATTACGAGTGGACCGGGTTTTACAAATGCAGTAACGGGTTTAGCGGATGCCTATATGGATTCTGTTCCTTTAGTTGTTGTCTCAGGTCAGGTTCCTATGAGTCTTATCGGAACTGACGGTTTTCAAGAGATTGATGCAGTCGGAATTAGCCGACCGTGTACTAAACACAACTACCTTGTAACTGATGCTGCTGATTTGCCTCGTGTACTTAAAGAAGCTTTTTATATAGCGCGCAGCGGGCGTCCAGGTCCTGTGCATGTTGATATTCCAAAAGATGTTACAGCACAGATTGCTGAATTTAATTATGATGTTGAACTTGACTTAGAGACTTATAAGCCTCATACAAAAGGTAATCCTCGTCAGATTGTAAAAGTCATGGAGGCTATAGCTAAAGCTAAAAGACCACTTTTTTATCTTGGTGGCGGTATAATCAACGCTAAAGCAGCTTATGAGGTTAGAGACTTAGTTCATAAAACAGGTATTCCGGCAGTTGAAACATTAATGGCTCGGGGTGTTTTATCGTTCGATGATGAGTTACTCATTTCTATGCTCGGAATGCACGGTTCTTATGCTGCAAATATGGCTATGAGTGAAACAGATTTAGTTATAGGTCTTGGGGTTAGATTTGATGACCGCGTTACAGGGAAGCTTTCCGAATTTGCAAAAAATGCAGATGTTATTCATGTCGATATTGATCCGGCAAGTATTTCTAAACTTGTAAATGCTGATTTTCCAATTGTTGGGGATGTTAAAAATGTTGTAAATGAAATGATAGAACAATCCGGGCATATTAATCCGGACAAGTATGAGTCTTGGAGAGAAACTATTTCTCACTTTGATGAGTTGCATCCTTTAACATTTCATGAAGATACAGATAGGTTAAAACCTCAATGGGTTGTAAAGCGTGTCGGTGAACTTCTTGGTGATTCCGCCAATATCTCTACCGATGTCGGTCAGCATCAAATGTGGGTAGCACAGTTTTACCCTTTTACCCGTCCAAACCAATGGATAACCTCCGGCGGACTCGGAACAATGGGTTTTGGTTTTCCGGCTGCAATAGGCGTTAAAACAGCGTGTCCAGATAAGATAAGTATTAATTTTACGGGCGATGGCTCAATTTTAATGAATGTTCAAGAACTGATGACAGCTGTTGAGAGAAAAATTCCTGTTATTAATATTATTCTTAATAACAACTTCCTTGGAATGGTTCGTCAGTGGCAGACACTGTTCTATGATAAGCGTCATAGTCAAACAGATTTAAGTGTTCAGCCTGACTTTGTTAAACTCTCAGAAGCTTTTGGCGGAATTGGTTACAGAGTTACTACTAAAGAAGAGTTTGATTTTGCACTTAAAGATGCAGTTGAGAAAAATATTGTTACATTTATAGAAGTAGTTGTTGAGAGATTTGAGAATGTTATGCCGATGGTTCCATCTGGCGGAAGCTTATTTAATATGATGTTATTAGAGAAAAAGGAGACAAAATGATGACTGAAAATAGTGAAAGAAGAGTTGTTTCAGTTATTGTTGTCAATGAGGCAAGTGTTTTGTCTCGTATAACAAACCTTTTTTCTGGGCGTGGTTATAACATCACGTCTTTGACAGTTGCCCCAATTCCCGATAGCAAGTACTCAAGACTTACTATCGTAACCTCGGGTTCCGTTCGTGTAATCGAACAGATTACTAAACAACTCCATAAGCTTATTCCTGTTCTAAGAGTCTATGAGCATGCTGATTTGGTTGAAAAAGAGATGGCCTTAGTGAAATTTCCAATAACTGAAAACCTTAGCGATGTAAATACTCTTTGTGAAGCGTATAATGGCAAGATTGTGAATGTTGGAGAGAATGTCGTTATTGCAATGGTTATAGACGAACCAAAAAGAATTGACAACTTCTTGGCTGTTATTAAAAGATATAACCCAAAAGAGATAGTAAGAAGCGGTGCTGTTGCACTTGAGCGATAAGTTATGAAGTTAAGCAATATAGCTAAAACTTTAGAAACAGAGTTTAGTGCTGAAGATATAGAAATTACTGGTATGAATGCTTTAAAAGATGCAACTTCTAGTGAAGTCTCTTTTGTAGCGAATTCAAAATATATAAAAGATATTCAAGACACTAAAGCGGCGGCTGTAATAGTGCCCGCATCTTTAGTCGAATATGTTCCGGAGGGTTGTGCAGCCTTAGTTGTTGAAAACTCTTACTGGTCAATGGCCATTCTCTCTAAACATTTTGCACCTGTTATTGAAGATGATGAACTTCCACATGCCAAGATAGGAGAGGGTAGTAAAATCTCTCCTAAAGCGGAGATAGCACACGGTGCCAAAATTGGTAAAAATTGTACTATTTTAGCTCATGTTTACATCGGTGCAGAGGCAGTTGTCGGTGACAACACTATTATTTACCCGAGCGTTACGGTTTATAGAGATTGTAAGATAGGGAGCGAGTGTATTATTCACGCTAACACGGTTATCGGCGCAGATGGTTTTGGGTTTGCTACAAATAATTTGGGCGAACATAAAAAGATTTATCAAAATGGAAATGTTGTTATTGAAAATGACGTTGAAATTGGCTCTAATGTAAGTGTCGACAGAGCTGTTTTTGGAACTACACTTATTAAAAAAGGTGTTCGCATAGACAATCTTGTCCAAATTGGACACAACTGTGAGATTGGTGAGTATTCAGTTTTTGTTGCCCAATCAGGAAGTGCAGGTTCTACAAAACTTGGACGCAATGTTGTAGTCGGCGGTCAAGCTGCATTTGCCGGACATTTAGAGATTGCACCATTTTCTACCTTTGCTGCAAGAAGCGGCATAACACATAACATTAAAGAGAGTGGTAAAACTTATGGCGGGTTTCCTCTGTTAGAGCAAAGAACATGGCTTAAACTTCAGGCAAAAATAGCTAGACTATTAAAATAAAAGAAGTTTTACTAGTGAAATGGGCTTTCTGCCGAAGGAAACATAGTGTTAACGTTGGTAGCGGAATTACTTCCGATACCGTGTCTAATAAATGAAGGGTTTCCTTCATTTTATGAAATAAAATTAAGGGATACGCAATGTCAAAAGTAATCAATTTAAGCGGAACGAAAAAAGGTGTTATTTCGGTAACTAAAATAGAAAAGCCATATGGCGAAAAGAGTGGTACAGTAGCAAGTATCGGTATATCTTTAGCGGGTAATTCAGAAGAGCCGGAATGGAAAGTACATATTCCAATGGCTAATCTTGACGAAGTTATCGAAGCTTTGAAAGCTTTAAAATAATTTTTCCCACATGCTTCTTGGCATGTGGAAATATTAAGCCTTAAGTTCTTTTACATACTCTGCAATTCTTGCAATACCGGTTCTTATAGTCTCGATATTAGTCGCAAAACTAAGTCTAAAATACCCCTCGCTTCCAAATGCAACACCTGGAACAACAGCCACAAGCTTTTTATCTAAGAGCTCTTTAGCAAAGGTAAGCGAGTCATTACTAACTTCTTTTGTGTTTACAAACAGATAAAATGCCCCATCAGGTTTAGTAACGCTCAGTCCATCAATGTCGTTTATAAGTTTCACAGCTTCATCACGACGTTCTATAAATGCTTTTCTCATCATCTCTATATCAGCGTCAGCACTGCCGTCGAGTCCTGCAATTGCAGCCATCTGAGTAATAGAGTTAATATTTGAAGTGCTTTGAGATTGAAGTTTTTTTGTGGCTTGTATAAGCTCAGTATTAGCTGCCGCCATATAACCAAATCTCCAACCGGTCATGGCTACAGATTTACTGAGACCATTGATGGTTACAGTTCTTTTATACATATCTTCACTTACCGCTGCCGCAGAGGTGAAAGTACCCTCATATGTGAGCTTCTCGTACATCTCATCACTTGCAACTATAATATCAGTTCCCTCTAAAACTTTTCCAATGGCTATAAGCTCTTCTTTTGAATAGATACAACCGGTTGGATTTGATGGAGAGGTAAGTACAAGCATTACTGTTTTTGGAGTTATAGCTGCTCTAAGTTGCTCTGGAGTTATTTTAAAACCACTTACATCATCTGTATGAATCTCAACAACCTTTCCGCCGCAGTACTTTACAAGCTCAGGATAGGTTACCCAGTAAGGAGCAGGGATAATAACTTCGGCACCATTTTGTATAGTTGCTGCAAAGAGATTAAATAAAGAGTGTTTAGCCCCATTGTTTGCAATAATCTGGTTTGGAGCATAACTTAGCCCATGATCTCTTTTTAGCTTAGTTGCGATAGCTACTCTTAATGGTAGAATTCCTTCAACGGCAGTATATTTTGAAAAGTTATTATTGATTGCAGCGATAGCAGCATCTTTTATAACTTGAGGAGTTGCAAAGTCAGGCTCACCTGCAGAAAAACTGAGGATATCTTTTCCCTCAGCTTTTAACTCTTGAGCAAGCGTAGTAATTGCGATTGTAATTGATTCAGATAGTATGTTAATGCGGTCTGTTAGCATTTAAACCCCTAATGGAAATATTGAAACTAATTATACTAAAAGAAAAATTTATATATGTTTATGTGGCAAAATATTTAGTTTTTCATTGCTTTAATAAATGCGTCGTAAATGTTTTCAAGCTCTAAATCTTCTTCTAAGAGTTTTTTGTTGTCTTGAACTAAAATATGTTCTAAAACAGCAACTCTTTTTAGTAGGTATTCAAACATCTCTTTGTTGATATCCGGTAGCATATTGTGCATTAACGGTGCTTGATTTCTACCTTTTTGTATTACATGTGCTGGGATGCCAATAGCAGTGGAGCAGTCAGGAACTTCTTTTACAACTACAGAATTTGCGCCAATCTTTGCATATTCACCAATAATTATATTTCCAAGAATTTTTGCACCGGCACCGATTACAGCGCCTTTTTTTATAGTAGGATGTCGCTTGCCTTGATTAAGGGAGACACCGCCAAGGGTAACCCCCTGATAAATAAGTACATCATCTTCTATAATTGTTGTTTGCCCAATAACAACACCAAAACCATGGTCAATAAAGACTCTGCTACCTATTTGTGCAGCTGGATGGATATCTATATTTGTCAAAATCTGATTCATTCCCATAATCACTCTTGCTAAGCTTTTAAAATTAGAATTATAGAGTTTATGAGCTATTCTATACCATGCGATAGCCCAAACTCCAGGGTAATTAAACAAAAAGTCCATTTTAGAACTTAAAGCAGGGTCATTCTTATAAGCATTTGAAAAGTCTTCTTTTATATCAGCAAAAATTCCCATAACAACCCTTAGTATGTAGTTCTTAAATAGCCATTTTGTTCTAAAAATGTTTCAAGTTTTGCAAGTGTATCATTTTTTTCTTTTTCTGTAATAAAATCGCTTTTTAGTAAATCTGTTTTAAGGTTATTTAAAATTTCATCTTCAACATAACCAATAGAACCCAAGATTTCTAAAATGTTTTTTGATTCTACAATATTTGTTATTTCGTAAGATGTATCATCTATGTGTATAGTGTATTCACTTGGATGGGTAAAGAGATTGTGGTTCATACCCAAGGTTTCTTGATACGCACCAACATTAAAAAAGCCTAAAAAGTACTCCTCTTCATCCAGATTTACATCATGAAGGTATAAAGGTTTATTCGGGTTAAATCCTATCTCTCCATCGCTGTCACATGTAATATCCCAAAGAGAAGCTGCTCTTATTGGAGTTACGTTTAAATGGTGAAGCGGCATAACCGGGAAGTGCTGGTCTAATCCCCAGTAATCAGGTAAACTTTGGAAAATAGAAGCATTTATAAGATACCTCTCTTGAAGCTTTATATGGAGTTGTTCAAGTTCATCTGTCGGGTTTGACGAGGACAAATAGAGTGCTTTTTTTATGATATTGTGCACTAAAATCTCAGCATTTGAACGGTCTTGCAAATCTATATACCCCAGGTCAAACAGAATTAATAGAGATTCCACATGATCAAGGGCATCATGAAGATATTCCGTACAGTTTTTGTTATTTAAAAGCCTGTTTAAGTCTATAAGTTCATTAATCAGAGGAGGATTTATTACTTTAAAGCTTAAAAGCTTTTCTTGATAATCATGAGTGAAAAGTTCTAATACCGGAGTAATTAAAACCGCATGAGAGGCAACTATAAACCTTCCCGATTCGGTAAAAATATTAGGATGTTTAACATTTTTAGCATCCATGATCTCTTTTAGGGCGAAAACAACACTGTTAGAGAACTCTTCTATGGAGTAGTTGCGAGCTTTTGACTGCGTATGTTGTTCATACTCGACTGCTAAACCCCCACCTATATTGATGCTATCAAGAGACATGGCACCCATCTTTTTTAGTTCTGCATAAATGTTTCCGGCTTCTCTGAGTGCACGCTTTAATGGTCCAATATCAGACATTTGAGAGCCAATATGAAAATGAATCATTGTTAAATGTTGCAGTAACTCTTCGGCTTCAAGGAGTCTAATAGCTTCTATGATTTCTGTTGAAGTCAGACCAAATTTTGCGTCCATTCCTCCACTCTTAGCCCAAATTCCACTTCCGGCACTATGGAGTCTTACTCTAATACCAATGTTGGGAACTTTTAAATTGCACTCATTTGCAACTGCAATAATGGTTTCAAGTTCACCGATACCTTCTATAGTTATGGTTATATTATGACCACTTTGGGCTGCTATAAACCCAAGCGTAACCATCTCCTTGTCTTTAAATCCGTTTACTGTTATATTGGCTCCGTGAGGAGTTTTAGCCATTGCTAAAATAAGTTCTGCTTTAGAACCTGCTTCAAGCCCATAGTTAAATTTTCTACCCTGCGAAGTTATTGCTTCTACGGCATGTGGAAGCTGATTGACTTTGAGAGGAAAAACAGCATTAAAGCTGCCTGTATATTCATTCTCCTGCATTGCTTTATCAAAATAAGAGTAAAGACTCTTTATCTGCTTTTTTATCAAATGAGGAAATCTAAGTAAAATTGGCCCTCTCACATCATCAAGACGGATTTTTTCAGTTATTTCTAAAAGAGAGGGCATAGATTTATAATTTAATTTCAATTGCCCCTGTTCTATAATAAAGTTGTTGTTTGACCAAATATCTAGTCCAAAATTTTTCATTTAAAATATCTCCATTTCGATTTTTTCTTCTGTTTTCTTCTGTAAATCTTTAACCCAAATAGTCCCGTTTTGCATCTCGTTAGTGCCGATTACACAACAAAATCTTGCATTGACTTTATCAGCAGCTTTGAGGTGATTTTTCAAGTTTTTTGCCTTGTAGTCTATGGTTGTTTTGTCGGTTTTTCGTTTTTTATGAGCAAGGCTCACAACAGTATCGACCGCTTCATCATCCATAGCGCCAACATAATAGCCTTCCCGTTTAACTTCTGGCATCTTGATTAACTCAAGAAGTCTTTCAATTCCCATAGCAAAACCCACAGCAGGAGTAGGGCGACCATCTAAAAACTCAACAAGTCTGTCGTAACGTCCGCCTCCGGCAATAGCACTCTGAGAGCCAATCTCATCACTTACAAATTCAAAAGCAGTTTTAGAGTAGTAGTCTAGTCCGCGAACAAGATTTGTATCTATTTCGTAGGCGATACTATTTTTATCAAGAATTTGCTTTAATGTATCAAAATCATTCTGGCATGTGGAACAAAGGTTGTTTATAAGTTTTGGAGCCTTAGTATACAAACTCTGGCATGTGGAATTTTTACAATCTAGAACGCGTATGGGGTTGGTGCTTTTTCTTCTTACACAATCCTCACATATTTTATCTTCAACGGACTCTATGAATGTGACCAATTTATCACGGTACTGAGGCATGCAGTTAGAATCTCCAAGCGAGTTGAGTTGGAGTCTGTAACCGATTCCACATGCCGCTAAAATATCAGCTATCATCATAATCATCGTTGCATCTTCATAAACGCTCTCAACTCCGAAGCTCTCAACACCAAACTGGTGAAACTGTCTTAAGCGTCCTTTTTGCGGTCTCTCATAACGAAACATCGAACCGTGGTAAAAGTAGCGGTGAATGCCTCCGGCACGGTCAAGTTTTTTTTGAATAAAAGCGCGAACAACGCCAGCGGTTCCCTCAGGACGAAGACAAACATCGTTTTCACCCTTGTCAATAAACTGGTACATCTCTTTGCCGACGATATCGCTAGACTCCCCTACAGAGCGTTTAAAAAGGGCAGTTTCTTCCAAAAGAGGCGTCTCTATAAAGTGAAAACCATATTTTTGAGCTACATCCGTTGCCGTATTGATGAAGTAGGTAAATCTCTCATAATCCTCACTTAAAATATCGTTCATCCCTCTTAAAGAAGTAATCATTCAAGTCCTTTTTTTTTACTAAAAATTTATAAGTTTTTATTTAAATGCAAGGATACCATTTTTTAACTTTTGTTTGAGTTTAAAACAGTGTTCCTTGTGAAGAGTTATTTGCCCCTTTGTAAAGTATAATAGCATGAGATTAAATTTAATAAGAAGTTAGGGGATGGTAATATGAATAGACAGGATAAGATTCAAAAGATGCATGATAAACGTCTCAATTTGCTCAGCATTTTTATATGTTTCAAATTTTGCTTTTGCTTCTCTTCTATCTTCGAGCACAACTCTGTCGATGATTTCTAAAGCCTTATTGTATGGCAAGTTTTTCCAGTACTTGGAGGTCCTTAAAGAATTTGGTTTAATGGTTGAGTTTTTTCAAAATTCCCACTATTACAAGCGTATTAAGCTTGCATAACTCTAAAATCTAGGTAAAGAGGTTCTATAAACAGCTCTTTATAATCTTCAAGTCATGCATGGCTGTTTTTTTTAGCTCAGGGTTTCTTAGTAAAAATTGCGGGTGATCTATGGGGATGAGTTTGTAGTTTTTGAAGTTTATGACATGCCCTTTTACACTGTTGAAATTGTCTTTTTCTCCGGTTACTTTTGCGTAAGAGTCTTGACCTAGGGTAACGACGACCTTTGGGTTTACGAACTCTATTTGTGCAAAAAGGTAAGCCTTGCAGGAGTCCCATTCAGAAGTGGAGGGAATGTTAGAGTTTAAGGGTTTGCACTTTACGGCATGTGTAAAGTAAACATCGTCTACTCTTAATTTTAAAACATTCTCTATCATGTTTGTTAAAATTTTACCGCTTCTGCCAGCATAGTAGGAGTTTGTCGTATCTTCATTTGGTGAGACGCTGAAGTCTATTACCATCAGGTCGGCATTTTGGTTTCCGTAACCGCTCATACTCTGGGTGCGGGATTTGCTTAAATCACATAAGTGGCATGTGGAAATATTTTTAGACAGGGCTTGCATAGTGCTGGGCTTTTCATTAAAATTCTTTTCATTGACGTAAAAAGGGTCGCTGTACTCAAACCCGAGCGCTTTGAGCCTGTAAAGATTTTGTAATAAAACAAGATTTTGAAATGACTTCAACTACCGACCTCTTAGAAATATATGCGAGAGTATATTTAAAGAGTGGTTAAAATTTACTTTAGAGGTGCTCTTTATTCCTGAAGGAGAGTAATCACAAAACAAGCACCTTTATTTTCATTATGCCAAGTAAGCGTTCCAAAAAGATGTTTTTCTACGATTGTGCGTGATATATACAAGCCCAGCCCAGTACCGGTTAATGCCTTAGTACTA
>Ga0210044_10007804_pt1 | contig 13513 bp, 9 predicted proteins | sample CryGey13umfilter_2_FD_183959 | JGI IMG/M metagenome (GOLD analysis project Ga0210044, IMG submission 183959) | Groundwater microbial communities from aquifer in Utah, USA - Crystal Geyser 4/9/14 3 um filter (SPAdes) (version 2) | ecosystem: Environmental > Aquatic > Deep subsurface > Groundwater... | reverse complement strand
AGTTCAGCGCCAGAGGCCACGTGAACATTAAGAACTCGTGCATCACGTGCCACCTGACCCAAGGTCTGAGCGCTGCAACCGGCAAGGCGGACCACAGCCGGACCTCGCTGCAGGTGGACACGGCAGTCTGCGCCTCCTGCCACCCGAACCCGAACACGCTGATTGCGGACGCCGAAGAGGAAATGGTTGCCATGCTCATCGAGCTTGGTGGCGAGGACGGCGCAAACCCAGGACACCCGGACCAGACGGTCAGCGGCGGCCTGCTCGGCGAGATCGCCGCAGCCAACCCGGCTCTTGCTGCCGACATCAAGGACGGCACCAACAACAGCAAGGACGACAAGGCGACGAAGGCATACAAGGCCGCCCGCCACAACTTCATGTTTATCGAAGAGGGCGATAAGAGCTCCGGAATCCACAACTTCGCCTACGCCGAGCAGTTGCTCAAGGACTCCATCGGCGATCTCAACGCGATCCTGCACCCGGCTACCTGAGCGCGGCCCGTTGGCGCGCCGGGGCGCAACAACCACCCAACTCTGTACGCCGCCTGGAGAGTTTAGTCATACTTTCTCCATGCAGCATTATAGGAGGAGTGTGTCCAATGCGTAGAAGTCTCCGATCACAACGACTGGTATGTGTGGGTAGCCTGACAGGGCTGGTGTCGCTGGGCCTGCTTGCGCTCACAGCACCGCGCCCCGGCTACACAGAAGGCTCGGCCCGGGTCCGCGTGCGCGGCAAGTGCAATTCGTGCCACAAGCAGAGCGGCGAGGGATGGAAGGGATCTCCGCACCAGACGGCGTGGACCAACCCGACTTTCGCGAAGCTCAGCGACGAGCACGCGAAGACAGCATGCCTCGGCTGCCACGCGCCGGATAGCCTGCAGGGAACCGGAGTCGGGAAGGAGCCGGCCGTTCGTGATAGCGTTCAGGACAGCGGTGTCGACTGCGCTGGCTGCCATCAGGACGCGGAGAGCAAGATCCACGGCTCGTCGGGGCTGAAGTCCCAGGATCACGAAGTGGTTGTTGACACAAAGCTGGGCACGGTCGAGATGTGCGGCTCTTGCCACTCCAAGTACGGGACCGTCGAGGAACTCAAAGCGACAAAGTACGCCAACGATCCCAAGGCTTGTGTGACCTGCCACATGTCGGTTGAGGAGCGCCCGCTCGTGGACGACGGCGCTGTCCGAAAGGCGCACAGCCATTCCTTCCGCTCGAAGGACAACGCCGAACTCCTGAAGAAGGGGTTGGCCCTCGAGGCGAAGGCCGAGGGCGGCAAACTCGTCGTGACGCTGACAAGCAAGGAAGTGGGACACAAGGTTCCCTCCGGCTTCGACACGAAGCAGGTCGTCCTCGAGGTGACGCTGGGTGATCTCCAGAAGACGGCTATCTTGACCAAGAACGGAGACGGGGGAGACACCCGGCTCGCCCCCGGGGCCACCTTCACCTTGGAAGTCCCCACGGAAGGCAAGAAGGGGAAGGCTACGGTGCGCGTGCTGCACAAGCCGTCAGCCGACGCCTCTGCCGAGGAAACAAAGGTGATGTTGACGGCCGAGGCTGACGTCTGAAAGCGTCGGTCCCGCGCCAAGGGATGCCACAGAGTTGAGCGGCAGCGTACTGCCGAACGTCCGGCTCTCGACCTCTGTCCGCGTGAACTTGACCAGGAGGTACACCCAAGCTGGAACAGAAGCAGGCAACTGCAGAGCGTGAGGCGAGATTGTGAGCAGTCGGAACGGGGCGCCATTCACTGGGAGGTGTCGGTGACGACATGAAAAGACGAGACGTGAGATTCAGCATCTATTTGGCTTTGGGTACGTTGGGCGCGGCCCTGGCCGTGTTCGCGTTGGCGGGTTGCGGGGGCAACAGCGGCCCAATTCCCGGCGCAGTGGGGTCGGGGAACACCGGGGGCACCAGCAGCGGCGGCACCGGCGGAAATGGAATCGTCTTGGCGGCACTGCTGCCGGACGGTCAGACTGGCGCGACCCGCGTCGGCAAAGAAACCTGCGGCGGCTGCCACGGCCCAGGGAAGGCGACTGAGGACGACGTTGACAAGCTCACCACGTTCAACGAGACAATGCACGCCAAGAACGGGATCGAGTGCGAGGACTGCCATGGTCCGGGAAGCAACCATGTGAATGCGGCACCTGAGAACCGGAAGACCACCATCCTGGGGTTGCCGAATATCGCGAAGCCTGAAGTCTGCGGACAGTGTCACGGTGCGGTCACGAAGGCCGCCCTGCCGGCTCTGGACCAGTATGATCAATGGTCCGCCTCCAAGCACTTCGAGATCGTGGAACGCGAGGCGTTCCGTCCCGGCTGCAACCTCTGCCACTTCGATCTGGCCAGAGTCATTGTTGGCGAAGAGGGTGGCGTGGATCCGACAGAGGAAGAAGTCACGGCGCTTCACACGGTCTCCTGCGCGGTGTGCCACGACCCGCACGGCAAGGGCGCCGACGAGCCGCAGCTCCGCCACCCGACCACCAAGCCCTATGATGCGGCTCTCATCGGACCTACCGTCTCCTCCAACGCAGTGCTGGCCTCATTCGATCACGTCTGTGCCGAGTGCCACAATGGCCGAGGCATCGACGGAAGCGACGCAGGCCTCAACAAGAACACCTCGCGGGCCGACGTGCACCACTCGAACCAGTTCAACATGCTTGTTGGGCAGGGCGGGAGCGAAGTTGGTGCCGCCCCGACCAAGCGCGCAACCGCCCACATGAGCATCGAGCGGCAATGTGTTCACTGTCACATGGGTGCCGGCGCCGGCAATCACACGATGCTGGCCGGAAACCAGGGATGCACGCCCTGCCATGCGCCCAGCGAAGCGGCTTCCCTGCGGAGCAGCGCGCAGAGCGAGATTCAAGGCAAGGTACTATCGCTTCAGGCTCGACTCAATGCCTGGGGAGAGGGCGCTAACCTCGACGACATGGGGGAAGCGTCCTGGGAGTACGGCTCGGAGGGTGGTCCGTCTAGCGCAAGTCAGAAGGTGATCCCCATCGAGGTGAAGCGTGCTCGGCATAACTACGCCTACGTAGTCGAAGACAAGAGCATGGGCATCCACAACATCGCCTACACCCGCTACCTCCTCGACAATGCCAACGCGCAGTTGGACAGCATCAACGCGCCCAAGGCCAGCCCGGTGCTGAACCGCGCTGCCCTGCTGGCGCAGCGTGAAGACCAGCGGCAGCTCGCCGTTGGCACCGAGCGCTAACCCAAGACACTGAGCGCCGCCCCGTCCAGCCTCGACGGGGCGGCGCTTCTGTTCATCAACAGGACCCCGTATCGGCACGTTCCGAAGGCTGAGCTTAGGGTCGGTTGCTTCGGAGAACGGGCGCTCATGCGTCCCTTCGCCTTGGAAGGATGGTTGGACTATGCCGGACAGAAGCCTACGGTCAGGATTGATGGGGAAATGGCGGCAGTTGACCATAGCTGCTGCTGTGCTTGCCGTTCTGACCCCACTCGTCGGGATCCTCGGTGCCCCGCGTGGGGCGCGCGCGGAGGGTGACAAGCCGGCGAGTCCACAGTACTTGGGCACTGAGGCGTGCACCGCCAAGTGCCACAAGAAGGAACTGGCACAGCACCAAGCCAGCATCCACAGCAAGACCGATCGCGACGCCTCCGCCACTGCTGACAAGAAGGGGTGCGAAGCGTGCCACGGTCCGGCGGGTCTTCACAAGCAGGCGGTGGACAACGACGACGAGAATCTGCAGATGGAGAAGCCGGCGACGATGTCCAGCAAGCAGATGACGCAGGTCTGCGCTAAGTGCCACGCCACCACGGTCTCTGTGTTGAAGTTTGTGGACACGGAACACGCGGCCGAGGGAATGACCTGTCGCGACTGCCACGTGATGCACCAGGACAAGCCGACCGACCGGAAGCTCAAGCAGCCCACGAACGAGCTGTGCCTCTCATGCCATCAGTCCTTGAAGGTTCAACTCAAGGCGAATGCGCACCACCCGGTCCTCGAAGGCCGGCTGAAGTGCACCGATTGCCACAACCCCCACGGCGGCAGCGACCCGGGCATGCTGAAGAAGGACATCGACGAGCTCTGCACTTCTTGCCACAAGGAAAAGCAGGGACCGTTTGTCTATGAGCATAGCCCCAACGTCGACGAGATGGAAGATGGTTGCCTGACCTGCCACGCGCCCCACGGCACCCCGGTCGCCAAGCTGGTCAAGCTCTCCGGCCGCGGGCTCTGCCTGCAGTGCCACACAGACATCGCCACCGACGGCCGACACCGGGCCCGCCCGGGCTCGTGCTGGCGAAGCGGCTGCCACATCCGGCTCCACGGCTCACAGACGGATCCGTTGATGCGCCGCTAACCAATGAGAGCACAGTTCGAGTGAGTGCCAAGCGTATCGGGAGGTCGAGTTCATTGCGCAAGCCAATACTGCTCACCCTGATGGTAGTGTCTATCGCGTGCTGCTCCTTGCCGACGGTGCGTGCTCAGGAAGGGGCGGCCGCTGCCTCGCAGCAGCAGGCCTCCTTGTTCGACCTGCCTGATCCCTGGTCTGCCGACCTGACTCTGTCGTGGCAGTCTTTGGGACTGGACGGGAGCCTTCAGCGGTACAACAAGTACCACGTGCCGCCCAGCGGCTTCTTTGTCGGCGGTTTGGGGATTCGGGCCACCAGCCCGGTGGGGCTGCCGTTCTTTCGGCTGAACGCCTACGACCTCGGCGAGGATGACACCGGCGGCGAGCTGGTGTGGCAAAGCGTGGCGTGCCCGGCCTCGTTGCGCTGGAGCTACAGCCGTTCCCTGTTCTTCGCGGATCCCAGCACCCAAGCGGCCGTCAGCTCGAAGCGGAATGACAACGCCCTCGCGCTCAACTGGAACCTGCCCGGTGGGCTGCCCACGGTAGAGATCGGTTTCCAGCATCAGCAGTTGGGCGAGCCAAGCCTCTCTCGGCTCGGAGGAGGGCTGGGGTTCGACAGCAACAAGTGGACGGCCAAGTCGGCGTTCCCGGTGGGACCTGGCATGGTGACGCTCTCGTATGCGGACGTCGACTTCACGGACACTACCGGGTTCCTGCCGGCGAGCAGCACGAAGGTGTACGGCGCCGTCTACTCGCTTGAGCTTGCAGACCGGGCAAGCGTGTCCGCCCGCTGGAGCAAGGCCGAGGTCAGCCAGACCGGCTTTGCCCGCGACACCGAAACAGAGCTCTGGGAAGTGCAGGGGCGCTACCAGTTCGACTCGAACCTCAGCCTCTCCGGCAAGGTGGGCGAGCGGTACAACGACCAACTGAACACATTGAACGCCTACACCCAGAGAGTGAACTCTGCCGATCTGCGCTTGCGCTACCGGCTCGGCGCCGTGACCATTCGGAGCGGCGTGAACCGGCAAGACTTCGAGCGGGTGAACTTGGGGCACACAGCAGTCGATTCGCCTGGCCGCGAGACCACGTGGGTGTCCGTTCGCGGGCATCTGCCGCGGGGGGCGCGCTTTGCGGCGAGATACGAACGGCAGGACCTGGACAATGTGCCAGCGGCGGCGATCCCCAACCTGGCCGATGTCAGTCCGTTGTACCGAAACCGCCGCGACAAGGTTGATCTGCGGGTGAGCAGCCCGCTGGGGAAGTACGCGCAGGGGTACCTCTTTGCCACGAGACAAGACGTGGAGAACGAGGTGCGGGCGCTGAGTTTCCGGTCCAGCACGGCCGGCGCCGGCGTATTCACGCAGCTTTCTCCGCAAGTGTCCCTGTCACTGGATGCATTCACCCAGAGCTGGAATGGTGCTGCGGCGCTCCCGCTCGCCGACCCCTTCGGCCTCAACAACGGGTTGTCCACGCTGGCGGACAGCCAGGCATTCACCCTCACCACGTTCTACGATATCGATCCTGCGACGAGTTTGTCGGTCTCGTACACCAAGTACCGCGGGACTGAAGGCGCCTTGATCAACGACTATGACCTGGGCGTCGCCGTTCGGCGGACGCTGCGGCCAGACTTGAGTTGCGGTCTGGAGTGGAGACGGTATTCACACGATGACAACGATCCTCGGATTGCCCCGGCCGGAGGGCTGGACTTCCAAAGCGACTTGTGGCGAGTTGACCTCACCACGAGCTTCTAAGCGAGGGGGCACGGAGATCGAGGCAGAACTAACCATTCACCTCGTTTTCTGCAAGAACGAACGCGGCGGAGGTCTGGTCCACATTTGGCGTCCGAGGACCCTGGCACTCCCCAAGTGTGGCCGTCCAAGTGTGCCTTGTTTGCATTCCAAGGAACGAGGTGAATAGTTGCTCCTGAAAGGAGGCGAGGAGCGAGAGGCAGTCCGTGTTCAGTCCGAAGGGTGATGGTTCCACCGCGAACCGCACACCCATACCAAGGAGGAAGACAGTGAGAAAGATAAACATGGTCCGGTTTGCCGGCGCAGTTGCGGCGTTGGCGGTTTTGACGGCAGTGGTGATCGGCTGCGGTGGAGGTGCAAGCGGAGGTGGCGTCACGCCCACGGTCGGTGCGTTCACGAACGCCGCCCCCTCGAACGCCAGAGCCATCGTCGCTCAGAAGGCCCTTCAGGCCATTGGTACCCGGCAGATGCCGGGGTCCACGCTTGCAGGAGCTCCCAACCTCAGCGCGGTGACCCCGCAGGCAGTGACAGTCGGCGCTGCTTCCGGCGACAACGGAATCACCCAAGTCAACGTTCGCGCCGCCTACGACTCGAACAATCTCTACTTCCAGTGCGACTGGCTTGACGCTACCGAGAGCGTGAAGAAGAACTGGCTGGTGTTCAACGGCACCACGTGGAGCAAGAGCGGAGACGAAGACCGGCTGGCGTTGTTCTTCGACATTGGAGGCACCGCCGCCGGTAACGGAGGTGACGGTGGTACATTCGCTCAGAAGGGCTGCCAGGCCATGTGCCACGCCGACGGAATGCGCACCACCTCCGGCACCCTGGACGAATGGCACACGAAGATGGCCCGTTCCACTCCCGCTGGCTACTCCGACGACAAGTGGATCGATAACACGGTCAACCCGGCCGATGTAGAAGCAGGCCACCATGGAGATGCGGGGCAGAACACTTATTCAGGGAATAACGGCGCCAACAACGTGCCGAAACTTGTCTGGAATGGCGCGATGTCATTGGGGGCCAACTTCCTGGTCGGGGAGGAGGGAGTCGCTTTGGCAGGTGATCCGGTCGCTGGCGCCACCGCGTATGCAGCCAACTGTGCCGCCTGTCACGGCGCTCAGGCGCAGGGGGGAGCAGGTCCTGCTCTGGCGAGTTACCTCCTGAGCCATAGCGTCTCGACCGCCAGCACCAAGATAACGACCGGCACCATGGCTGCCTACGCCAAGGGTGTCGCCCCGGCCAACTACGTGGCCTATCTCCAGACCTTGCCCGGAGTTCCCGGCTCCGCGTTGCGAGAGGCCCAGGGCAGCCGCGCCGATGTGCGCGCCCGAGCCGCCTATGCCAACGGGGGATGGACGGTCATCATATGGCGCGCTCTCAACACCGGTAACGTGGATGACGTGGTGTTCAATCCCGCCGGTGGCGCCATCCCGATTGCCCTTGCCGTCATGGACAACAATGGCGCTGCGCATAACGGAACCCAAGGTCCGTGGACCGTCGAGTTCGCGCAGTGAGACGGCGTCCACCTGAACCGCAAGAGCGTTGGCCCCGCCGGAAGCGGTGCTAGCGCTCTTGCTTTGTGTTACCGTGGGTAGGTGCGCCGAGACGATTCCCACCGAAGGCACAAGTGGGGACCTGTGCAGTTGGCCCACAGGTTGCCCCGAAGGCTTTCTCGGCCAGAAGGAGACCCCGCCGCAGTGCCTGACCACAGAGCAACCGAGTCGTTCGAGGACGCCCTGACCGACACACCGTCGCGGCGCGCGTTTTTGGCCTACGCGAGCGGGGCGCTGTCGCTGGTCATCGGGGGCCTCTTGGCGATTCCCTTGGTCGGGTTTGTCTTGGCGCCCGTGTTCCGACCGAGGAAGTCGCGCTGGGTCCAGTTGGGGCACGTTGCCGACCTCCCCCGCGGGATCCCGACGAAGCTGGTCTACTCGTACCCCACCACGGACGGGTGGCTGTCAAAGGTTGCCCGAGGCACCGTGTACGCCCTCACAGAAGACGGGAAGAGCTACACCGTCCTCTCCAACCTCTGCCCGCACGCCGGGTGCGGCGTGCGCTGGGACGAACAGAAGGAGTACTTTCAGTGCCCCTGCCACGACGGCCGGTTCGATAGGCACGGGAAGGTGACCGGTGGACCGCCGCCCCATGGGTTGAAGGAGTTCGCTCACAAGGTCGAAGGCGGATCCCTCCTGGTAGAACTGGAGGAGGGTGCTTGATGGTGCGACTGGTCCGCATGATCGGGGACTGGATCGAAGAGCAGACGGGCATGGTTTCGACCATCCATGAGTTCATGGATGAGCCGCTGCCCGCAAAGGTTGGTTGGCCCCACGTCCTCGGCAGTGCGGTGGCGGTGGCATTCCTCATCCAGTTGGTCACCGGCGCGTTCATGATGGTGTACTACGTGCCGACCCCCGACCACGCCTACGAGACGGTCGAGTACATCGAGCAACTGGCCTTCGGAAGCCTGGTCCGCGGTCTGCACCACTTCGGCGCTACGGCGATGGTGGTGTTGGTCGGGCTGCACCTGTTGCAGGTGTTCATCTGGGGCGCCTACAAACGGCCGCGGCAGATGATCTGGGTGATCGGCCTGGCGCTGCTCGGGTTGACGTTTGCGTTTTCTTTCACGGGCTACCTGCTGCCCTGGGACCAAAAGGCGTATTGGGCGACGGTGGTCGGCACGAACATCGCCGGGTGCATTCCCTATGTCGGGCACTTCCTGCGGTCGGCGCTTCGAGGCGGTGAGGCGGTCGGCGCCTCGACACTGACGCGCTTCTTCACCATCCACGTGTTTGCGCTGCCGGTGTTCCTGGAGTTGCTGATTGTCTTCCACATCTACCAGGTCCGCCACCACGGGCTGACACCGCCCTGGGCGGTCGGCGAGCCCGAGAACGTGCCGAAGCCGCAGCGGTTCTTTCCCCACCAGATCTTCAAGGACTGCGTGGTGGCGCTGGCTCTGCTTTTGGTGCTGCTCTATTTCGCCCTCAGCCACGGCGCGCCTCTGGAGCCGATGGCGAACCCGTCCGACACCACCTACCTGCCCCGGCCCGAGTGGTACTTTCTCCCCGTTTACGAAGTGCTGAAGTACCTGCCTGGCAAGTATGGCGAGTTCGTCGGGGCCATCGTGATCCCGACCCTTGGGTTCCTTGGGCTGCTGCTGCTTCCCTATGTTGACCGGAACCCGCACCGCCTGCCCCGGCGTCGGCCGCTGGCCATGGGGCTGCTGGTGCTGGCATTCACCATCATCACCGTCTTCGGCGTTCAAGGGATGAAGTCCACCCCTGCAAAGACGCAGCTCAGCGATGTTGGGAGGCTGGGCGAGAAGCTCTTCGTAGACCTGCGCTGCGACTCCTGCCACCCCATCAATGCCGTTGGCGGAAATGTGGCGCCGGATCTGGCGCACGCGGCGAAACGCGACGCCAAGACCCTCGAGAAGTTGCTGCGGCAGCCGACTGCGTTCAACGAGCGCACCATCATGCCGGCGACGGAGCTGCCTCCCGGCAAGATGGCTACGTTAGTCAAGTTCCTACAGGAACTCGACGAGCATTACGAGTACACGCGGGTCCCGCAAGTCGGCCCCAAGAAGCCCTACTCCCACTTCGAAGAGAACTGGTTCCTGGCGCACAAGTTCGAGATGCGCAAGGACCCGACCTACTGTGAGTCCTGCCACAAGCCGGCGTTCTGCCAGACGTGCCACCGTCGGCGCCGGCCGGACTCCCACCTGCACAAGTGGCTGCGCTACCACTACGGCGTCGCGACGGAGAACCCCGCCTACTGCCAAGCGTGTCACGAGAAATCCTTCTGCGACGCGTGCCACGCCCAGATGATGCACACGGAAGACTGGACCGCGCGCCACGGCGCGGTGGCCAACGAGAAGCGGGAGTTGTGCAAGGAATGCCACCGCGACGAAACGTGCAAGCTCTGCCACACCGGCGCTCGGCCACACAGCCACGGCAAAGGGTGGCTCGAGTCGCACGGCACAGGCGGCATCAAGGGGTGCGACACCTGCCATGAGCGCGCCTTCTGCCAGAACTGCCACATGGGTGCCAAGCCCAAGTCGCACACGCCGGACTGGCCCCGGATCCACGGCGGCCCGGCGAAGCGGGGCCAACAGAAATGCACCGAGTGCCACTCGACCAGCTTCTGCAACTCCTGCCATGGCACGTCGATGCCCCACCCGCGGAGCTTCAAGCTCACGAAGCACATGCAGGTGGCCAAGCGCAACCCGGGCGCGTGTCTCCGTTGCCACCAGCAGGACTTCTGCACTCAGTGTCACGGCCTGGAGCTGCCCCACCCGAAGGGATGGCGAGCCAAGACGCACGGCGCTTCCGCCAAGGAGGCGCCGCAGGTATGCGGACGCTGCCACGCGCCCGCAACGTGCGGGAAGTGCCACGACCAGGACAGTCCGCCGGCCTCCCACGATGCGGATGACTGGAACAAAGCGCATGGCAAGCAGGGTGAAGGGCACGAGCCTTTCTGCGCCCTCTGCCACGGCAAGAATTCCTGTGAGGCGTGCCACGGCCTGCCGATGCCGCACCCGACCGGCTGGCGGACGAAACCCCATTCGCAGGTGGTCACGAAGAGCCCCGAACTGTGTGGGCGCTGCCACAAGCCGACGCACTGTGCCAAGTGCCACGACGCCGACAACCCGCCGGAATCGCACTTCGACGACAAGTACACCAAATCCCACGCCGCGCAATCCAAAGGGCAGGAAGCCTTGTGTGCCGCCTGCCACGGGAAGACCGGCTGCGACGATTGTCACAAGAAGAACGGCGTGGAGGTCTCCAAGGCGAAAGGCTGACCACCGTGGCAGCCCCCTCTTCCTGTTGCTCCCTGCGGTCGGCAAGCTTGATGAAAGTTGCTGCTTGCCGGCCGGGAACGCCGCCCACTCCGTGGCAAAGCAAGCGGCACCCGGATTGAGGGGGAGGCTGTATGCGGATACTGGTAGTGACTGGATGTCCGTTGGCTCGGAGCGCGTTCCAGTCCTTGCTGACCGAACGTGAGGACGTGGAGGCGCTCTGGATCGAGGAATGCAAGAATCCGGAGGGCTACACGGCCCGTCTTGGCGAAGCGGATCTTGCCTTGGTGGCTGACTGTACGTCCCTTGACGCAGTCCTCGCTGCCATCCGCGCCTGCAAGGCGAGCGGTGAAGTGCGCGTGCTCGTAGTCACCGGCGACGCCGGGGAGACCGTGCTGCGGCAGTACTTCCAGGCCGGCGCAGACGGTCTGCTGCTGAAGAAATCCCTGGAGTCGGAACTGACCGCGGCGCTTGCGGCGCTGCTGCACGGCGCGAAGTACGTCTCGGCGTCACTTGCTTCGGAGTTCGCCGCCCGCTACCTGACCGAGCCGGTCGCGATAGCGGTGAAGCCCTCCGGGGAAGCGTTGACCGCCAGGCAGAAGGAGATCATCCGGCTGGCGGCGTTGGGCCACACCAGCCGCGAGATCGGCGACCAACTGGGCATCAGCCCGAAGACTGTAGAGACGCACCGTACCCGCCTGATGGCCAAACTTGGGCTTTCCTCCCGGGCGGAGTTAGTAGAGCACGCGATGCAGCACGGTCTGCTGCCCGCCCCGGCCGGATAGAGGCCGGGTTTGGGTTGCCGGCTGAAGAGCGGACTTCGCCGCAGCATCGCCGTGAGAACGCAAGAACGAGTCGGCAACCATGAAACGTGTACTGACACTGAGGCGGGTATTGGCGCTGCTTGGGTTGTGGTTGTGGTGCGCCGCTTCGTCGCCGGGTGTGGCGAAACCGGGCATCGCCCCACCTGCAAGCTACACTTCGGCGGACTGTCTGCACTGCCACGGCAAGCACCCCGGTGTGACGGCTGACCCCGAGGTAGTGATCGACGTTGGCGAGTTCACGGAGTCCGTCCACGGCGGCAAGGTCGAGTGCCACGAGTGCCACGTCGGTGTCGGCCTGGATCTCCAGTCCCACAAGGCCGCGCGGGATCCGGTGGACTGCAGCCGCTGCCACGGGCCCACCCCCTCGAAAGTCCCGGCTCAGTTCCGGGGGCGGGCGGACAGCATCCATCAGCGTCCGCGAGAGGAGGGATCCGGGAAGGTGCCGACGTGCAAGTTCTGCCACGGCACGCACGACATCCTTCCCCCCGACTCGGCGGCTTCCAGGGTGAGTCGAGCCAACATCCGCAAGACCTGTGGCGAATGCCACGCACAGCGGCACTCCCTGCGCGGCAAGGCCGCGCCGCAGACGGCCGTGGAATTCGACCGAAGCATCCATGGACGCGTGGAAAGCGAGCCCGGGGTGGTGGCGGCGACGTGTACCGATTGTCACCTCCCGCATCATCCGGGTGAGCCGGCGTCCACGCACCCCATCCGCAAACAGGACATCCCGGGCATCTGCGGAAAGTGCCACAACGACGTCTACAACCAGTACCGCACCACGATCCACGGCCGCGACCTGGCCAAGGGGAATCTGGACGTTCCGGCGTGCACGGACTGCCACGGGGAACACACGATCCGCGCGCCGGGGGACAAGGCTTCTTCAGTCAGCCCGGCGCACATCGTGCAGACTTGCACCAAGTGCCATGACAACAAGCAGCTCCAGCGTCGGTACGGCTTGCCCGCCGATCGAGCCGGCACGTACGGGAAGAGCTACCACGGCATCTCCAACCGGTTCGGCGATATCCGCGCCGCCAACTGCGCCACCTGCCACACGGCGCACCACATCCTGCCCTCCTCCGATCGTGCCTCCAGTACCAACCCGGGGAATCTGCAGCGGACTTGCGGCAAAGAAGGCTGCCACAAAGGCGTCGCCGCGAAGTTTGGCATCGGCCAGGTCCACCTTGCACCGACGGCCAAATCGGAATCGATGGTGTATTGGGTGGGGCTGCTCTACAAGCTGATGGTGATTGCGGTGGTCTGCTTCTTCTGCTTCTCCATCGTGTTGGACATCACTAAGCGGATTGTGCTGCGACTGACCAGCGGGGGGGATTCTCGATGACGGCCGAACGGGAAACGCCGATGACGCGGTACTACCTCCGGTTCACCCTGAACCAGCGCCTGCAGCATATCACGCTGATCGTCTGCATGACGGCGCTCGTGATCACCGGCATGCCGCTTCGGTACTCGACAGCCGACGCTTCGGCGGCAATGGTCCAGTTGATGGGGGGCTTCGAGCTTCGCGGGCTGATCCACCGAATCGCCGCGGTGCTGCTAATCCTGCTCAGCCTGTACCACGCGGTCTATGCGGCCCTCAACCCAGCCGGGCGTCGTGAGTTGCTGGCGATGCTGCCCGAGTGGAAGGACGCCAAAGACGCTCTGGGCATGATGGTGTACTACTTCACCCGCAAGCGCGAACGCCCCGAGTTCGGGCGGTTCAACTACATCGAGAAGTTCGAGTACTGGGCGGTTGCGTGGGGCATGGTGGTCATGGGCGCCAGCGGGATGGTGCTGTGGTTCAGCAAATGGTCCCTGCTCTACCTGCCGAAATGGGTGCTCGACG
>Ga0210044_10007803_pt1 | contig 13514 bp, 15 predicted proteins | sample CryGey13umfilter_2_FD_183959 | JGI IMG/M metagenome (GOLD analysis project Ga0210044, IMG submission 183959) | Groundwater microbial communities from aquifer in Utah, USA - Crystal Geyser 4/9/14 3 um filter (SPAdes) (version 2) | ecosystem: Environmental > Aquatic > Deep subsurface >... | reverse complement strand
CCGCTGTCACGACTATGCTCGCCCCGGTCGCTGTCGCGTCCACCCTGACGCCGGTCGCGCCGGTCGTCTGCGCAACCCCGGTCGGCAGGGGTTGCGGGCCGAACTCGCTCGCCAGAAGGGAGACGCCGGTCGCCGGGGGCGGCGGCGGGGCGGAGTTGCGGGCACTGGATTTTTCCCCAGCCAGGCCGGTGCGGCTGATGCCTGTGCGCGCGATGGACATTCCCGGCTCCGATGCTCAGCCCGATGGTGGTGCATCATCACCGAAAAACACCTCGCGCACAAGGCGGGGCTCAACACCGATCGTCGCCCGGAGGATGCGATAGGCTGCATTCTCCGGGCTGACCCCTGCTTCAGCGGCGAGCGCGGCGAGCACAGTCGCATCCTCCGTCGACAACCTGACCCGCAGAGATGTCCATCCGGACCGCACCGCGTAGTCGGGTTTGCGCAGCCCGAGCGTGAGCGCGAGCTGCTGCAGGCGGGCCTTGTCCTTGAGTGTCGTCACCAAGGCAGCTTGTTTCTGTCTAGTGCGTGCTCGTAGGTCTCAAGCAGCGCATCTTCTTCCTCGATGACTGGCCGCTTGCGCTTCCGCCGCTGGATGATCCTGGCGACGATCTTTGGCGTCAGGCCGAACGCCTTGACCTCCACCATGACTTCTTTGCGGCGCGCGGATAGCGTCGCCTTCTCGGCTTCGATCTCCAGCAGTTCCTGTATGATGCCGGGCAACGATGCCCCGATCGTGTTGTCTCCGATGTCGCTCATGCTTTTCGATACCTCGTCAGAATGTCGGCGCTCGATGTGATTGGCAGCCCCGGCGCCCATGCGGGAGTCTGCGTCATGCAGGCGACCATTGTGTCGGACGCCTCCTTCGCCAAATCGGCGCGAACCTCGGCCACCTCTTCGTCATGGACGTGAAAAGTGATCGGGATACCGGCTCGCGCCGTGCGAAGCATTCCGTCGCGGAGCAGATCCCGGCACGATCCCTGCACCAGATCGGCGACCAGCTTGGCGCCGCGCGTCTTCGTGCGCGCGAATACGCCGGGCTGCCCCTTCGCGAAGATGTTCATCTCGTAAGTGATCGTCGCCTTGGTGTGGCCGCCCCACGGAGGCATGCACATCTCGATCCGCGCCTTGCGATAGACCAGGTAGCGATCGCCGCAGGGCATGCGCCGCACGAGATTGCCGGTCCTGCTGTCGAAACGGTAGGCGCCCAGCTTGCCGCGCGACACCGTGCGGTCGGGAAACTGGATGGCCTCGATCGCGGCGTCTTCTTCGGCCGACCAGAGCAGAACGATCATCGGGTTGGCCTGCCTCCAGCCGCTTACGATGGCTTGCGCCTCTCGCTCGTCCAGCTTCATGCCATAGTTGAGGGCAAATAGTGCGAGTGCAAATTTTCCGCTGCCGTAGCCGCAAGAGAGAACACCCACCTTACCTTGTTGTCTGCCAGCGTGCATCTTCTTGCCGGTTACAGTGTATATATCACAGTCGTCTATCCAGCTCTTCAATTCCACTGCGCGATCCGGGCTGACGCCTTGCGCGATCTCGACACTAGCGGCGGCCTTTCGCCGGTCATACTCTCGGAAGTTGTCCACCACGTCAATCTGGTCGGCGGCCCATGCGAGGAAGCGGGCCTCGATCTGCGCCAGGTCGGGGGCGACATACAGGCGCCCCTCTGCGGGCAGTTTCATGCCCCGGACGCTGCACTTGAGCCCCTGCATGACAGACATGCGCGCGTCCTGCCCGCGGTAGTCCTTCACTGTCGGCAGCAGCGACGAGAAGTATTCAACGTCGCCTGTCGCAAGCGCATCGAACCAGACATCCTCGCTCACTTCATCGGGCGGGTTGTCGCGAGGATCGTTATGCGGCTGGATACCTCGTCCCGCCCAGCGCCCGGTGCGGAACGCACTGTGATAGGCCAGCGCCCAATAGACGCGCCCATCCGCCGACGCCCGGTTGACCATCGCCCTGAACTTTGACGCGCTCGCCTTGTTCGCCTCGGAGCGCAGCTCCAGCACGGAGCGCACGCTGTCGGGCATGGTCTGCCCCTCCATCTCCAGTGCGCCGTCGATTACGTCCACATCACCGCTTTCGGCCTGATCGTCGGTCAGCGCCTCGCGCACATCGCGCGCCCGCAGCCCTTCCAGCTCGACGCCCTGTAGTCTGCACCACGCGAGAATCTTGTCGCGCTGATTGAGCGTGCCGATCATGCCGCCGGTCATGCGCTTGACCTGTCGGTTCAGTCGGGCGAGTTCCTGTTTGGCGATCGCCTCGGCGCCGCGCGCCGCCTCCACGTCGATGCGCACGCCGCGCATGTTGATCTCGCGGTCCAGCCGGATTGTCGCAGCTTCGGCTGGCGATGGGTCAGGCGTCGCGCGGAGCAGCGCAGCTTCCGCCACACAGTCCTCTATCGCGTAGATGTAGTTGACCCTGTGGTCAGCGGGGTCGTCGCGCCAGTGGATGCGGCTGGCGTCTTCGTCCTTGTGCGCTTCGCGGGGCTTGCAGAGCCGAAGCATCGCGTGATGCCCGGTCATGTTCTTGCGGTGCTCCAGATCGAGCGCGACGCAAGCGCGCTCCAGCGCGCCGGGCGCCCCGGTCAGCGCGGCGCGAGTCATCGTGCAAATCCAGCGCGCGGGATCAATGGCGGGGATGCCGTAGAGGCGGCAGAGAATCGGCCAGATGCTGATCTCGAAGCTGGCGTTGTGCGCCACAGGCCGGGCGCGGCCGTCGATGATCGCCTGAAGCAGCGGCGGAATCTGCCGGTCACGATAGACCGGGAACGGCAAGCCTTCGCTGGCGGCAGGCGGCACCCCATGCAGCGGGTCGTCTGGATCGGGAGATGGCGACGCGGCCCACAGCTCACGCTCGTCGAGCCGGTCGGCGCGGACGAAGCCTACGCAGAGCACCCTCGTCAGCGGGTGCTCTGCGTAAACATGCGCACCGTGCGCCTTTAGATCGACTACGGCGCGCGTCTCTGCGTCTGCGACGACATCGATCATGCGGGCATCACCTTCTGCACCACCACTTCCTCGGAAGGACTCTCGTGTTCGCGCAGCGCAAGCAGCGTTTCTACCGCCACCGGCTTGTATCCAGTGGCCTCGACACAGACGTTGAAACGGTTTCGCGCCGACACGAGCTGCGGGCGATGCGTGTGCCCGTGAATATGCACCGCCCCCTTCAGCCGGTTGTTCCAGCTCTCGATCGGGTAGTGGAACAGCACGCAATGGACGCCAGCCACCTTGAGTGTCCAGACATCTCGCCCCCAGCCGTGAGGGTCGTGATTGCCTTGTATGAACGAGATACGCCCGTTCAATCTCGACAGTATGCCGCTCGCTGATTGCCCGACGTCGTGCTTCCACCAGAAATCCCCCAGGTGCCACACGATGTCGTTTGGCTTTACGGTCTTGTTCCAGTTCTCGATCATGATCGCATTCATTTCGAGCACAGATTCAAAAGGGCGCCCGACGAACTTGATGATATTCTCGTGGTTGAAATGATGGTCTGATGTGACGAAGACCGTCATGTGCGAATCTCCTGCTAAAAGGTCGCCACCCGGCGCGAGCCGGGTGGCGCAGGGCGTCAGAAGCCGAACTGCCCGCCAGTCGGCGCGGGAGCCGCCGCAGGAGCCTGCCCCGGCTGGGGGTAGCCCTGCGCCGGGGTGGAGGCGGCCTCGGCCGGTGCGCCCGCCGCAGGGGGCTGCTGCGGCCCGCCCGGCGCGAAATTGACCGCAGGGTCGTAGCCGGGAGCGTTGTATTCGGGTTCTTCCGGCGTGAAGCCCGGCTCGCCCGAGCCGAGCTGCGGGCCGTCGCCGACATGCTGGATGCCGATCAGACCCGTATTGATGCCCATCTTGCCTTCGGTCGGTCGCCGCCACGCATAGAGATCGAACGCGACGATGGCGAAGCAGCCATCATAAATCATGTTCTCGCGCCCGTTCTTCAGCGTGACGCCAAGCCGGTCGATCATGGCGTGGGGCATCAGTGCAAACTGCGTGGCGCAGCTGAAGTTGATGCCGTTCGGGCGCTCCTTGATGCCGGCGTGCTTTGCCCGCCTGGGCAAAGAGTTCGGCAGGATCGACAGCATGAAGCCTTCTCCCATCTGCTGCTTCAGCGTGGCGATGTTCTGTCCGAACTCCCGCATCGCGAATGTGTCGAGCGCCTGCCGAAAGCCCGCGATCCACTGTGTCTCGGATCCGTCGAGAACGACCGAGACTTCGTATTGAGGAGGCTTGGTGCTGTTCTTCCGCGCCCTCGGCTGGGTCAGATGCGGCCAGCGGATCAGCGCAGGCGGCGTGCGGATCACGCCGTCGTTGCCGAGGTGGAATGGACGGTCCTTGCTCATGTCTCGCTCCTAGAAGTCGTAGCCGTCATCGGCCACAGGGGGGAAGATCGGGGCGGCCGCCGCGATCTGCGCGGCGGCTTCCCGCGCGCGCTTCAGAGTGGGGCGTCCGGGTTTGACCTCGATCGCCACCTCCAGAAGATGTTGCATGTCCTCGCCGACCAGCTTCTCGGCCTGCGCCGGGCTGCGGATCTTGCGCTCATAGGGGTCGTTGATCCCGGCGCTCGTCATCGCCATGACCGCCGTCGCTTCGTCCTTCCAGTCACGGGACTTGCGCCCCGGCGCCATCGCCCAGCCTGGAATGGTCAGATCCCCGGCGGCGACACGGGCTTCGGCGGTGGCGGCTACCGCCTTCAGCCACTGCTCGATCAGCGGCTTGGCATCGAGAATGTCGGCATACGCCTCGGGGGTTAGTGCATCCGCATCGACATTCATGCGGATCCAGATGCCCTCTGGCGTCTTCGTCATGATCCCGGTCATATCAGGTCTCCGTGTAAGGGGGGAAGATCGGGTCCCGCCTGACGTTCGGGCGGGGCTCGGGGCTGGCGGCGAGCAGGTTTGTGCGGGCGCGCGCCGTGCACATACCGATGGCGGGGCAGAACGTGCTCTTGCAGTGTGGCCCCGGCACGAGCGGCGCGTCGGGCGACTGCGATTGCGCGACGCGCGGAAACGCAACCGTAGTCAGCCAGTTGAACAGTTCGCCTCGCTGGAGCACCACTGTCCGGATGCCGCCCTCGCGGTGCCATGCACGAGGCTGGCCGATGGTGGCGTGAATCGTCTGCACGGCACCCATGCCGTGGCGCTTTTCGATCTCGCGCAGCTTGGCCCAGGCATAAGCGCCCATCTGCGCGTTGAGCCAGACCAGATCCCCGGCGGCGTTACGATCGGCAATCTCCACGACCTTGCCTTCACCGTGCTTGTAGTCGCTGATCTTCAGCACCGGCGGCGCCCACACCCACGAGTCAATGGTGCCGCCGTCCGGCATGTCGAGGTCTGGCACGTCGATCCGTTCCTCGACCCCCCACTCCAGCGCGCCGACACGCTCGCGGCGGACGTGCTGGACGAATTTCGTGACCGCGCCTGCCATATTGTTGTCGACCGGGTAGGTGCGGATGATGTCGCCGAAGTGCTCGGCGGGGATCGTATCGTCGAGCAGGCACCGCTCCGCCAGCGAATGCGCAGCGGTGCCCAGCTCAGCATATTTGGACGAAACATCTTGCGGCGCCCTCGCCACGAGACGCCGCGAGCCGGGGCAGCAGATGACCCGCTCCAGCGCGGACGGCCTGTTCTTGGCGAGGGCGACCATCGGTCAGAACCCGTGCGCGCTGGCGGTGGGAGCCGACGGTGCGGCGAGCCCATCGAGATGATCCTTGACCATCTGCACCCGGCTCTCGGTGATGAACATGAAGTTCGCCTTCTCGACCGTCGTGCCGTCCGGCGCCTGCACCGGGCCGACCGCGCCCGCGCTGCGAAGCATGGCCGCGATCTGCTCGGGCGTCGTCTTACCGGTCTCGATCAGTTTGGCCGCCTGCTCGCGCAGCGCCTGCGCGGCGCCGGGAGCGACAAGGACGGGCGCGGGCGGTGTCGGCGCGGGAGACGCCGTCGCGATCAGACTGGCGTCGTTGCCTGCCACGATCAGCAGCGTCTCGTCGTCGAACTGCACGACCATCTTGCCGCGGAAGCACGCTTTCACGCGCGCATTGCGCCCATCCGCGACCTGCACGATGGAGTCGCGCTCCACCCGCCCGTTCGCGGCGGTGGTGCTTTCGGTCTCCTTGAGCCCGACCGAGTCGATCATCTGCCTGAGCGCCGATGTCGGGGTCTCCGGCTCGGGCAGCGAAGCATTCATCAGCGGCGACGGAGCCGCTTGCGCCATGGCCGGAGCGGCCGGAGCGGCGGGAGCGGCGGGAGCGGCGGGGGCGTGCTGAACAGTCGTGCTCTGCGTCGGCTGTCCGCCGTAGACATAGCCATCCAGGAAATCCGCGATCGCGGCCGGGGTGGATTTCAGCTCGTCCTGCATGGCCGCGACCATGCCCCCGACGGTGATGTTGTTGTAGAGCAGCCACGACAGCACCTGCTGATCGATGGTCCGCGAATCCGGTCCCTCGAAAGAGACGATCGTCTTGCCAGTCATAGGTCAGTTCTCCGGTCTGGTTTCCACCACGGCGGTCGCCGTGTCGGTCTTGCGCGTCAGGACGCGGTTGAAGCCATCATCCATCGTCCCTTGCATCGAGGGCGTTCTGATCTCGACCGGCTCTGTCTGGCCGATGCGATGAAAGCGCGCCACGAACTGTCTGTTGTCGCCCGGCGTCCACGAGAGTTGCGGCATGATCACGCGACTGGCGCGCACAAGAGTCAGCGCCGTGCTGCATGCCTGTATCTGCCCGAGGAACACCCGAGGTCCGTTCGGCTGGCGAAAATGGTCTACCGCCTCCTGCCGCAGCTTCTGGCTTGTGGCGCCGTCGACGCGCACGACGCCGAATTGCGCGAGCCCTTTCTCCAGCACGTCCCCGACGGTGCGGTTCCAGTAGCCGACCCCGATGGCGTAGTGACTTTCGCTCATTTCATCAACCAGCAGATTGACCACGAGCGGCGCCTTGATCTCTCCCAGCACGCGCTGGGCGGTAGCCATCTGCGTCGGATACTCCGCGACCAGCCGAAGGACCGACGCTTCCTCGCCCGCGTCGAACGCCTGCTGCATCCGCGCAACAAGGTCGTCGTCGAGCCCCGCCTCATGCAGTGCGTCGATGATCTCGCGCCGATGCTTCGGCTGGACCTCAATGGGCATGGGCGACCAGTAGATCGACGGCAGATCCTTGGCGACATCGACTTTGCGTCGGCGCAGCATGACCGGCTGCAAGCGGGCGTGCAGGTCGGGCTCATTCTGCGCCCGCACGATCTTGTCGACCGGGGTCTGCTTGTGCGCGACGAACATCGGAACCACGACGTGGTAGCGTCGCAAAAAGCTGTCGTAGGACAAGGGGCCGTGCCCGTGATCAATGGTATGAGGCAGCCATCGCTTCAAATGGGGCCAGAGATCGATGGGCCACGAGACGATGGGCGTGCCGCTCATCAGCAGGACGCGCGGGATGTTCTTCAGGGCTCCATGCCAGCGATCATAAGCTGCGCGCGTCCGCTTCGTCGTCGCGCCGCGCAGTTGCTGCACTTCATCGCAAATCGCCATGTCGGCCGCCCAGGCGATGACCCACTCGCGCACGGTATCGTTGCGCAGCAAATCGTAGGTGACAACGGTGATGTCAGCGTCCGGGCGCAGCCGCCGCACATCGGCGCCGCCCCGAATGATCTGAAAGCGCGCCGTGGTCCACTCGGGAATTTCCTCGGCCCATGCGATCTTGGCGATCGACGGGCAGAGCACGAGCAGGCGACTGGCGCTCATGGCGTGGGCGGTCAACAGGGCGATGCGGGATTTGCCGAGCCCTTGTTCGTGGGCGGCGATCGTCGCGCCGTCACGCTCCATCCGCTGCTGGAGCACCAGCGCATCCTCGACCTGGTAGGGGCGCAGCGGTTTGTCGGGGCGGTGGCGTAAAGTCCACATAGAGGATCCTGGTCCATTAGCGTCTAGCGTCTAGCGTCTAGCGATTAGGCGTGCACTATGTCGATAGTCTGTCGAGATTGTCAATCAGAAATCGCAGTCGGCGTCCATCACCGGCTGGTAGAAGTCCTGCTCAGCCCCTGCCGCCGCAAGAATGCTGTCGACCTCTGCCCGGATCGCCGAGGACAAACGTCGCGGCGCATCGCTGACCCGCAGATCCATGAACGTAACCGGCGCCGTGATGCGCATGCTCGCGTTCGCGTAGCGCAGCTTGCCGGGCGCCTGCGCAGCCATGACGCCGCACGTCCGCTTCACCTCCGCCAGCGACAGGAGCGGGTGGCGCTCGATCACGTCGACCGCAGTGAACGTCTCGCCCGGCCTGCGGCGCAGGATTTCGATCGCGACGGCGCCTGCCGCGCTGACTCGACCGAAGCGCATCGCGTCCTCCTGAATCTCGATCTGATGCCAGTCCAGCATTCGCGCCGTCATCAGCAACAGAGCGGACAGGTAGTCGCGGTCGACCATACCTCCGGTCTTGATGGTCGCCGCCGCAGTGCGCAGATGGATCGCCGTCGCGGCGCCGTGCGGAATGAAGGGGTCGGAGCCGAATGCCGACAGCAATCGCTGCGCCATCCGCTCCGATTCATTGATCTTCGGCGGCATTCAGATGCGCGACGATCCGGGCTTCCAGAGCAGCCTGCCGCTCGTCCTCTGTGCTGCGCAGGACCGCCAGATGCGCGGAGCTATGCGACTTCGCCTGAAATATCTGCGCCGCCTCCATCAGCGTATAGCCGCAGGACCGGTGCGCCACAGCCATCGCGGCGCGGCGGGCACGGACGATGCGCCGGACGTTGCTCTCCCCGGTCAGGTCGCTGATTCGGAGGCGAGCAGCGTGCGCCGCCGCCCGTCGTATTTCGAGCGGTGTCGCAGATAGCACGGGGCTCTCCTTGTCTGTTCGAGGGCGCGCGCCGCGAGTCGCATGGCGCACTGCACCTCGGTGTCGATCTCGCTGGCGGTCATGCGGCGCTGCACACGCATGTTGGCGATGAGGTTGGACTCACCGTGCATGTTGTTTTTCGCCACCTGAGTCGGAACGCCGAGACAGCGCAGCGTCAGGTAGGTGATGAGCATGAACCGCTTGTCGTGCAGCATGTCGATCGGCCGCAGCGCCTCACCGGTCACGGCGGTCGCGTGCTCCAGCATGATCTCGATGACCTCGCCTACGGTAGGGGTGTGGGCGGACACTGGGGGCCGCAGCACTGTCGGGGTATGTCTCATCGGCGCACACTATCAGCACCTCGACATATGCTCAACAGAAAAAGGCCGGGCGCAAGGCCCGGCCAGTCAGGGAGGTAAAGCGCAGCACCCGCATCTCTGCACGACACCCCGCCCGCCGTCAAGCGTTTTGTCGAGATCATGTCGAGTATTGCAATCGGCGGCAGGCAATGTAGGATACTTTGCGCGAGCCGGGACAAAAAGACCCCGCGGCCGTGGCGGCGGGGTCTTATGCCGCTCCGCCGGAGAACCCGACCAAGAGCCAAGAGCGGAGCGACATGCAACAAGATACAGCATCCTCGTCTCGTGGCAATACCATATGAGCCCGCAAGCGAGTCAGGCGGACCCGTGGGACAGCCTTCTGTCGTGCAACACGATGGACGCCCGCAGTGCGGCGATCACCTACGCCACCCTCGGGATGAAAGTGATCCGGGTGCACGGTGTGGACGCCGCGGGGCACTGCACCTGTGGCGCCTACCCTTGCGGCGGCGAGGCCAACGGCAACGCCGGGAAGCACCCTGTCGACACAGGCTGGACGACTGCCGCCACCTCCGACCCGGCGACTGTGGCCTCCCTGTTTCCCCCCGACTCGCGATGGAACGTAGGAATCGTGCCAGGCCCCAGCGGGCTGTCCGTTCTCGACCTCGATGTGAAGCGTGCGAATGCGAACGGCGTCAACTTCTTCGAGGGCTCACACGAGCATGTCGGCGGCCCGGCCGCCATCACGCCGTCGGGCGGCGCGCACCGGATATTCCGCCACACGACCGCGTGCCCTCCATCCATGTCGAAAAAGACACTGGGCTTCGACTGGATGACCAACTCTGGAATGATCGTGGTGGCGCCCAGCGTGACGCCGAAGGGGCGCTACCGCTGGACGGCCGGAGGACCGCCCCGCCCGGCGCCAGCCGCCGTCATCGCCAAACTGAACGACGCGCAGACGATCCAGAGAGACGTTCACTACGACGACGCGACCGACACGCCGCGCTGGTCAGACGAAGACATTCTGCCCGGCGTGCAGCTCAACGTCACAAAGGGAGAGCGCTCAGAGGCGATATGGGGCCTGGCCCTCGCGCTCTGGCGGGCGGGCGCGACCGGCGCACAGGTAATGGCGACACTGCTGTCCACCGAAGCCGGACGATCCAAGGCGCAAGACGAGAGTGGTCCGCCGTGGCTGTGGCGATACGTCGCGTGGGCGTCCGCGACCGAGCACTGTGGCGGCTATGACCCCGCCACCGACCGCTGCGCTCATAGCTTCACCGGGTTTGAGCCTGTCGACGAAGTGCCCTATGTGCCTCTGGGAGGCGCCTTCGCGGATTTGGCGGATGAAGTGCAGGACCGCCCGGTCAGGCTGCGCTTCATCGACTTCTCCGGGCTGGAATCCAGAACCATCGCGCCGCCCGAGTATGTCGCGCCAGGCTGGTTCCCGCGCGGCCTTGTCACGGGGCTATACGGCAAGGATGGCGTAGGCAAGACGATCTGGTCGATGGCGGAGATGATCAGGATCGCGGCGAACGGCGGGCGCGTGCTGGCGCTGCTGGCGGAGGACACAAGAGCGGCGATCGAGACGCGGACGCTGGAGATCAGCAAGGAGCTGAAGCTGCCATCGGATCGGTGGGCGTCCCACTTCATGATCCCGGATCTGATGGACGAAGACGTGAAGTGGATGCACTTTCCGCGTGACGGCCGCCCCGAGCAATCCGCCTTCGCCGTCGGTGTGGCCGACCTTCTCCAGAGCATGCCGTTCGACGCCCTCCTGCTCGACCCCCTCTCCGACATCTACGAGGACGAGGAAAACATGCGCAACCGCGTGGCGCCGTTCATGCGCGGGCTGAACCGGCAGGCGCAGCAATTCAATCTCGGTGTGCTGCTGCTCGGGCACCCGGCCAAATCGGATGAGAGCGAATATGCGGGGTCGGGGGCGTGGTCGTCGAAGCTGCGCTCCCGGCTGTTCATGTCGAAAGAGGCGGTCAGCGGGGTCGAGACTGTCCTGTGGCAGCATCGCAAAGCCAGCTACGGCCCGCGCGAGGAAGATCGGCGCTACGTTTTCACCGATCGTGGCGTGCTGCGACAACTGAGCCACGAGGCGCAGACGACCCTTGTTGGCGACCAGATGCAGATCGCGCGCGAGGCGGTGCTGCACGCGGTGCGGGAGCTGCCCCGGCGCGGCGTCGCGACAACCGCCTCGCGCGGCTCGCCTCGGCACATCGTGCGCGAGATGGTGGCGTCCGGGCTGGCGCAGGGTTGCGGCGACATCGATCTGCGCAATGCTGTCGCCACGCTGATCGCGGACGGTATGCTGGAAGACAGCGTGCTTTTCGACGGCCGCGACGGGCGTCCTCTGGTGCGCAAGCCCAATCGGACATCGGCAAGCGGAATCTGGTTCACAAGCAAAGGGATGGAGCCTGCCGCGGCCCGCCCCGCCTACGACTTCTAGGAGAACAACATGCCTCTGATCGCCAACCTCCACGCGATGCGCCCCGAGCGTGAACCCGACTTCATCATCGGGAAAGGCCCGGACAACCCCTACATGCTGCGCTGGTATCTGCTGCCGCGGAATGACCAGTTCAACATCTACTACCACCGGATCGTCCGAGACGATGACGACCGGGCGCTGCACGATCACCCATGGCCCAGCTTCTCGATCATGGTCAGCGGGCACATGCGCGAGATCACGCAAGACGGAGAGCGCACCATTCGCGCGGGAGATTGCGTCTACCGCGGTCCCGACTTCGCACATCGGCTCGCGCTGATCGACGGCCAGCCGGTCGAGACGCTGTTCATCACCGGGCCGAAGGTTCGCGATTGGGGCTTCATCTGCCCGAAAGGGTGGGTGTCGTGGCAGGACTTCGTGGCGCCGAACGACACGGGACGCATCGGGCGCGGCTGCGGGGAGATGTCATGATGTGGTTCGTCGGAATCGACCCTGGTCTGAGCGGCGGCATCGCCATGCTCGACGCATCAGGCAACCTGATCTCGCTCGCCCGCATGCCGCTGATCGCAAGCGGACGCTCCAGCGGCAAGGACGCGGTGAGCACGGTAGGCATCATCGACATGCTCCGTTGTGACAACCCGGCGCTGCTGCGGATCGCGATCGAGCGGCTTGGCTCGCGCCCGAACCAGAGCGTCCAGAGCGTCCAGACCGCAGGGGTGAACTACGGGCGGGTCGAAGGGGCGCTTCATGTGCTCGGCTCCCCGGTCGAATATGTCCAGCCGCAGGTCTGGCAGAAGGCGGTGGGTGTGCCCGCGCTGGCGAAGGGGGCCAGCGCCCCGGAGCGCAAGCGGGCGTCGCGCGCCACCGCCGAGCGCATCATGCCATCTCCGCTGCTGACGGCGCTCAAGGCGAGCGATGATGGCTTGTGGGAGGCAGCGCTGATCGGCCTCTACTGCTTCCGCGCATGGGTGAAGCAGTGACGGCCTATTACAACGAATTTGACCCTGCGGCGGCCGACTGGATCGAGGCGCTGATCGAAGACGGCCTGCTGCCCGCAGGCGAGGTGGACAGAAGGAGCATCGCCGATGTGGAAGCGCAGGATCTGGATGGCTTCGCCCAGCACCACTTCTTTGCCGGAATCGGCGGCTGGCCCTTCGCTCTGCGCCTCATCGGCTGGCCCGACGACCACCCCGTCTGGACAGGGTCGTGCCCCTGCCCGCCCTTCAGCGCGGCAGGTAAAGGGAGCGAGTGCCCTAGCTGCGGCGGGAAAGCAAATCTCGCGCATCCTCTCGTCACAGCCGGATGGCTTTGTCTCTCTTGCGGCGACGAATGGCGTGGCGACGATCGCCACCTCCTGCCCGAGTTCATCCGGCTCATCGGCCAGCGCCGCCCTCCAGTCGTCTTTGGCGAGCAGGTTGCGAGCGCGGATGGAAGGACTTGGTTCGCCGCTCTACGCGCTGTCATGGAAAGAGTGGGATATGGCGCTGGGGCCGCCGATCTGTGCGCTGCGGGCGTCGGCGCCCCGCACATCAGGCAGCGGCTGTTCTTCGGGCTGGCCGACTGCAGCAAGCCGCGACTGGAAGGACACGGCGGGCATGGCCGTAGAGGCGACGAACCCGGACGGATCGGCGCGCACGCGACTGGATCAGTTGCCCCGCGCGGCGACTCTGGCGGGATGGCCGACCGCTCGCGAGTCGGACGGCGAGAAGAACGTGCGCTCGACCGAGGGTGCGGCGAGGGAGATGGCTCGAAAGGGCGGACCGCAGGACCTGGGGCAGGGGGCGACTCTGGCGGGATGGCCGACGCCGGTCACCGTGCCAGCAAGCGAAACGAGTCACGGGCAACTGAGCGGGGACTATCGCAGGGCGTTAGCGGCGATGTTTCCGCTCGACGTGCCTGTGCGCATCACGGCGAATGGGCAGA
>Ga0210044_10007801_pt1 | contig 13516 bp, 8 predicted proteins | sample CryGey13umfilter_2_FD_183959 | JGI IMG/M metagenome (GOLD analysis project Ga0210044, IMG submission 183959) | Groundwater microbial communities from aquifer in Utah, USA - Crystal Geyser 4/9/14 3 um filter (SPAdes) (version 2) | ecosystem: Environmental > Aquatic > Deep subsurface > Groundwater... | reverse complement strand
AAGCTTTTTTACAAATATCTTCATATTTAGAAAGTTCTAAAAGCAAAACTTTTTCTTCATCTTCTTTTAACTCACCTACACCATTTTCTGTTTCATTAATTTCTGCTTTTTTCAAAATACTATTGATACGCGCAACTGTATATAAAACATATAGTCCGGTATAGCCAGAAATTGCAGTGGATTCTTCTACATCAAAAACTATATTTTTTAACGCTTCATGTTTTTGCATACCAAACTTAATTCCAGCAAGTGTTAGCTTTTTTGTATTTTTATTTATTTTTTCTTCGCTCCAATCTGGATGTCTTTGTTTGGTTTCATTATGTAAATATTCAAAAACTTGGTCATATACATATTTATATAAAACAACATTTCCTTTTCTAGATGACATTTTTCCACTTGGTAAATTTACCAAACCATAACCAATGTGAGTCATTTTGTATTCAAAACTGTTTAACTCCAAAATTTTAAAAAGTTGTTTAAAATAAAAATTCTGTTCAATTCCTGTAATATTTATACTCTCGTCTATGTCTGGATATTTTTCTTTTTTTAATTCTGCCAAAGCCAAATCACTGGTCATATAAACTCCTGCACCATTTGATTTTCTAAGTAATGCAATATCTAATCCATAGTTTTCCAAATCAACAATAATTGCGCCTCCCTCTCCTTCTTTTGCAACTTTTTTTTCAATTAGCTCATCTACTATTTTTTGCCCCTCTTCTTTTATATCACTCTCAAAAAAAGTTTGTTCATGTTTTAAACCCAATTCAGACTGAATTTTATCAAACCCTTCTAGGCTCCATTCTCTAGTTTTTTTATAAAGTTCATATACATCCCCAGACTTTGCTTCTAGTTCTCTTTGTATTTCTGCAACATCTTGTTTTTTTATAGGATCGTCCCCTATTTCGTTACTAGCCTCGGCATAAACTCGCCCTAGCCATTCTTGTTTATTTTCTAATGGTTCGACGCCATTATATAAAAACTTAATTCCCCACAAACACTTGGCAACATGCGCGCCAAAATCATTGATATAATTTACAGGAGAGACTTCATAACCAAATTTTTTGTACAAATTTACCAAAACATTTCCAATACAAATATTTCGCAAATGTCCAACGTGAAATTCTTTGTGTGTATTTTGTGAAGGATATTCAATTAAAACTTTTTTGCCACTACCAAAATTATTTGAACCGTAATTTTCATTATTTTTTACTTTTCCCAAAATTTTTTGTGCCAAAACACCTGTATTCAAAAATAGATTTACATAAGGACCTTTGCTTTCTATCTTTTCAATTATCTCTAAATTTCCTAATTTTATTTTTTGTGCCAAATCGCTGGCAATTTCTGCTGGATTTTTTTGTTGTTCTTTTGCCAAACTAAAACAAGAAATTGCTAAATCTCCCATTTGCTTATTTGGTGAAAAATCTAATTCCACATCAAAAGATAGCAAATCTTGTAATTGTTTCTTCAATTCCTCCAACATAAAAACTTCTGGCTATACTATTTTTACAAAGAATCTTTTTCCTTTTTGAACCACATCCCCAACATCTACTTCATAATCAAAAGAATCTATTTTTTGTTCGTTTACTTTTACTCCACCTTGTTCTATGGAACGACGAGCGTCAGAACTACTATCAACAAAACCCGCTTCTAGCAAAACTGCAACAATGTTATTTTCTGTGGGTTTTAATTCTATTATTTCGTCCGGTGTCTGTTTTTTTGAAAATGTGTTGATAAAATATTCTTTTGCTTTTTGCGCCTCATTCTCTCCATGATACATCTTTACCAACTCTACCGCCAATTGCAATTTAAAATCACGAGGGTTTGTACCTTCTTTCATTTGTTGTGTTATTTTTTCAATTTCATCCATTTTCAAGTAAGTACAATCTATAAAACACTGAATAATTACTTCGTCCGGCAAAGCCATCACTTTCCCAAACATTTCATTTGGCGTCTCGTTTAAACCAATTCCAGTTCCTAGACTTTTACTCATCAACTTTTCTCCTGTGATAGGATTTTCTAACAAAGTTCCGGCGACTACAATTTTTTCTTTGTTTTTATATTGTTTTAACAAAGTTCTACCGGCAAGCATATTAAAAGTTTGGTCTGTTCCTCCAATTTCCACATCCGCGTCCAAAGCTACACTATCGTAACCCTGCATAAGTGGATAAAAAAACTCATGGACATAAAGTGGTTTATTTTCTGCAATTCTTTTTTCAAAATTATCACGTTCCAACATTCTTTGAACGGTAAAGTGAGACGCTAATTCCACTGCATCTTTAAAAGTTAATTTTTCTAACCACTCGGAATTAAACCTAAATTCAATAGGATTTTCTGTATCTTCAAAATTCAAAATCTTTCCAATTTGTTCTTTAAAAGTTTTTAAATTTTCCTGAACCTGTTCTTTTGTAAGCTGGACTCTTGCTGAAGTTTTGTCACTCGGATCCCCTATCATTGCTGTAAAATCCCCAATCAAAACAATAATTTTATGCCCCAAATTATGTAATCTTTTCAACATTATATAATTTGTAGAATGCCCCAAATGTATATAATCTGCCGTTGCATCTATTCCCATATAAATTCGCAATTGTTTTCCAGATTTCAAAAGTTCCTCAAACTTTTCTTTGTTTGGGTAAATTGTATCTACAGATCTGGTCAAAATCTCTTCAATTTTTTGAGCATCAGTATTTATTTCCATATATTTATTTCAAACTTGATAATTGAACATTTAATTTTTCTAACTTTTCTTTTGCTTCTGCTAATTTTTTCTTTTCCACTTCTACAACTTCTGTTGGCGCATTTTCTACAAAACTTTTATTTGAAAGTTTCCCCTCTAAAACCTTTATAAACGGCTTCACAAAATCTATTTCTTTTTGAATTCTTTCTTTTTCTTCTTCTGGGTTTTTGTTACCTTTCAGATCCAAATAAATTTCATAATTTCCAGATATAATTGAAATTAAATTTTCATTTTCTAGAGCTTCATCTACAAAATTTAATTCAGAAATATTGGCTAACTTTTTTATTATCTCACTATTTTGGTTAAATAATTCTTTATGGTCTCTACTAAAAATAAAAGCTATACTTTTTTCTTTTGGATTAAGATTGCAATTATTTCTTTCTGCACGAACTCCTACAATTATTTCTTGTAATAACAAAAAGTCTTTAAATTCATTGATATATTTTTCTTCATCTCCTGTAGTTTCTGGCCATTTTTCTACCATTAAAATTTCATTTTCACCATAAACTTCTTTCCAAATTGTTTCTGTTACAAAAGGCATAAATGGATGCCAAAGTTTAAGAGTTATATCTAAAATATAATTTAAAATTTCTGACTTATCTCCTTCTGTTTTGGAAATTTCCAGGTACCAATCTGCCAATTCTCCCCATGTAAATTCACGTAACCCCTCTCCTATCAAAGATAGGCTAAAAGATTCCATGTTTTTTTGAGAATCACTAACAACTCTGTCTAGCTCACGTAAAATAAACTTGTCAGCTAAAGTTTTTGGCTCTGGTCTTTTAATGTTTTTCTGTGGATTTTCTATGTTCATCAAAATAAATCTAGAGATATTCCAAAGTTTATTGGTAAAATTTCTAAATCCGGCAATTTTTTCTTCTGATAACTTCATATCATTACCGGGAGTTCCTCCAATAAGCAAGGAAAGCCTTGTGGCATCTGTGCCGTACTTTTCTATCATATCCAGTGGGTTGATGATATTTCCTAAGGATTTGCTCATTTTTCTACCTTTTTCATCACGAACTAAACCATGTAAATAAACAGTTTTAAAAGGAACCTCGCCCAAAGTATAAGTTGTCATTAAAATCATTCTTGCAACCCAAAAAAATAAAATGTCATATCCAGTTTCCAAAACTGATGTTGGGTGATATTCTATATCTTTCAAATCGTCTGGCCAACCAAGCGCAGAAAAAGTCCAAATCCCAGCGCTAAACCAAGTATCCAAAGTGTCTGGATCCTGTTCCCAACCTTCACCTTCTGGAGCTTCTACACCAGAATAGACTTCTTCACCTTTATACCAAACAGGAATTCTATGCCCATACCAAATCTGGCGACTAATACACCAATCTCGCAAATTATCTATCCAATGAAAGTAATTTTTTTCAAATTGTTTTGGTAAGATTTCAATCTGTCCACTTTGAACAACTTTTTGCATCAACTCTTTTAGTGTCACCCCTTGCCCATTTTCTATACCAATTAAATTTGATTTTGGAAGTATAAATTTTTTGTTCACATCTATAAACCACTGAGTTTTTGGCAAAGCTTCTACAACATCTTTAAACCTATCAGAAGTTCCAACGTTTTGCATTATATCTTCTGTTTTTACCAAAAGTCCTTCATTTTCTAACCACTCAACAAACTTTTCTCTTGCTTCCAAAACAGTAAGTCCTGCATATTTTCCAGCATTTTCATTCATTTTGCCACCTTCACCTATTACAGAAATCAATTCAATTGGCTCTTCTTTTACTTTTTGTCTTTCATACATTTCATAGTCAACTTTACTGTGAGCAGGAGTCACACCAACAGCGCCAGTTCCAAATTCTGGATCAACCTCTTCATCTGCAATTATTTTTATTTCTAAAGGTTTTAAAGCTCCAACGTCAACTGTAAAGGTTTTCCCAATAAATTCTTTATATCTTAAATCTTCCGGATTTACAGCAACAGCGGTATCGCCAAGTTTTGTTTCAGGGCGCGTTGTAGCGATTTCAATTGGAAAATCTTTGGAATATCTAAAAGTATAAAGTTTTGCAGGACGTTCCAAATGTACTAACTCGTCGTCGCTACAAGTAGATTGACCCGCCACAGACCAATTTATAACTCTATACCCACGATAAATTAAACCATCGTCAAACATTTTTTTGAAAACTGTGTTTACTGCTTTATGTCTTTTTTCGTCCAGTGTAAAAGCTTCGCGACCCCAATCCAAACTTGCCCCCATTTTTTTTGTTTGGTGAACTATTGTGTCGTGAGATTCCTGAGCAAATTGATTTACTTTTTCCAAAAATTTTTCTCTTCCTAATGTTTCTTTTGGTTTCTTCATCCCGCCATCTATCAACATTTTTTCTACTTTTGATTCAGTTGCAACCGCTGCGTGGTCTGTCCCAGGAATCCACAAAGTCTTGTCCCCTTTCATTCTGTGATAACGAATCATTACATCTTCAATAGCCAACATCATAGCGTGGCCCAAGTGAAGAGTTCCTGTTACGTTGGGCGGAGGCAAAACTATTGAAAAAGGTTTTGCGTCTTTTTTTATAACTCCTTTTTTAGCGCATTCATCCGGACTAAAAAATCCAGAGTCTTCCCAACTTTTGTAAATTTTATCCTCAAACTTTTTTGGCTCGTATGCCTTATCTAATTCCTTCATAACAATTTTTGTGTTCAATAAACAACATCAATGAATTCTTTATGTAGTTTAAAAGAAATTGAGTAAAAAATCAACTAATAAGTGTTATAAATGTTTTATCACTGCGTTTGTTCTAATTGATGAGACTATAAAAAAGATAAATAAAACGTTTTTAAAACGTTTTTAGGTTGACTAAACGCCTTTAAAATGCTAGGTTATATACGGTTCATTTTAACAATATAGCAAAGGAGAAGATTATGATTGATCTTGGTGTCACTTTTATCAAAAATCATTTTTCAATAAATAGTGAAGGTGAAATAGTTGAGGTTTGTGAATTTGAATTTGATAGATTTACAAAATATAGACTTACTTTTATAGATAGAGCCCCGTACTTATTGGAAAAAGAAGATAGTGAAAATAATATATGGGAAGAAATTAAACGAGGATTAGACATTATTAACTTTTCTTATATTTTCAAATCTATTCTTCCAAGAAATCCTGGTTTTAACAATAATTTTGTAACACCATATGAATTTGAAATTGCACGGACTTTTTGGTTAAAAGGACGAGAACACAAGCAAGAAGAAATAGAAAGAGAAAAAGTACAAAAAAAAGAAGAAAAGAAAAAAGCAAGAAAAGACAGAATGTTCTAAAATCTCCCAAACCGTACTATTCTTAAGTACGATTTTTTTATTAAAATACTTAGTCTGCACAATCTACTTATTTCTTAATCTACTATTTCAAAGTTTGTCATTCCCGAGCTAGTCGGGAATCCAAGGAATTAAAAGTAAAACTATATTTGTATAATAATATGTAAATAGTGATATAAACCCTGGATCCCCAGTCAAGCTGAGGATGACAGAAGTCTGAAGACTAAAAGCTGAAATCTATTTCCCTACTTAGTCTGATATCTCATTCCTTGACAATAACCTTACAAATTGGTAAGATTATCTACTAATTAGGTCGCGCCAATATGACATTAACATTAGTAGAACAAATTAAACAAGTACTGAATGGTAAAAAAAATGTACTTGTGTGCTTCCCAGAAAATGGAAGTCACGACGCTATTTCAAGTGCAATCGCACTTTCTTTGTTTTTCAAAAAATTAGACAAAGAAGTCGACATTGTATCAAATAATTTTAAATGTCCAGAGCAATTAGAATTTCTTTTGGAAACAAAAAACATAACTTCAGAATTTAAAGATTTACGTAAATGTATTATAAAAGTAGATTTAACAGAAAACGGCTTAAAAGAAGTAAATTATAATGTAAACGGAAATGAACTTAACATTTCTATAACTCCTAAAAATGGATCTTTTGAACCACATAAAATTAAAATGCGTTCTTCTGAATTTAAATATGACATAATTGTCACGTCTGGCGTAGCAGAACTAGATTCTTTGGGAAAAATTTATAAAAATAATACAAAATTATTTCTTAATACACCTATTTTAAATATAGACTTTAGTGCTGAAAATGAACATTTTGGTCATATAAACTTTGTAAATATAACCTCTACTTCTATTGCTGAAACTGTTTATTTACTTATAAACAAACTAGCTTCTGAACATCTAACTGCGGAAATTGCAAATGCGCTTTTAACCGGAATGCTAATAAACACAAAAAGTTTTCAATCTTCAAAAATTCGTCCACGCACCTTGATGATTGCTAGCAGACTTATGGATCTTGGCGCAAACAGACAAGAAGTTGTACAAAATTTATATAAAAATAAAAAACTTTCTACTTTAAAATTGTGGGGCGATGTTTTATCAAATCTACAAAGCCACGAACAATCAAAATTTGTTTGGTCTACTCTTACACGAGAAAATTTTGTAAGAGCAGGCGCAAAAATAAACGATCTGAATGATATATTTGATGATTTAATTCTAACTTCACCGGAAGCAAAAATAGTTTTACTTTTGCACGAACACCCAGAAAAAAATAATGAAATTCATGGAATTTTAAAAACCGTTGAACCGTTTAATGCATTAAAACTTTCTAGAGAATGTAGATCAATAGGAAATTCTACAGAAGCTAAATTTATTTTAAATAATACACAACTTAAAGATGCAGAAGATAGTATTACACAAAAAATAATCAACAATATATAATGTTTTAGTTATTTACAAACTAGATCTTTCGTCTTCGCTCAAGAATGACGTGAACAATTAAAAAACTCCCTAGCAATAAAGATAGGGAGTCTTGTTTTTGGGGACTTTTGTTCATTTAAAACCTAGCCCCTCCAGTCAAGAAACAGGCTGAGTAGTCTATAGTTCCCCTGCAACCCATAACTACTACAGCGTAGGACACAGAACCAACCATGATAATTTGTACCCCCAATCCGTCCTCCAAATCAACCACCGGATCTGGAATTTCGATGTCAATTCCCAGCCCAATTTCATGGTTCTTGATCCGCAATCCGGCTTGCCAATCAAAGAAGAAGCCTACGCCAAAATCCAGTCCAAGTTTGTAATAATCTTTTACACTATCAAAATTATTCCACCTAATCGGCAACCAATTTGCCGATCCTTGGATATGAAATTCTCTATAAGAAATAGAGGCGGTATTATCAGGTAAATCTTCTTGATTCTCCTCTTCTGTTGGTGGGTATAAATACCCAATCATAAACAAATAATTGTCCTCCAAATCGTCAATTATAATAAAAGATGCGCTCATATTAACAATATTTTTGGACCACATCTTTCCTCCGACAAACATAATATCGGAAGTATCTTTGGTAGCTTTGGTAAAATCAGCTTTTGTCTCCTCTAACTCCTGTTTCACATTTTTCAACTCCACCAAAATCTCTTTCATTAACTGGGTTTGCTGTTCTGACCCAGTTAATAATAGAACTTCTACATCATCTGGAACGGCAATAGACGGTTTACAATCCTGTGCCAAAACTAGATTGGGGCCAAAAAATAAAAATACTGAAATTACTAAAAAAATCTTTACTCCTTTTACCATTTTTTCCTCCTTTTTTTGTTGTTGCTTTGGTGGTATCTATTTAGGCTTATTTTCTAAATCAATTTGTTCAGCAATCTTCCTATAATCATTATTTATTGCCAAAACAGGGAGAACAACATCGCAAATATAATCAGCGTCGCTCTTTTTTAGATTATATCTCGTTCTGGCTTTTATAAAAGCCCTTTCGCTATTCACAAAAAATAAAAATGCTTCCAAAGTTAGTAAAAGCGAAGACTGGACAAAGTCAAATCCGGTGGTCTTAAAAGTAAATTCACTACCTTTCACATTCCCAAGAGTCAAACTAAGCTCCGCTTTCATATCAAATCGACACTCGTCCATTTCTTGTTCATTTGAACTTGGACGAGAGCTTGTTTGTGTTCCACTAGATTTTAGTTCAAAACTAACCATTGACAAACTCTTCAAAGAAAAATACTTCTCAAATAAAACAGCTTTCAATCCATTAGAAAACGCATCTAGCGTTCCCTCAGCCTTTTGCTGATTAATTTCAAAAATTTCTTCTCCTAATTGTAAGGAGCACAAAATTTTACGCTCATTACCAACGCTATTAACCCTCAAAATTTGATAGTCTAATCTTGAGGGGGTTTCCCAATATTCTTCCCTCAACACTTCTCTCATAATTTTTTCTGCGTTCACGAAATGATTATCCCCCTGAACATACTCTGCCATTCTTCCCTCCCGTGGTTTTTAGCAAACCTAACTTAATCTATTATGCACAGACGTTATAGTTTATGTCAAGGCAAAAGAGATTGCCCAGTCATTTCCGGTGGCTGTTCTATTCCTAAAATTTTTAAAACAGTTGGCGCGACATCGGCAAGCATTCCAACCGGAGTCATAAGACTTAAGTCTCCTTCTGGTGGATCTCCAGCTAAACCAGCTTGCCCTTTATACTCATTACCAATAATTATAAATGGTACAGGATTTGTGCTATGTTCTTTCACTTTATCTCCTGTTTGTAAATTTACAACTTCTTCAGCATTTCCGTGGTCTGCTGTAATTAAAAGTACACCGTCTTTGGCTAAAACATATTCTGCTATTTTCCCTAAACTTTTATCTACCACTTCCACACCTTGTTTGGCTGCTTCAAAATCTCCGGTATGACTTACCATATCTGCATTCGCAAAATTCATAAAAATTACACCATAAACATCTGATTCAATAGCTCTGATAACTTTTTTTGTAATTTCTGGGGCAGACATTTCCGGCGCTTTGTCATAAGACGAGACTTTTGGTGATGGTACTATCTCTCTATCTTCATTTGGAAAAGCTTGTTCAACTGTACCGTTCAAAAAGAAAGTAATATGGGCATATTTTTCTGTTTCTGCAATATGATATTGCTTTAAACCAGCCTTGCTCACAACTTCTGCTAAACAATTCCTAACTATATCCGGTGGAAAAGCAACACTTACAGGAAGTTCTTTTTCATATTCAGTCATTGTTACAAAATTTAGCCCTTTCAAATATTGTCTTTCAAATTTATCAAACCCAGGTAAAACAAAAGCTTGAGTAAGTTGTCTTGCTCTATCTGGTCTAAAATTAAAAAATATTACTCCGTCTTCACTTTTTATCGTGGTTTCTGAGCTTCCTTCTTTACCGACTACAGTTGGAGGAAACTCTTCATCAAAAATTTCCTTATCATAAAATTCTTGGATTGTTTTAATGGGGTCATTTGTGTAATTTTCAGAAATTCCCTCTACCATAGCTTTATATGCTTTTTCTACTCTTTCCCATCTATTATCTCTATCCAATGCAAAATACCTGCCAGTCAAAGAAGCAATTTTACCAACTCCAAGTTCTTTCATTTTAGCTTGCAATTCTTGCACAAAATTAATTCCTGCATTATATTGTGCATCACGACCATCCATAATTATATGCACAAAAATATTTCTTATTTTTTGTCTCTTGGCAAATTCCAAAAGTGCATAGCAATGTTTATCAGAAGCGTGAACATTTCCAGGACTCACCAAACCTATTAAGTGTAATGCTGATTTATTACTTTTCACCTGTTTGGCCACTTTCAAAAAAGCCTCATTTTCAAAAAAAGTTCCATCTTCAATACTTTTATTTATTCTAGGAAGTGTTTGATAGTAAACTCTGCCTGCGCCAATATTCAAATGCCCAACTTCAGAATTTCCCATTTCTCCATAAGAAAGACCAACTTCTGAACTAGAGGCTGCAAGAGTCATAACAGGATATTCTTGAATAAACTTGTCAAAATTTGGAGTTTTTCCCTGAGTAATTGCATTCCCCTTGTGATCTGGAGCAACACCCCAACCATCTAGTACAGCCAATACAACTGGCTTTGGTCTATCTTCTGTCATATAGTAATAATTAGTTAGAATAAAGATTCACCTGTCATATCTTTAGGTTTTTTGATATTCATCATTTTTAATAATGTTGTAGCAACATCTGCCAACCTTCCACCAGTTCTTAATTTAATACCTTTTAAACCTTTTGAAACAAAAATACAAGGTACAGGGTTTGTCGTATGTTCTGTTCTCACTCCTTTTGTTTTTTTATAAATCATTTCTTCTGCATTTCCATGGTCTGCGATAATTAACAATTGACCATTCTTTTTTAAAACAGACTTTACCAAACGTTTGATTTGTTTGTCTAAATAACTAACAGATTTTTTTGCTGCTTTAATGTCGCCAGTATGAGCTACCATATCCGCATTTGGGTAATTTACACAAATAAAATTATACTTATCTTTTTTTATATAGTCTAAAATAATATTCGTCATCTCTTTAGAATGCATTTGTGGATTTTTGGCATAAGAGTAGTATTTACCAGACTTAATCATTTCTCTGTCTTCTCCATTTACCGGAGTATTGTGTCCGCCATTTATAAAATAAGTTATGTGGGCATATTTTTCTGTTTCAGAAATATAGAGTTGTTTATATTCTTCACCAATAACTTTTGCTAGTGGCATTTCTATGTCTGGACTAGGAAAAGCTGTTAACACACCCTCTAAATCTGGACCAAAATCAGTCATAGCCACAAAACGAATATTTTTAGGCTTGTTTTTTCTTCTAAAAGCTCCTTTGTTTTGTTTTTGAAAATCTGTTTGCACAAAAGCTTTTGTTAGTTGTCTTGCCCTATCACTTCTAGCATTATAAAAGCATATTACATCATTGTCTTCTACTTTTGCGATTGGCACTCCCCTTTTATCTACTATTATTGTAGGTCTTATATATTCATCTGTTTCTCCTCTACTATAAGCTCCCGCAATTGCATTTTCAGGACTTGTTGCCACAAAATCCCCTTCGGCTGAAACTATTAAATTATAAGCCTTTTCTGTTCTTTCCCATATCTTATTTCTATCCATCGCATAAAATCTACCGGTTATACTGGCAACTTTCTCCCTATTTTTAAGATGTTGTTTGAGGTCGTCCAAATATTCAATAGCCGAATTTGGTGGAGCATCTCTTCCATCTGTAAATAAATGTATTGCAATTTTTTTATGTTTTTCTTTTCTAAAAAATTCTAAAAGTTTATATAAATGTTCCGGACAAGCATGGGCAGACTGGCCATCAGTTAAAATACCAAAAATATGAACTGTTGAATTATACTTTTTAGCATGAAGTAAGGCCTGTTTAAAAGCTGTGTTCTTAAAAAAAGTACCATCTTCAATTGCCCTAGATATTATTTCCAAGTCTTGTTCTACAATCCTACCAGCCCCAATATTAAAATGACCTGCCTCAGAGTTGCCAGCCTGCCCTTTGTGTAAACCAACATCTACTCCAGAAGCTTTTAAGGTTGCGCTTGGATATTTTTTTATGTACTTAAAAATATTTGGAGCTGTTTTTGGCGTAATTGCATTACCAATATCTTTAAAATTAGTCAAACCAAAACCGTCCAAAATAACAAGAAGTGTAGTTTTTTTCTTTTTTTCAATCGGCATAAATTATTTCAATTCACTTTCAATCTTCATCAATCTATTATACTTTTCAACCCTTTCAGAACGAGAAAGAGATCCTGTTTTTATAAAATCGGCATTCACAGCAACTGCCAAATCTGCAATAAAAGTATCACATGTTTCGCCAGAACGGTGGGAAACTGAAATTTTATATTTATTTTTCTTTGCCAAATAAATAGCATCGATTGTTTCGCTAAGAGAACCGATTTGATTTAATTTAATTAAAATTGCGTTACCAACTTTTTCTTCTATTCCTTTTTTCAATCTTTCTACATTTGTCACAAACAAATCATCTCCAATAATAATAACCTTTTTACCGACTTCATTTGTGAATTTTGCCCAATTTTCCCAATCATCTTCTGCAAAAGGATCTTCCAAAGAAATAAAAGGATATTTTCTAAGCCAACCAATTAAAATTTTTGTCATTTCTTCGGCACTAATTCCACTGTGCGGATTACTAAAAAAATATTTTCCACCTTTGTAGAACTCAGAAGCAGCAATATCTGATGCGAGCATTACATCTTTACCCGGTTTATAACCGGCATTACTTATGGCTTTCATTAGAAGTTTTAAAGCTTCTTCATTAAAAGTTAATTTTGGCGCAAAACCGCCTTCATCTCCAACAGCAATACTTAATTTCTTTTCTTTTAAAAGTACTTTTAGTGCGTGGAATACCTCTGAACCAATTCTCACTTTTTCAGCAAAATCTCCTTTGATAGGAACTAACATAAACTCTTGAACAGATAGCCCATTATCTGCATGCCTTCCACCATTCAATACGTTCATTGTCGGAACCGGCATTCGCCAAACTTTTTCCTGCAATTTAAAAGTACTGCGAATATATTTGTATAATGGTACTTTTTTTGATTGGGCACAAGCACGAGCTAACGCTAAAGAAACAGACAAAATTGAATTTGCCCCCAAGTTTCCTTTGTTTTCTGTTCCGTCCAGTTCTATCATCATTCTATCTAATTCCCTTTGTTTTAGAGCATCTTCTCCTTTCAAAAGTTTATTTATTTTTTTGTTTACATTTTCTACTGCCTTCAATACTCCATTTCCACTATATCTTTTTCCTCCATCACGCAATTCAACGGCCTCGTGTGTGCCAGTAGATGCTCCACTTGGTACGGCAACAACACCCACAGAACCATCTGCCAAAAGAACCTCCGCCTCAATAGTAGGATTTCCGCGTGAATCTAAAATCTCTATTGCGCTTATCGATTTTATGATGGTCTTTTTAATCATAATTTTATAGCTTA